>Ga0169931_10015887_pt1 | contig 10038 bp, 4 predicted proteins | sample Kivu_15m_20L_FD_129675 | JGI IMG/M metagenome (GOLD analysis project Ga0169931, IMG submission 129675) | Freshwater microbial communities from Lake Kivu, Western Province, Rwanda to study Microbial Dark Matter (Phase II) - Kivu_15m_20L... | ecosystem: Environmental > Aquatic > Freshwater > Lake ... | reverse complement strand
CGGATCGGCATACACGTAAGCGGAATTGCAGTCTGTAGTGAGCGCCAGCGCTTTTCGGGTGCCTTTCACATAAACAACAGCCGCGTCGCTGGGCCTGTTGGTGGTCATGGTTCCCGTGCGTACCATCGAGTCGTACTGGCGCGTGATCCAGGATTTGGAGGCCAGGTTGGGCGACTGCCAGAGTTTTCGGGCGGCAGACTGATAGTCGGCAGGCTGGCCAATATCTTCTGTGCGGAAACGGGCTATCTCGTCGAGGTAGTCGGGGCGTTTCTGCTCGCGCACATACACGGGTGCGCCACCGCCCAGCACGAGAGATTCGGCGGGCACATCGGCCACGAGTACTCCCTCATAGTAGTAGCGCAGACGGTCTTCAGCGATAGTTGTTCCGATATGTTCGCAGGGCAGATCCCATTTCTCAAAAACAGCCTTTATTTCGGCTTCCCGGCCCGGTTTTACCACAATCAGCATGCGCTCCTGACTTTCCGAAAGCAGAATTTCCCAGTCTTTCATATTGGACTGGCGCACAGGGACTTTCGACAGGTCAATTTCCATGCCGCATCCTGCTTTGGCCGACATTTCGGAGGTGGAGCAGGTGATACCTGCGGCGCCCATGTCCTGCATGCCGACGATGGCATCGGTGGCGATGGCCTCCAGCGTGGCTTCGAGGAGCAGTTTTTCCTGGAACGGGTCGCCCACCTGAACAGCGGGCAGATCCTGATGAGAATCTTCCGAAAGATCGGCGGAGGCAAAAGTGGCACCGTGGATACCGTCTTTTCCGGTAGCCGAGCCTACGATGAACACCGGATTGCCGGGACCGCCTGCAGTGGCGCTCACAGTTTTTCCGGCCTCAACGATACCTGCCGACATGGCATTGACCAGAATATCGTGGTTGTAGCAGGGCATGAAGTAAACCTCTCCGCCCACGGTAGGCACTCCGAAGCTATTGCCGTAGTCGCCGATACCTTTCACTACACCGGCTACCAGACTTCTCATCCTCGGGTTGTCGAGGTTGCCGAAACGGAGCGAATTGAGCGCGGCAATCGGACGGGCGCCCATGGTAAAAATATCGCGGTGGATACCGCCCACTCCGGTTGCAGCACCCTGATACGGCTCGATGGCCGAGGGGTGGTTGTGACTTTCAATCTTGAACGCGCAGCCCAGTCCGTCGCCGATATCTACCAGTCCGGCGTTTTCTTCGCCGGCACCCACGAGCAGGCGTTTGCCGGACCGCGGCAGTGTTTTCAGCTGGAGAATACTGTTTTTATAGGAACAGTGCTCGCTCCACATGACAGAATACACGCTCAGTTCGGTGAAATTGGGTGTACGGCCGAGAATTTCACCAATTTTTCCAAACTCGTCGGGGGTAAGTCCCAGTTTCTGGGCGGTAGATAAGGTTGCTTCCATGAAAAAAGATCGTGTACGCGCGGCGCGCGCTGATTTGCGTGCAAAGGTAGCGAGTGTTTCAGATGAATAGGCATTATATGTCGTATTTCAATGGTTCAAATTGCCTGTAATTATTGCAGTATGGCTAATTTATCTGAAATTTGCCCCAAAATTGTTTTGATGCGACACATACTGACCATCGTTGTTCTCTGTCTGATTGCGGGCTGCCAGTCGGCCGGAAAGAAAGCTGAAAAACCCCTGAACGCCGAACTGTTGCCGGCAGGTATCGCTCCATCGCGCATCAGAATAACCGATTTGAACTACTGGACCGAGCAGGGGCAGTTCTTCGTGACGGGTGTGTGTGTCAACGAGTCTGGTGCATGGGAGCAAATATGGCTGAATGTGGCATTGACAGATGAGCAGGGCCGGGCATTGTCTGTCGGAGGGGCTGCATCAGCGGTCATTCCTGCATTTTCCAGTGCCGTACCACCCATGGGCCGTACCTCTTTTTTCGCAGCCTGGCCACTTTCCGGTATTTCCGGAGTGCCGGCAGCGTGTACCGTGCGCGAGGAGGGTTCACTGAAGGTCGCACCTGGCGCCATTCTTCTCACCGAGAACGTGGGCGGCGTGCGGATGATGGTACCCGAAGCCCCCGGGATGCCAACCAGTGTGGAGGCCGCATGGCAAATCAGTGCCGTACTGAACAATCCGCTGCCACAGTCTGCCCGGCATCCGAAACTGGAACTGCTGCTGTACGGAACGGATAACAAGCTTTGGTTCAGTACCCTGCTTGATCCGGATGATCCGCAGTATAAATCACTGATCGTCAGTGAAAAAGCCGGCCCCATGGCCGGAGGGGAAAAGCGTGAACTGGGTATAAGTGTGCATTATGACCAGTTGCCCGCAGCGCTCCGGGAGAAAAAGATCGGACGGGTGGAATTGCTGGCCTTTGATGCGCGCTGAACAAGCTCTAACTGATTTTTCGGAGTATGGTGGTACGGGTGAAGTCGGGAGCGTATGGAGAGGGGGCAAACTGCTGCAGTTCTGTTTTGAACCGGCTGTTCATTTCATCGGAAAAGGCCGTCAGATAGTAGGGGCGCTCGGTATTGTCTATTACCAGCAGACCACCTTTTTTCAGGTGCTGTAATGCCTGTTTGATACAGGACGGGCGAGCACGTCCGTCCACCAGCACCAGATCAAAATATGCTTCAGGGAAACGGTGAATGGCGCAGGCATAACGTTCAAATGTCATGTTTTCACAGCCTTTCGAGGCACTCATAAAATCGTCCGGGTTGGCATAATCGCGCTGCGCAGTTGACTGAACCGGTTCTGCCGGGATGAAGAACCCCTCCCAGGTACCGCTGTAATTCCTGCTTTGGACGGTTTCGGTGAGAATGCCGAACCAGTCTGCGTTATCCTCTACTGTAACTACGTCTGCTCCTTTTTTACAGAAAAACAACGTGGACCCACCACCACCGTATTCAAAAACCTTGTCGCCCGGCCTGACGTGTTCCTCCAGAAAGTCTATGGCGGGGAAAGTGAGCCACGGGCTTTCGTCGGCTACAGAGTTGCTGCCGGGTTTCATGGATGCCGCCCATCTGTCCCGGTATCTGGTGGCAAGCTTGAAATAGTTATAGTTCAGGCTATTTACGGCAATTTGCCAGTAAAAAAATAGCAAGTTTTTCTTCCAGGACATGCGATGATGTAATTTTGGGACAAAGAAAAAACTAATATATGATTGTTCTGCCAATTGTTTTTACTTACTTTTGAGGCTGTATTTGCAAGAGCTTGTTTTTGACTCGGCGAGAGATTCCTGAACAAGCCCTAAAACCGATTTACATTGAAAAAAATGATGTACCAGGTAAAATGCCCGAAACGCGCTCTGACGGTATTTTTTGCCCTCCTTTCTGTGTGCCTGTCAGCGCAGCAGGTTCACACTGTCAAGGTGGAAGGTTCCGGTTCACGGACTCCGCTGGTCGTAACGAAGGGCATCAGTACTATTCAACTCGAAGGACTGGAACCCGGCAGATTTTATCTGGTCAAGGCGGTTCCGGCAGGGGAGGCACAAAAGTCGGAACTCAGTCTTTCACCGGTATTCAGTGAGGTCGCCAACAATTCCGGCTCCAAAAATGAGAGCAGAGCGATGCGCTTCAAAGCGCCGGGCACAACCGCAGGTTTTCTGCTCAATGCCGGCAGTGAAGAGGTTTCTCCTGATATGCCCGTATTTATTTCTGTTTCCGCAGAATCGGGGCCATGGAGCAGTAAGGAGTCAAAATCTGTACAGGAGTCCGCCGTAGCCCTGCAGGTAACGCCCGGGGTCAGCCCCCAAAGCCTCATCGCCAATACACTCGTTGGGGGCGACTGTTTTTCGGTTTCCAATATTACTGCATCAGGCAATACCATGTCCAGGGGTACTTTCTCCAACGGAGCTTCCAATATTGGTATCGGCTCCGGGATGGTAATGAGTACAGGCAGCGTAAGTATTCTTGCCGGACCAAACAGCAGCAATTCCACCAACGGCGGTTTCAACGTGCTGGCTTCTGATCCCGATTTGAGAACACTCATCCCCACTTTCGATCTTTACGATGCCAATGTGATTGAATTTGATTTCACACCTACGGCAAATACGGTCACATTTGATTTTCTCTTCGGCTCGGAAGAATATTGTGAATACGTCGGAACACAGTTTAACGATGTTTTCGGCTTTTTCGTAACAGGGCCGGGTATCAGCGGAGTGGCCAACCTGGCGGTAATTCCCAATACCACTACGCCTGTGACGACCAATAACGTCAATCACGTTCTCAATTCACAGTACTATTTCAATAATAACTACAATATCATTTCGTGCGGACTGGCGGTCACTGATCCGGTAATTTTTCAGGAAGCTGAACTGGATGGCTGGACTACCCCGCTGCAGGCAAAACTGTCTGTTCAGCCCTGCCAGACTTACCATATCAAACTGGCTATCGCCGATGTGTCAGACTGGCTGTTTGACTCTGCCGTGTTTTTGAAGGCCAACTCTTTCAATGCCGGCGGACAGGTGGCTGCCACTCCGGTTTACAAGCCCGGACAGCAGCTGGCCCACGAGGGTTGTCCCGGTGCAGGTATCAGATTTACGCGCGGTAACAGCGATATCAGTCAGCCGCTGGTAGTGAACTATACCATTGCGCCCTCAAGTACCGCCGTTTCAGGTGTTGATTACACTCCGCTGCCCTCATCTCTGGTGTTCCAGCCCGGCCAGTCGGAAATATTTGTGCCAATTACTGTTTTCAGCGACGGTCTGTCGGAAGGACAGGAATCAATAGAACTGCTTCTCAGCAATTCTTGTCAGTGCCAGCAAACCGCTGTTACATTTCTGATGAATGACCTGGAGCCGCTCCAGCTTGCTGCTTCCGCAGATACAACAGTGTGTGAATTTTCATCTGTACCGCTTTCTGCCTCCGTCAGCGGTGGTGAAGCCCCGTACAACTACAAGTGGAGTAATGGTGCAACAACTGCGGATATTATCGTCACGCCCGCTGCTACATCTATCTACACAGTAACAGTTACAGATAACTGCGGACAGGTCGTTTCGGAACAGGCCTCAGTAATCGTGATTCCGTTTGAGCGAAAAACATTGCAGATTCCACTTTGCTTCGGGGAATCGGTTGACATCAACGGGCAATTGTACTCCGGTACGAGCACAATCGTTGACACAACCTTTGCCGGAACACCCTGCGGTTCCATCACTACGTACAAACTGACAGAACTGCCGGAAATAAAGACATTTCGAACAATTACCTTCTGCCCGGGAGACACTGTTGAAGTCGGTGGAATGCAGTACACTGATGAGGGTGTCAGATTCCTGATGTTCACGGCGGCTAACGGATGCGACAGTACGGTTGTCTATACACTCCAGTATGCCGTGCCATCCCCCTCTGTGGTTAGTATTACCTGTCCTGCTTCGGTTACCGTATTCACCAATGACGGTGCCGGATCTGAAATACAGTACGCTCATCCTGCTGCTTCCACCAGTTGTGTTTGTCCGGGACTTGATGTGGAAATGATCAGTGGCCTGGCATCGGGCAGTATTTTTCCGCAAGGCACAACCAAAGTGTGTTACAAGGCAGAGGACGCCTGCGAGCAGACAAAAACCTGCTGCTTCAATGTTTCTGTACTGGAAGATGCTCCCTGTGATGTCAAGGTTATCGGCTGCCTGCGCTATGAATTGCTCACCATTACGGAGGATCCCGGCGGAAATAAAACCTACCGTGTTCAGGTCACCAATTACTGCCCTGACCCGCTGATATACACGGCTATTCAGGTGCCCAGCGGTGTGCTGGCCATGAAACCGCTCGACAATACCATTTATACGGCCCCGGGCGGGAATCAGTATCTGGTACGAAATCCCAATTTCGCCCCGTTCTATTCCGTAAGATACAGAGCACTGAATCCGGGTATAGCCAACGGACAATCTGAAATTTTCCGCTACACGCTGCCCGCCCAGACAGATGTGCTGTTTTTCGAGGTAATCAGCCGCCTGAGTATCCAGCAGTTCTTTGCGGCCCACATGAACACGTTTTACTGCCCTATTGGTGTTACACCTCCCGATAACAGGGATGGTGAAGGCGGTATCTATCAGTCTTTTGCGTCCGGTGCGGTCCCCAATCCGACCACCGGAACATTCAGAATGATGCTTGAAACAGAAGAAGATGCTCCTGTTGAGTATCGGGTGTTCAACAGTCAGGGACAACTTGTTTTGTCTGACAGAGGAGAATTGTTTGCCGGACAGGCTGATATTGCCCTGCCCGAAAGCTTGCCCAACGGACTGTATTTCGTTGAAATTGTTGGATTCGACGATCTCGGAGGAATGCAGCGAGTGGTGCTGCAGCGTTAATTCTTTCAAAAATATGCCTTTATTTCAGGTAAAGGCATATTTTTGTGGCTCATATTCACCAAAATTAATTGAAAACAATGGCAAACCAATCACACTGGAGGAGCGCTCTGCTCCTCTGCATCGCCTTTATGTGGCAATGCGATCTCTCTGCTCAAATCACTGTTGATGTAACATCCGGCTCTGCCGGTACACGCGCTGCGCTGGCAGTCAGGCCTGGCGTCAGCGAGGTAACTCTCTACGGATTGCAACCCGGCAACCCGTGCCGTATTACGGCCCTGCGAACGTCCACCGACCAGTTGGCAGATTTCTCCCTGAAACTTTCAGAAAAACAGTCTGTGCAGGCAGCGGGCAATTCCGGCGACAACACCATCTGGTTTACTCCCGATGGCACTACCGCATCACTGAATCTGTACGCCACCTCTCCGGTCAAGACGGATGATATTCCGCTTTACCTGTCTGTTATGCAGGAAAATCTGCAAACGGGGAAGGATAAACCCGGAAGCAATGCCGAATCACAGGCCCTGCTCCAGACAACACCCAACGTCAATCCGCAGAGCCTGATCGCTAACACACTCATCGGCGGTGGCTGCTATGCCGTCTCGAATGTAACGGCCAAGGGAAATTCATCCGCGAAAGGAACATTTTCCGGCGGATCACAAAACATACAACTGTCCTCGGGTCTGGTGATGAGCACCGGCAATGTGAATATACTCTCGGGCCCCAATCTGGCAGGTGATTCTGACGGAGGGTTCGGTACCCCCGGTTACGATGCCAGTCTGGATGCACTGGTTGTTGGCAACCTGTATGATGTGAATGTGATTGAATTTGATTTCGTACCAACGGGCAGTATGGTCGAGTTTGAGTATGTGTTCGGCTCTGAGGAGTACTGTGAGTACGTGGGCAGTGAGTACAACGATGTGTTCGGTTTTTTTATCAGCGGCCCTGGAATTAATGGTGTGAAGAACCTGGCGGTTCTGCCCGGAGGAACCACCCCTATTTCTGTAAACAGTATAAACCACGACGCAAATACGCAATATTACGTCAATAACAGTACCAATTTTCTGTCCTGCAACTTCATGGGATGGTCGGCCAGCAACTACGCCGAGGTTGAGCTCGACGGCTGGACGAAGCCGCTGAAGGCCATTGCCAATGTGCAGCCCTGTCAGAAATACCATATCAAACTGGCCATCGCCGATGTGGGCGATGGACTCTATGACTCGGCTGTCTTTCTGAAGGCCAACTCATTCAGCGCCGGCGGACAGGTGGCTGCCGCGCCCGCGTACGCGCAGAACAGACCGGCTGCCTCTGAAGGATGTGTGGGCGGAGCCATTCGTTTCTTCCGCGCAGGATCCACTACAAATCCGCTGACTGTCAGTTATACCGTTTCTCCAACGAGTACAGCCGTTGCCGGTACTGACTACGCTCCGCTCCCGGGAATGGCAGTGATCCCCGCAGGGCAGAACGAGGTATTGGTTCCTGTGACAATTTTCAATGACGGACTGCCGGAGGGCACCGAAAAAATCGTTCTCGACATCAGTAATTCCTGTCAGTGCGAAACAAACCAGATTGAGTTCCTGATCAGTGATTCCGAGCCACTGTCACTGTCGGTATCCGGAGATGCGTTGATTTGCGAGATGGGGGAGAGTAATCTTGCTGCTTTGGTGACGGGAGGAGAAGCACCATATAGTTATGTGTGGAGCAACGGAGCAACAAATCCATTCACGCAGGTATCGCCCGCTGCAAGTACGACTTATTCTGTGACTGTAACGGATTTTTGCGGGGATACCGTCTCCGGAAGTTTTTCGGTTGACGTCCTGCCGTTCGTCAGGGAAAATATATCAATTACTGTCTGTGCAGGCGAAGAGGTTGAAATTGGTGGCGTATTTTATACAGCACCGGCAGTTGTCAATGACACGATTTTTCTGAATATCCCCGACTGCGGGCAAATTACAACCTATACACTGCAGGCACTTCCAACGGCTGCCGGTAGTGAAACTTTCACTTTTTGTGCCGGAGGCTCTGTGATTGTCAACGGCCAGATTTATGATACTCCCGGAATATTCACCGACACGCTGACAGCCGCCAATGGCTGCGACAGCGTCATGACGTACACGCTTGTCAGACGGCCACCGCTTGCAGGGGCTGAACTCATTCTCCTTTGTCCGGGAGATCAGGTGACGCTGGATGGTATCTCTTACAGCAGCGAGGCAGATATTCCGGTTACCTACCAGACGGCTGCAGGCTGCGATAGTATTGTTACTTACAAGTTGAGATATGCCACACCTGCTCCTTCAACAGTCTCCATGAACTGTCCTCCTTCAGTAACCCTGAATATACCCACAGGTGCTCCGGGCACAGCGGTTCAATATGCCAGTCCGCTGGCTTCCACCGATTGCACGTGTCCGGGGACGGTCGTTTCCATGTTGTCCGGCCAGGTATCGGGCAGTTTGTTCCCGGTTGGTGTGACACAGGTGTGTTACCGAGCCGAGGATGTTTGCGGGCAGTCGCGTACCTGTTGTTTTTCGGTAACCATCTCGGAGGAAAATCCGTGTGATGTGAAAGTAATCGGCTGTATGAAGTACGAATTGCTGTCGGTAACACAGGATCAGGGCAAGAACAGAACGTACAGGGTGCGCGTTACCAACAACTGTGCCCGCGAACTGATCTACACGGCGTTCCAGTTGCCCTCTGCCATAACGGCGATGTCGCCGGCGAATAACTCCATTTATACTTCACCGGAGGGAAATGCCTACCAGGTCCGGAATCCCAATTACGCGCCTTTTTACTCCGTGCGCTTCCGTCCAACCGGTTCGGGACTGGCCAATGGAGCTACTTCTGTTTTCCGTTACACCCTGCCCGCCCAGGCGGATGTTGACTACATACACGTCATAAGCAGAGTGTTTGAGCAACAGTACTATGAGGCCTATCTGAACACCTATTACTGTCCGGTTGGTATCACGCCGGCTGATAATTTGACGGATGGAAGTGATGAGAGAGCCGACGGAGAGTTGACACCGGATCAGATATCGCTGTTCCCCAATCCGTCTGACGGTTTGTTCTATGCAGATTTAAGTGCCTGGAAAGGCCTCGATGTTACTATTCAGGTATATGACAGCCGCGGACAACGGGTGGTACACACGGGTACGCGCGCAGGCGATGTGCCATACCTGGTGACGATGCCCGCCGGTGTTCCTGCCGGACTGTATTTTGTGGAACTGGGTAATAACGACGGAGAAAAGGAGGTACTGAAAATGGTGGTGGAGCGGTAAACTACTGAATTCCAGTATATTGCCAACGGGCGCGTCTGTTTATCGGATGCGCCCGTTGGTGTAATGTATTCATTTGTGATTTAATGGCAAAGCACAGGTTAAATGTATTTAAATTATTGATTTACAACAACTTAATTTTAAATTAATTCTCATTGGTGTAATCATCGAAGTCTCGGATTCTACCTTTGCAGCGGTCTTTTCCCCTGACGGGAAGATTCCTGTTTCACAGCAGCGTCGGTTGAAAAACCACCATCAGTCCATACTTCCGGCGACTGTGACAGACAAACTTTAACCTATTTTTTCCATCTATGAAGGATTTACACTCAGCCTTCAAGGGTACGCTCTGTACTCTTGTAATTACCCTGTTGTGCCTTGTTTCGGCCTCGGGTCAAAAAATCAGCGGTTCCGTTCAGGACGCTGTCAGCGGGGAAATGCTCCCCGGTGCTACTATAGTTGTACAGGGAACCACCCGCGGTACTGCTTCCGACGCTTCCGGTAATTTCGTACTGG
>Ga0169931_10015886_pt1 | contig 10038 bp, 7 predicted proteins | sample Kivu_15m_20L_FD_129675 | JGI IMG/M metagenome (GOLD analysis project Ga0169931, IMG submission 129675) | Freshwater microbial communities from Lake Kivu, Western Province, Rwanda to study Microbial Dark Matter (Phase II) - Kivu_15m_20L... | ecosystem: Environmental > Aquatic > Freshwater > Lake ... | reverse complement strand
CCTCACCGATCGCAGCCGATCGTGAACTCGCTCTCGCCGTTGCCGGTTGGATGCAGCGCGTTGCGCCCGACTGTGAATTCCGGGAGATCAGCGAGAACGGTTGGCAGTGTGAGCTGCCGACCATCGAGCCACATCTCGCAGCTGGCGAAATCTCCCGCGTCAAACGCATCATGATCGCGACCTGGTCGAGGCAGCCGTATCTTCTGGCGCGTCGCATCGGCGTCTCGCTTTCGCTCGCGCGCGCCCTCGAATCTGATCGGCGTACGAGATCCGATCGCGAGCTTGTGCAGATCTGCAAAGTCGTCACGAACTCGCTGCCACTCGAGATTCCGGCGACGCTTGCGAGTGAGCGCTGGCAATCTGCGGCCTGCGGCAGCGGTTCAGCAGAATCGAGGCAGGAGGCAGCGCTCGCCGGACTGTCGAAGTCTCTTTCGGAAATCGAGTTTCTCCGTCAACTTTTTGAGAACACGAGCAAGCTCGGAACTCTCGTCGTTCGCGTTCCGCATTCGAACGTTCCCTATCGCGCTCTGCTCGTGAGCCTCATGCCAGAACCTGACGTTGCCGAGGCAATCACCAGGGAGGCATCCGCGATCTGGTCGCCACGCGGCGGCGCACAGACCAAGGGCAGTGCACCTCGAGTTTGCTGGCACCCGATCTTTGCCGAATCCCCGCGCCTGCTCACGCTGGCGAGCCAACTCGACCTCGTCGGAGATTCACCGGGTGCCACCTGCACCGGCGATCTGCGCGGCGAGGTCACAGTCGCAGATGCACCGTCGCCGGAGATCTATCTCGCTGAATCGATCACGAGTGACACGGAGTTCGTGCTGAACAATGGCACGGGCAAGATGCTGCGCCTGCCGATCGGCAGCTACCGCTACACGCTCCGCGCCCTGCCCGAGTCCCCGGCTGAATGGGATGACGTCGAGGCTGCAGCTCTCGCCTCCTCCTCCGGGACCATCACCTGGGAACGAAAACGCCCGCGGCCGGCCATTCGGAGCTGGTGATTTTGAGTGGGATAATCCGCCTTTTCCTCTCCGATAAAATCATTTGATTTCAAACTGTTACCGACGATCGCGGGCGCCGATACGTAGCGCACTCCGCGCACCCGTGCGGTCGTCGTCGTCGTTCAGCACCAGCTGCCAGGATTCGCTGCCCTTTTGCCTCCGCCCACTGCCCCTCCGGCCCAAAGTTATCCCACTCAACGTGACCAGCTCCGATGGCCCCCATTGACGATCGTGCACCGCAGGCGATATACGATTGCAACTTACGGTATTGCCAAGAAAAAACGATTGCGCAGGGAACACCGTTCCGCCTGGGCAAGTTGCAGTGGGAAACGACAGATGCTCGACATCCTTAGCGATGGGTTTCGTCAGGCCAAAGAACGCCTTCAGGGCAAAGCGACGCTTTCGCCGGACAACGTGCGCGAGGCGACTGAGATCGTGCGCCAGAGCCTGCTCGAAGCCGACGTTGAGTACGGCGTCGCCAAAGCATTTCTCGCACGCGTCAGCGAAGCGGCTCTCGGACAAACCGTTCAGCTCAAGGCTGGCGGCGGCAAGATGCGCGTCTCTCCTGGCGATCACTTCATCAATATATGCCGTGAGGAACTTGAGTTCCTCATGGGGCCGGTCGAAACCGGACTGAAGTTCGCAACTGCACGTCCAACTGTGATCATGATGGTTGGGCTTCAGGGTAGCGGGAAAACGACAACGACCGGAAAGCTTTCGAGGTTTCTCGGACGACAGAAACGCAAGGTGCTGCTCGCTGCCGCGGACGTTTATCGTCCCGCTGCCGTTGAGCAGCTGAAAGTTCTTGGAACAAAAGTCGGCGTGCCGGTGCACGCAGCTCCTGCTGGCACGTCCCCCGTGGATATCTGCCGCGATGCAATCGCTGAAGCGACGCGACTCGGATGCGACACCGTCCTCCTCGACACCGCTGGACGACTGACGATCGACTCCGAGCTCATGCAGGAACTCGTCAACATCAAGTCTGCGACGAAGCCCGATCACATCATGCTGGTCGTAGATTCCATGATGGGACAGGACGCCGTCACCACCGCGCGCTCCTTCAACGAAACGCTCGACATCTCCGGCATCATCATGACGAAGCTCGATGGCGACGCTCGCGGTGGTGCGGCGTTGAGCATCAAACAGGTGACGGGCAAACCGATTCGTTTTCTCGGTATCGGTGAAGATCTCGATCGCCTCGAAGAATTCAGACCTGAAGGACTCGCCAGCCGAATTCTCGGACTCGGTGACGTTGTCGGGCTGATGCAGGACTTCGAGCGTGTTTCGGAACGCGACCGCACCGAAGACGCGATGAAGATGCTGCAGGGGCAATTCTCGTTCAAAGACTTCTATGAACAGCTGTCGATGATCCAGAAAATGGGACCCCTGAAGGACATCATGGCGAAGCTCCCGATTCAGGGAATGATTCCCAAGGGTGTCAACGTCGACGACGGCGAACTCACCAAGATCAAGGCGATGATCGATTCGATGACCGAGAGCGAGCGGTTGAATCCATCGCTGTTCAACGACTCGCGCGTGCGCCGGATTGCGCGCGGCAGCGGCCGGCCAGCGAATGAAGTCTCCGAGCTTCTGAAAAAATTCAAAGCCATGCGCGGCATGATGGGGATGATGGGAAAAAATCTCGGCCTCCTCGGCAAGATTCCCGGCATGGGCGCACTCAATCAGATGAACCAGCTGCGCAAACTCGCCCAGGGTGGAATGTCTGGCGGCGGCATGCCCGGAATGCCAGGCATGCCCGCTGGAATGCCTGGGATGCCCGGCATGGCCGACATGATGGGAGCCTTCGGTGGCATGGGCGGAATGGGCGCGCCAAAACGTGCCAACGTCGATCGCGACAAACTGAAGAAACTCCGCAAGGCCGCAAAAACGGCTCGCAAGAAAAATCGCCGCTGAGCGCTGCAGGACGATCACAAGTATGCAAGAGCCCACGATAGAATCGATGCCTTCTTCGCTGCCAAGCGAGTCCACGAACACGACTCCGGGACGCAAGGTCTTTGTCGAAACGTGGGGCTGTCAGATGAACGTCGCTGACAGCGAAAAGATGCTCGGGATCCTCGGCTCGGGCGGCTACGAGACGACAACCGATGTTGGTGAAGCAGATCTGGTACTGCTCAACACGTGCCACATACGGGAGAAGGCTCGCCAGAAAGTCCTCTCGCGACTAGGCGTGTTGCGTGGACTCAAGGAGAAACGTCCCGGCATGCAGATCGCTGTGGCCGGCTGTGTCGCCCAGGCAGAAGGCAATCGCCTCATCAACGCTGCACCACAGATCGATGTTCTGTTGGGGCCCGGTCGCATCGACACCCTGCCCGAACTTCTTGATCGTGCGCGAAGCACCGGAAAATCAGCAATCGCCACGGGATTCAAGCGCGAGAAACATCACGATCATGTTCATGATGAAGCGGATCAGAATGGTACATCGGCACACTCCGAGAGCGCGGAAACGATCGCTCCAGCAGTCGTCGGCCCGAATCTTTCCGGCAAGAATGAGATCACCCGCTTTGTCACGATTATCCAGGGCTGCAACAACTACTGCACGTTCTGTGTTGTGCCGTTTACGCGCGGGAGCGAAATCTCGCGACCGGCGCTTGAGATCAAGGCGGAAGTGCGCGCCATGCTCGCGACTGGTGCGCGGGAAATCATGCTGCTCGGCCAGAACGTCAATTCCTGGGGGCTCGACTTTGTGCAGGGTGCTCAAGGAGCCCAAGCCCAAGATGGCAGTGCCTTCGTCAACCTGCTGCAGCAAGTTGCGAGCGAACCAGACCTCCTGAGACTTCGATTCACCACGTCCAATCCGCACGACTTTACGCCAGCACTTGCGAACCTTTTCGCGAGCGAGCCCAAGCTCGGTCGCTACATGCACCTGCCGGTACAAAGCGGCGACGACCGTATCCTCGGACTCATGAAGCGAAAGGTGACGGTCGCCGAGTACCGTGAACGCATCGCGTGGTTGCGCGCGGCAGTTCCAGACATCGCGATCTCTACTGATCTCATCGTCGGCTTCCCCGGCGAAACCGAGGCCGAGTTCGAGAACACCCTCGCATTGGTAGAAGAAGTTGGTTTTGCGTTCTCGTATTCGTTCAAATACTCACCGCGCAAGAACACGGTCGCCGCCCGCATGCCAAATCAGGTCCCCGAGGATGTGATGGACCGGCGACTTGCACGACTGATCGCTCTTCAGGATCAGATCACAACCGCACAACATGAGCAGGAAATAGGTCGTGATCGCGCTGTGCTCTTCACCTACGAGAGCCGCAAGGAAGCTGGCGTGTTCTATGGACGGACCGAGCACTATCGTCTCGTGCGCGTCAATGCCGCACGCAATCTGACGGGCACGGTCCAGATGGTGAAAATTACCGGCGGGAACAAGACGGCGCTGGTCGGAGAGTTGAGCTAGAGTTCAGCTCGCTCACCCAGGTATCGCGTTCATGACCTCGGTCAAGCACTCGTCGTCATGCGCCTGGGGTCGTCGGCTTGTCCGTTGCGGTCGACGTCGTGGCGGGAACTTCCACCGGCACCTTGATCTTCATTGCCTGCACAAAATACCAAACGGTCCCGGCAACAAACAGCAACCCGAACGCGATGTATCCAGTCGTATACGTCATGCCTCAGCACCCCTGATCAGCGAAAGAAAGCGTAGAAATCGACAACGAGTTGCTTCTGCTGGGGATCTGTCGTTTCCAAATAAAGTTTGCCGTGGACACTGCCCGCCCGTCCGGCGGCGTTGACGAGGTCAATCGAAACAAGACGCCGTTGCTTCTCGTGTTCGACCATGTTGACCTTCACCAGTTTCGCCGCATCTTCAAAACGCGTTCCGTTGATGTTGATCTCGGATCTCGTGCTCGTGATCTCGAATTTTTCCTTCCCGGTAAGCGTGACCGATCGATTCGCCTTGTCGCTTCCAGCTATCGCACCGAACTCCACGTAGCGCGGTGCAAACTCAATGCTGCCTCGAATGTTCGCGCGCACGGGGATGGGCAGTTCCCGCAACGTCCGCGAGCTGTTGATGACCATGATCGTGTCGCGAAAAAAACCGGTGGTGACATCCGGTCGGAGTTTGACGTCGAGTACGACGTTTCCTGACTCCATGCGGCGCTGTTCGACGACCAGGGCTTCCGAATTGAACTTCATGGCTTCGATCGCAAATTTCACGCCAGCCACGGGCTTGATCGTGACCGAGCGCGTGGCTCCCTCGCGAGAATAGACGTCGCCGAAATCCACCAGCGGCGGCGTGACTTCGAACTCCTGTGCGATCGTCGCGGAAATCGTCAGCGTGCGATCCGGGAGATGTCTTTCGTTGGTCATCACGGTGACGACCTTGCTGATCCGTCCCACGAAGTCAGTCGTATCAAACGCAACCTCGACCGTCCCGGACTCACCGGGAGCATACTCCTTGCCCTTGGCCACTTCGGCTGCTGTGCACCCGCACGTGGCATGAACACCCTGAATGCTGAGCGGGCCCTTGCCCACGTTTGTGAATCGAAACGCATGGGTCAACCTCTGACCCCGCATCACGCGACCAAAGTCGTGCGTCATGTCGTCAAAGCGAACCTGTCCGGTCGTTCGTTGCATCGCGGCATCGAGCGCAGCGCCGTCCACGCGACTGTCTGGTGCATCGCTCTCCGTCGTCGCCATCGCAATCGAACCATTCGAAGCCAGTGCCACAAACATCACCGAGGTCTTCAACCAGCGGTCGCGGCTCACTAATTTCATGCATTTTTCTGGAAACACCAAACCTCCGATCGGCGGCAATCGAATGTTGCGCCCGCAAGAGCGATTCTAGCACTGCCCCGGCAACTTCTGACCATCAATTTGCCGAAGCTTCCATCCGAAAACTATTTCGTAGGCGAGACGAGCTGGCTTCCGTAACGCGCCATGAACTCTGGAGATTGGTCCCTTGAATCAGTCGTTTCAAATCCTTCTCACTGACCTCTTGTCGTTGACGACCAACATCACGTGGGCAAATGTGAAGCCGTTTGCTCTGGCGGCGCTTCTCTTTGGACTCATGACGATCCCACTCAAGAACGTGGATCGACGCGACATGATCTCAGGCGCCACATTCATGTCGTTCATGGTGGCGAGTGGCGTGCTTTTGCTCATCGTGATTCCCGACATCACACTCGCGCCGATTGCCACCGGCTATCAGGCGCTGATCGTCGCCATCGTATCTATCGCGTCATTGGCGCGCTGGAATTGGAACACCGAAGAAGTTGTCGTCGTTCAGAAGTCTGCGCCCGAGAAGTTGGGCACGGAAGAAAAAGCAAAGAAGAAGAAGAAGAAGACGAAATAGGTCGAGCCAGGCAGCAGCCAGCCACGAATAGAGGAGCACCAGACAATGGCAAAGAAACCAAAAGAGCGCCAGCTGAAGACCACAAATAAAGCACGTGGTACGACAGCTGACTACTATTCAAAGCTCCTTGTTTCCAAAGCCAGACGAACCAGCCTTGCCATCGGCTGCGTTTCTCTGTTCGTTACCTTTGCGACGATGATCTATGCACATCTCATGTTGAAAGGCGAACACTGGGTCCTGCTCGTGCCGCCGATGGCCTTTTTCGGGTTGCTAATTCTACTGCTCCCGCCGACCGAAGAATGGGATTATCAGCCTTGGCAAAGCTCGGCTGAGAAATCCGAACACTACTTCTATGACTAGCCCGGATGTTGCACGAAATGGCGAGCGCCAACCCTCAAGACGCTTCGCTGGTGGCCGCTCGGAGGGGCAAAATGCCCGTAGCGTACCCGAGGTACGTGAGGAGCATTTTGTCCCCGAGTACGACCGCCAGCGAAGCGTTTGGAGGGATCGTCCACCAAGGACTTCAGCGTTTGGCGCCGCCATTTCATGCAACATCCGGGCTAGCAACTCTCGCGGCAGTATCAGGAAGGGTACGCGGTGGCGCATGGCGTTGGCCGCGGTACTCTTCTGTGCTTCTGCGTGTCAGACGAATTCAGCCTCCGAATCGCGGAAGTCTGAGCCCATTGGCCAGAAGTTCTCAGCCCTCGAACGTCGTGTGCTCGATCGGCCGATGTCGGCGGCTGGTCTCAGTCGATCAGGGCCATGGCGAGTCGAAGCTCACTTGAACTACCGAATCCCTCTGTCGCCCACGGACAGCGTGCTGAGCGATGCGTTCGTGCCGAATGTAAAGGGGCAGAGCCCGCTCGTCGTCTTCGTTCACGGTAATCACAGTTCGAAAAAGGCCCATCGCGGTCAGGCCCAGCACCTGGCCTCCTGGGGATTTCACACGCTGGCGATCCAGCTTCCGAAGAAAGCGCAATGGCCGAAAAACGGAGAACGTCTGGCGACCCTGGTGCGAATGATCGCCCAGTCCCCGAGTCTGATTGCAGCATCAGTGGATCCGAAACGCATTCTCGTTGCCGGTCATTCGTTTGGCGGCTCAGCCGCAACAATCGCAGTATCTGAAGGGGCTCCGATCTCCGGGCTGATACTTCTTGATCCAGCCGTTGTCAGTCGGCGAGTGGAGCGAGCGATGACTGAGGTCGATGTGCCAGTTGTCATTCTCGGCGCGGACAGGACAGTGTTTCGTGCAAGACGCCGGACGCTGTTTTTCGGCCGCATCGACTCTGAAGTTGGCGAGTTGTCGGTTCGGGGAGCAACGCATGACGACGCGCAGTTTCCCAGCATGTTTTCGATGAGTACTCTTGGTGTGGATCCATACACGTCCGCATCTCACCAACGACTGTTCGTCGCAGCCATCACCGCATCCGCGATGAGCATCGCCATCACCGGCGGTCTCGAATTCGCATGGGAATCGCTCGCAGACGCAGAGCGCTCCGGAAAAATCGTCAACATGCGGCGCAAGGGCATGCCTGATCCAGAGATCGCACAGTAAGTGCAGATGTCACTTGATGATGGTCGGAAGACGCGCGAGTGAGTTCGGAACCGGCACACGACTCTTCGTGCCGAGACGATCACGGAGTCGGGAATAATCCGGCGACACGATCCAGTTCTCAAGACTCCAGATGATCGACACCGGTGCTCGCATCGCCTGCAGAGAGGTCAGCGCCATGTGATGGTTGGGCAACATGACGGTCGCAAAGCGCGTCACGAACGTCGCCAACGCGTCGAGCGCCTCATCATCTTTGAGTCCCTTGGCTGTGTAGGCCAGGTCCTGCCATGCCGCGCGTTCCGCACCGCCGAGCTTGCGGAGCCAAGCCGCAACCTTGAACGAATGACGACGCAGGTCCTGTCTCTTCGCCACACGAGGGATCAGATCTGCAATCAATCCATGGAGCATCGAGACCTTCCAACCCCATGAGTGGATCCCAAGACGTTCACAAATCTTGAGAACGAGAAGACTCCAGAGGTTCGTCGGGAGGACGTGCATGAAAGCCGGCAGGGTCGTGCCACCGAGTGCCGTCGTATCGAAGCTGAAGTGCCAACGTTTTGTGACCGGCTTGAGCCAGTCAAGACCGCGAAGCGCTGTTTCGACTTCGGCTTCGACGGAGCCATTGGCGGGTGCGACGATCTTCGATGAACGTGCGCCACCATCCAGAATTGCGAGAAGCTCCGGCAACGCGTTACCGATCTGGAGACACGCCATGACCATCCGCTGCGCGACCGGCGTCATGCCATCAAAGCAAGGACGGAGATCTTCCAGCGTCATCTTCTGGAACGGATAGTGCGAACGCTTTTCTCCCGAGATATCCCAGGCATGACGAACATTGGGAACGAGAGCACCTCGAGCCAACGCGATGGAAGCGACACGCCACGCGAGATCGCTGTCGACTCGCTCGGACGCAAGTTGCCAGAGGGTTCCAAGATCCTGATTACGCAGATGCGTCGTCTCCGCCGACTTGAGCACGAGGCGGATCTCAAGATCACGCGCCTTGCGCTCGCGCACGACGACCCTCAGGCTCTCCATCACAAACAGCGGCGGTGTCTCCGTAGCCCGGAGATATTCTTCGATATCGGCGACGACAACCTGCTCCTGAGCACAGGCAATGCGCAGCTGTCGAAGCATCGTTGCCCGATCCTTGTCGAAGAGATGAGCGGCCCGTGCAACATGTGCGGTTGCCGCCAAGTGGAGTTCTCGCCAGGTGAAGGGCACCGGTCCAGCGCGGGTTGCGCCGAGAACCATACTTCTTGCCTGCCAAAGCGCCGCTTCACTCGAATGTCCAAAGCTCGTGAAGTTGTGCAACTGACCGACGCCATACCAATAGCGCACGAGGTAATCCGGCGATTCCGGATCACGAGTCAGCATGCCCTGCCAAAGTGCAGGATCGAGCGTCGGGCCGTGAAACTGCATCGCGTTGTCACGAAACACACGCAACAGATTCGGCAGAAGGTTTTCGATATCCGACGACGACACCAGAGCGCGCGACAGCTCCGCCCAGGCTTCGGCATTGCGCGGCAGCAACTCAAGTGGCGCCGAGAGAAGATCGTTGAACGCCGGACGACTGCGATCGCGGAATCCGCCAAGTTCGCGGGTCGTGGCAAAGAAATTTCGGATGAGGCGAAGACGTTCGCGCCAATCGGCCTGCGCCATCACGAGATCAAAATACTCGTTGCGCCGTTCGCCCTGCGAATCCTCGGAGACGCTGAACAGATTTTTCAGGGCGAAATCGTACTCTGGCGCTGTTGGTCCGATGAGTTTGAGAATCTCGCGCGCCTCGTCATCGTAGCCGAGATCGATCCCGGCACGGCCGACAGCAAGCCAAAGGGTCTCGCGGGTCACGCCGAAGCTTGCACCGACCTCGATCGCTGCGTCCTCGATGTCCTTGCGCCACTGCCGATAGTAGATCCACGGCTTGGCAACGTCCTCGCCCGCAAACTGCACGAGTACGACGAGCAGCCGCTCCACGGGATGGAGCCATGCCATATCGCGATCGCGGAACAGCAAATCGACGACCACATCCTTCTGTCCGGCTTGCCAGAGGTCGGCGACAACATGTGCGCGCACGGCCGGATGGACCAGAGACCAGAATGCTTTCCCGTAGACCTTGAGCTGCGTGATGATCTGCGCGACCCCGATCGGATCGCCGTGCAGGAAGGCCAGTT
>Ga0169931_10015885_pt1 | contig 10039 bp, 8 predicted proteins | sample Kivu_15m_20L_FD_129675 | JGI IMG/M metagenome (GOLD analysis project Ga0169931, IMG submission 129675) | Freshwater microbial communities from Lake Kivu, Western Province, Rwanda to study Microbial Dark Matter (Phase II) - Kivu_15m_20L... | ecosystem: Environmental > Aquatic > Freshwater > Lake ... | reverse complement strand
TTCGGAAATTAAAGAAATCAAACATCAGATAAACTCAAATACTAATTATAATAAATTCGCTCCTAAGAATACTTCTACTAACAACAATAATAATTTGAATGATGAAATTCATTCAAACAATACAACCATAAACAATCAAGATGGGAAAATATGTATTAACCTTGGTCAAATACAATCGCCAGCTGGAGGCATTTTGAATTTGAGCCAAGAAGATATAAAAAAATTAAAACCAGAACAAATTAACCAGTTGAGCAAGATAATCCGTCAGAAAAATCAATTACAGCCACAGAATACTAGCTTAAACAACAGATCGGAAAGCAATATGAATACAGCTAACAAAGTAATCAACGCCCCTTCAACCCAGAACACAAATAGTAATAATAATCTTTTAGAATTGATCAGGCAGCAGCAGAACTCTATTTACATGCAGGCAGTCGAATGTTATAAAAACGACCCAGAAAAATTTAAAAGTGAAAAGACCACGAATGAACTGATCAAATTACAAAAATTGATTTCGATGAGTAAAATGCAGACAGATCAAAATAGTTTCAATAACAATAATAACAATGGCAATCAATTTATGACGTCGAATTTTATTCCCAAAGAAGGAATTAATAGCTCTTATCAATTGAATTTACAACTATTACAGAGTATTCAAAAGCAACTACAAAGACGAGATTCTTTTCAAAATCTGTATCAAACTAACAATAATTTCAACAACCATCCCAATAATTCGACTAATACAATTAATTCAAATATTTCAAATAATTTAAACAATTTAAATATTTCGAATATTTCAAATCCACAAATTTCCAAAACTAATCAGCCAATAAATACGACTAAGATTGACCTAAACTTTAACAATCAAAACTAATTTTATTGAATTATTAAAATAATTATTAGTTGGATTTACATTCATAATTAAAATTTATTTAATCAAACCCTTAACTATATTTAGTACCTGTTACCTTATTATCTACTTAACTTAAATATTTTATAAAATTAATAAATATCTATATTTTGATAGCTTACACTATTTAAATATTTTGATTTTATAATCTAAATAAAAAAATATGGACGAAGAGAAAAGAAAAAGATTGGAAATCCTTAAAATGAAAAATCAAAGTTTAAAAAACGAATTGAGCAAGATATCTGCCTCAGATTACACGAGTAATGCATCAAGTAATATTATCCCCCCATCTGTTGCCTTGTTGAAAAAAGAATCTATAAAGCCTGCTGATTTGAACTTGGAGGAAATAAAGAAAAACGCAGGGCTCATGAAGGGAGTAATGAATAAATATCGAACAGAAATCCTTTCTACATTTTTCATGAGCGAGTCCTTTCTTGGATTGAACCCCGAAGCCTATGAAGAGGGAGTACAATGCGACATAGACAAGGAACTAAAAAACCAATCGGATGATGATGGCAAAGTAAAACCTAAAGCTGTAAGTTTCAGAAAAAGCGTTATGCCTTCAAGGAACAAATCAAGTCTTTCACCTTGGGCTAAATTGATTGGAGATAACATAGGTTATAAAGAAGACGATGCGAACAATAATAAAGCTATTCCCGAAGAAAAAGAAGAATGGAGGGGTCCCCTTAAAGCTCAAGTTAAAACTATGCCCGAAGAAACGAGGAGGCAGATTTTAACTTCCCATGAATTGAATGATTTCATGTCTAATAAGGCGAAGTTTATGGAAAGGGTAAAAAATTTTTTAATATATTTATTAATTTTTTAAATCCATTAGGCTCTCGGTGAAAAGGAAATATACGACATGTTTAAAGTTTACTACGATGAGGAAGACAACATAGACCCCAATCTTCTAAAAAGTTCTTGGGTAACCCCTGCTTTTGAATTCTATGACGAGGAATCTTGTAAAGGTAGGGCTATTACTAGCATGGATTGGTCTCTTAAGCATCAGGAACTTTTACTCGCAGCTTACACCAAGTCAGACGGCTATAATTTCAATCAAAGTAATGGGTTAATCTACCTATGGAGTTTAGCGATGAGGAAACACCCTGAATTTACTCTAACCTGTCAAACTGAGGTTACCTCTGCGATCTTTCATAAATTTAATCCAAAACTAGTCATCGGGGCCACTTATACAGGTCAAATTCTAATGTGGGATACAAGAGGAAAATCACTCCCGATACAAAAAACACCACCATCAGGAAAATTTCACTCTTACCCTGTTTACTGCCTTGGGGTAACAGGAACTAATAATGCAAATCATATAATTTCAGTTTCCAATGATGGTACTCTCTGTACTTGGTCAATGTCGAATTTATCGAAACCTACAAAGAGAATAGAACTGAAGGCAAAGAAAAAGAAGTACGCAGGAGAACTCGAAGGAAAATTAGAAAAGACCTATACAGAAGATATAGGTGCTATTTGCATAGCAACCCAAGAAGGAGAGACAAATAATATTTTCTTAGGGTCTGATGATTCAGATATTTATCAAGTAGGTATTCATCAGGGTAACGAAAATGCTGACAACATAGTCGAAGTATATAAAAAGCATACTGGCCCAATTAATTCTCTTCATTTGCACCCAGGGGATTCACATAAAGTTTCAAATGTAATCATTACCATTAATTTTTTATAGTTCTCGAATCTTCTTCTCTCTGCTTCTGCCGATTGGACTGTTAATATTTGGTCAAAAACTTTCTCAGAGGCCCCTTTATTTACTTTTGATTCAAATGACGATTACGTTTATGATGCTAAATTCCATCCAACAAATCCTTCTCTTTTTGCTTGTGTCGATGGACTTGGAAAATTAGACTTCTGGGATCTTAACAAGGATGTCGAGGTGCCTGTTTATAGCTATGAAGTAGGAAAATATGCTTTGAATAAGCTTGAATGGTCTCATGATGGAAAACGCTGTGCAGTTGGAGATGTAAATGGAAAAGTGTCAATGTTCAACATAGACAAAGAGGTACAAGATAAAATTAATATGAACCTAACTTAATTTTTAGCTTCATCAATCTAAAGTTGAGGATTCTCTAAAATTCGAAAAATTGATTTCATTCGCTAAAAATAGTAAACAAGGAGGATTTTAAGTTTTATTTATTCTTAATATTTAAAAATTTGGATTAAATAAATCTTTATGTTGATTATATATTTTATATATTAGATTAAAATATGATATTTATTATTATAATGAATTAGAACTTCAATTCAATAATTTTATAAATTGAATAAATATTAAAATGACTGATTCTTTATCAGACAATAAAGTAATAGAATGTAGAGAAATTTTCGACTACTTCGATCATGACAAAGATGGTCAGATTACGGTAAAAGAGCTCGGCGATCTTTTAAAAGCTCTAGGTGAGAATCCTACACAAGATGAGTTACAAAAGATAATTTTGGAGATCGATGAAGACAGATCGGGAAAAATCGATTTCAAAGAATTTTTAGAATTATATTCACGTAGGGTAGAAGACCCAGACACAGAAGAAGATCTAATCGAGGCCTTCAAACTTTTCGACACTGACGGAAGCGGAAAAATTTCACCAAAAGAACTTAGGTACCTTTTATTGAAACTCCTCCCACATATAACCGAAGAAGAAGCCGAAGATGTTGTAAAAGAAGCAGACACGAATGCCGACGGTGATATAGATTTCAAAGAGTTCGTAAAGATAATTATATCAAAATAAAAATATATATTTATATTTCAAATAATAACATAAAAATCTAAGAAAATTAATTTATTATATCTACACATAAGGACTCATCAATTTATGTGAATTATTCATGACGTAGTATGAGTTCCACCTGAAAAAGTATTCTTCCCATACTCTCAATTTGAACAAGGCACAATTGGGAGTAAGAATAATTTTATTAGATTTTTTTTCATCGTACAAATTATTTATGAATTTCTCCTTATTTCTTAATATATCTGTCCATATAGAAACAGTTTTGAACTTTAGCATATGCTCTGTTGAATCTTTCTCGCAGTTCATTAAAAAGGTACCGTACATACAAGAATATACATGATAAGATAAGAACAGTAGGAGATCATTATTAAACTCGAATAAATTTGGGAACTGGAAAATGAGTTGATGTATTATATCAAGCCATTGGATAAACACAGGAGATATATTATCTTCGTCTCGAGGTATGCTGTGTCCATTCCTAAGAGCAAATTGATGTCCGAATGAAACCCAATCTTTTTCTATTAAAACAGCAAACCCTTGAAGAGTCCTATAGTAAGGATCTATGATGATCTGAGCTAGCGATGTCAATTGAGGAGTTCGGTCCCATCCATCCGAACAGTGTACAAGAACTGTCGTATTTTCCTAAAAATTATAATAAAAATACAAGTAGAGATGCTACTATGTTAATTGATGATTTCATAATTTTTGAAATTATTTGGAGCCAACCTGTGTAATGCAGATCTTGCAGCCAATTATCGCAACCACCTCTGAAAATTAATACTAATCTTACAACGGTAGTTGAGAGATTATTTGCATCTTTAAATAAGACTGTTTCACTTTATGTATGTTGTCTATGTCACAAAAAAATATTTGGCAATTTTTGTAATTGTCACTATTTTCGAAGCCGAACCCTTTTATTTTATTTGCCAAAGCGTTGATAAATGGACGGGCATCATAGATATGAAACTTTTCTGTGTCTTTTGATAAATGCTCGAAGAACATTTCATCATGGCTATTTCTTTTGTCTATGAAGCCTGTCCTAGCTTGACTAGATCTCCATAAAGAGGATTTGTTCTTTTGGCTAAACCAGATCAAAGCAGGAAATCTTCTTTTAGACCGAAACTCAGCTATTTTTTTTAAATCTTCATCAGATGTGTTTTTATGAATAAATACGAAATCAGGGTATGTGTTGCTGATTTCTCCATGAGCTTCCTGACTGTAAAATCTGAATTCAGAATTTGGATCATCAGTTTTAACGCCCATTCTTATAAACTCAAGAAAAAAATTATATGTTTTCCATCCGTTTTCATAATCATCATTGACTAACTCAAATTTGTCATGATAATTAAATGCAAAGAATTTCTCGATACTTTTAGGCTGGGTGTATTCCATGATTTTATTACATATTTCTTCGCATACTTTTTTACTTAAGAATCCTAAAATAAGAGGGGGTCTATCACGAATCATGAAAGTTACAGTGTGCTTATGAAAGAGTTTGACATCCTTTTTCTTAATAATATTCACTATAAAGGGGTAAGGAATCTCGAAGTATTCAGGGATTATAAATTCCTTGACGAAGAATTCGGGGTTACTCGGACTGAAAACAAATTTGTAATTTGTTAAGAATATTTCTCCAGGAATTAGGTGCAAACTATTATGAATTAACACTATATTATCTAAAGACTTAACTGACTCTTCTGTTTCTATTGAGTGAAATTTATTGTATTTAGATAATACATCAGACTGTCTGTTAAACAAACTTATTCGATTCTGTGGATTCAACGAGAATCGAGATGTATTTACAGTCGACATGTTACTAATTTTTGTATTTTTACAAAAGTCTTCAGAGCTTGAATACTTAGTGAAAACAAATTGTGAATGGCTTTCATTGTATTTATGAATTACTGCCAATCTTTTTAGCATCAAACAATTTTCGTTTTGAGCTAAATTCGTATTTTTTATTTTATTTAATTTAATTCTTACCTCCACATTTGTTCTTTGTTTCTAATGAAATTTTTTCTAATTCTGATTTGAGTTCTTCGCTAGAAATGGGTTTTTCTTCTGCTTCCTCAAAATTTTCTTCAATGTAGTTTTCTATAAATTTATCAACGTTTTCTATTTCTTTTTCCATTATATATTTGAATTATTATTGTATTGTAAATTAATATTAAAAGTTAAATACTCGAATATCAATAATTAATTTATTTTAACAAAAATTTTTAAAATTAATTTAATCACCTTCAGATATTAATTTATTCAAAAACAAAACTTAAAACTCACAGAAAATCTAATTATAAATAAAATGGGATTAGATTTGATCGACATCGTAGGATATAGACCTTTGATTAATGTATTTGGATACAATAGATATGTATCAACATTCGGTCAGCTGATTGGAACTATAACGATATTTATATCATCAATTTTATGTTTATACTTTACCATCAACATGTTTTTAAGAAGTGAGATATCTTTGCTATATAACATTTCACATTCAACTGCAAAAATCGACATATCGTCCTCCCCGCTTTTGTTGTTATTGAAAGATGGATTAAATAATCCCATCTCAGATGAGTACCATGAACTGCGCATAAATTTTTGGAATTTCACAAAAGAAGAAGGAGATGACATCAATTATGTGAAAACTTACGAAATTCCATTAGAATCTTGTGAGGAGGATAATTTAGGTAAATACGCCCCGCTTTTTAACAGCAACGACTATAAGAGAATGAAGTGTATACCCTACAACAAATTTAATCTCACGCTATTCGGAGACTATAAACAAAACAATGCAAATAGTCTTATAAATATTGTTGTAAATATGTGCAATAATCAAACTAAAAATAACTCTTGCCCCCTGAAAAGCCAATTGGAACCCCATTTGAAGAATGTTTATCTAGAAATATGGTATGTAGATTACGAAGTGAATCACAAGGACTTTGCTGAGCCTATTAAAAGTTACGTAAGGTCAGATACCTTGCCTATCAACTGGGATATACATTCAAGATATTTTTATGCATTCAATGCTTTACGTTACATGACTGATATTGGCACAGTGTTCGAAGATAACAGAGAAGAAAAGAGCTATAGATTCAGCCACTTAAAATCATCTGCTCAGATTCAGCATGGGAGCAGTTTATATCCTGGAATTACCATAGGCACTGTTACCTTCTATACTCAAGCTGAGGAAGATCAATATTACCGCACATACCCTAAGATACAGACCCTCTTAGCTCGTATAGGGGGAGCTATACAAGGTATTATAATTATCAGTAGAGCCATCTGCCATTTCGTTACTAAGAATATGTTCCTTATCGATATCATGAACTTGAATTTCCTTCTTGGTCGGAATGAGTCAACTGAAGAGGAGACTCATAAGATTAATATCAATCATAGCTCTAATCTACATCTCTCCCTAGGAACCGAAATCAAAAGGAATGTGGTAAAGTAAATTAAATAATTAATAATAATAATATAACCCTTTAGCATCAATAAACGAAATAAAGAGATTAAGTTTATTCCACCAGAAAAAAAACCTAAACCCTCGTTAGGAAACTTGATCTGTCCTAATTCTTTATTTGCAAATCATAATCATATGTCAAAGTGCATAATTACAACAGAAAATATTCTTAGAAAGAAAATGAGTTATGAAAATATTTTAAGAACCTTAATTCAATATGAAAGAATTAAAAACATCCTGTTTAATGAAGAACAATCGATCCTAATAGAAAATTTGCCGAAGATAAAATTTTCAGAAGTAAAAGAAAATGTTGAAATAGATAAAACAGAATTGATTAAAAATGTTAATTTAATAAACTATCGTAGCAGTGACAAGATCAATATCAAACTTCTTAAGATATTTAAATAAGAAGTTTGTTTATGTTACACTCGTAACAATAAAAATATATGTACATAATAAAATTTAATTGAATCAATTTATTGCAAAATAAATATTTAAAAACCTACAATTTCATCACGGATTTTGAGAATTAATAATCAATTATTACATGAAATGAATATATTTAATAATATGGAAATTTCTCAGAATAAGTATACATTTCTATGTTTACATAAAATTTTAATTTGAATTGTGAGAATAAAAGAATTATCTAAATATTCATAAGTTTTAATTCCTTAATTTGTTATGAGATCTTTACAATTTCTATCTCGCTCGAAGAACATTTTCCTGGTAGTTTTATTTTATTGCTTTTGTGTTTTTCGCTAACACCCAGTAGTCTTTTAAATCTATTTACAAGCGGAACATTGTCTACTACTCCTTTGTAGCTTTTAATTAAAAGATTTTTAAAAATTTCATAAATTTTAAAAAATAGCCCAGGACAAAAATCAAATAGGCTCCTATTAAAAACGATCACAAATCTTTCATCTGATTTATCTTCTTTTAAATAAACAAAATTTTTCAATTTCCCAAACTGACTTAATGCAGAAGAAATAGTTCCTTTGATTCTTGAAATCTTCTCAAAAATTTTTTTCTTCAAATCCTTGAATGCATTTATTCCGTATTGGGATTTTTCTACCACAATCTCGAACATAAAAAGAGGAACTTCACCCGAGTAATTAAAAATATCAAGCATAATATTGGTCATCATAAAAACGGGCTTGTAATTTGTAATTTTTAGATAAGAGTCCCCCAGCCAATATTTAAAATTTATAACGCTCCTTTTTGCAGATTTTAAACCAATCGCACATTTTTTTAAAATATTTCGTCCGGTAAGGTAACTGCATTGGCTTATTTTTTCCAATCCAAGTGATGAAGATTGATCTGCAATTTTAATATAAATTCTTTTTATTTTATTGGAGAATTTAATACATCTGTCGATTGATTGTTCAAGGAATAGCTTACTCTTATAAACAACGGAAGAATAATTTTTCACAAATAAATTAGCATCAAGGATTATTTCATCAAGTCTAACTTGTGAAAATGTATAAAAAGCCTCTGCACAGATTTTTAATTCCTCAAGCTCAAAATTACTACAATTAAATTCATTTTTAATCGATGAATTTAGTATGTGATTGTAATAATCATCGAAGGATATTTTCGTGTCTTTGTTAGTTTTAATTAAAGTCTCTCGTTTTAATTCATTGACAATTGTTATGAATTCAATTTTCAATTTTGGTTGACTTTTCCCCCCTGATAATTCTTTGTTTAAAGTAGCCTCAACTGATCTTTTAATAAGATCCATCAAAATCTCTTCGAACTGCTTTTTTTGAATATCTGTATTAGCCTTTAAGCTTTCATCCTTTGTGATTAATTCTAAAAAAATTTTTAAAAAACTTTGTCCAATTTTATTTTCGATCAAAGTCGTTGAAATGGTAGATGCTCTGTCGAGTAGAAGATTCCCAGTGAATATTGCTAAATTGTTTAAAAATGCCCCTTCGATATCTTTTGTTGATTCTTGCATTTCCGTTTGAATTATTTCTAGAAGATTTGAATATTTTAAATTTTGCTTTTCAGATTCAGAGAAAGTTTTTAGCCTCTTATTTAAAATTTCTCCGATTAAGATTAGTAATGACTGTGTGGAAAAAATGAAAAGATTTGTGTTTTGAAAATTACTGCGAAAAGAATACTCAAAAAGCGAGAAAAGAGAGTTGAAAATGCTATTTGAAATTGAATTTAATTTTCTTTTCATCAAGTTGAAGTTTTTAGATAGTTTTATAAGAGAATTTGTGTAGCATAATGCATTTGTTTGAATGTTGACAATTTGTGATTGAATACGCTTAGCGTTGTCTTGCCTTGTAGAGGAAAAAAATTCCTGTATTGAATTAGGGTTTTGTTTAGAATCCGAAGAAATTTTATCAGACTCAGATTTCTTAGATTTATGCTCTCCATTCAAATTTTTGGAATTTTCTAAATTCTCTGATTCATTTTCAATCAAGTTTTTCTGAGAGGATTTCTCGTCAAAGGAATTTTTCTTTGAAGGTGTGTTATCTTCGGGTTTTTCTATTTCGGACTTTTCAATCTCTTTTTCAGAACTTTCTTGAAAAGAATAAATTTCTGGAGTTTGATTTTCTTTCTTAGCGTCTTCAGTATTTGCTATATTTTCGACTTTTTCTGTTTGTTGAGTAACATCTTCTCTATTGGATGTCCCATCGAATTTTTTATTTTCCGTGATACATTCCACTTCTTCATTTTCCTTTTTATCTAGTCTAGATTCGTTTCGATCGATATTTTCTAAATTCTCTCTTAGGTTATTATCTGTGTTCTCGTTATTTTCATTGAAATTATCTGCAGGTTGATTGGAAGTATTTTTATTTTTCTTCTTTTTTCTATTTTTATTAGCATTCATATTTCACTAATATAAAATATAAACTAATAAACTACTATATCGAATAATTCCAGTAAAATATTTTAATTCTTTGAGAT
>Ga0169931_10015884_pt1 | contig 10039 bp, 10 predicted proteins | sample Kivu_15m_20L_FD_129675 | JGI IMG/M metagenome (GOLD analysis project Ga0169931, IMG submission 129675) | Freshwater microbial communities from Lake Kivu, Western Province, Rwanda to study Microbial Dark Matter (Phase II) - Kivu_15m_20L... | ecosystem: Environmental > Aquatic > Freshwater > Lake... | reverse complement strand
TCAACATGCAGAAATGATCGAAACGCTTGCATATGTTTCCATGAGCGATAGGATGAGTGTTTTAGATCACACTTTTCAACAGGACTATATGCTCCATAAGGAGCGAACCTATAAAGACTATAGATCGGGAAGAACGCGTCATTTAGAGAGAAATTATGCTGATATTGACGAGATTGTCTTAAAAAAAATGAGAGCGATGATAGAAATACCAGAAGACGAGAGATCAGATGTCTTGGAAAAGTCCAAATTATTATTGAATGAAGACATGCGGGATGATGAACCTGTTCAGATCCTTAAAGCATTGTCAAAATTTCCAGGAGAGCAAAGAAATCATGTCATTGTTGACGCTCTGCTAAGGAAGAAGAGAGGTGAAGATCCCCTTCCTCTCCTCATCGCTCTTTCAGAAGTTACAGGAGATCAAAGAAGGGATGTGTGGGAAGCGTTTGAGGCATCACTCATCTTCTAAAAATATATTTCTTCACTCAACCATATTTCTTCGGTAATGTGAATCCCTTTTTTAAAAGAGGGTATTTTTTGACATTTTTCTATCCGAGGAATACTATCACACAAAACGTTTGATGATGAATAAGGAGAATCGGTATGAACAGACATCTCTCTTCTCGTTTCGAGAGTGCTTATGACAGAGATCAAGCTCTTGAATTTAGCGCAGGACTGCGCTCCTATCTGCTCAAGGTCTATCACTATTTTTTTCTTTTTTTTGCAAGAAAGGAGTCAAGCTTGGACGCCAATAGGGGGTCAATATTCAACACCAATTCACATTAACGATCCAAGGTCACTTTTGGCTCATATGTGGTGAACCATACATACTCTAAGACAGAAGAAGACTTGGAAACTTAAAGGGAGAAAAAAGAGAATGCAGGGGAAACAAAAAATTATTCTGATTTCGGGATTAGCAGGGGGGATTTCAGAAATTATCTGGCTTTTTTTATGGAGTTTATCTTCGGATCTGCATCTTTCTAAATTGGCTCATCAGGTCACCATGAGCGTTTTTCCTTTTATCAAGGATCACTCTTTTTCAATTCTGTTAGGGTTATTGATACACCTTGTTTTATCTTTGTTTATCAGCTTTATTTTTGTAAATAGGTTCTGGAATCCTTATTTAAGCTCTCGCGGGAAGCTACTGACGTTTGGAAGCGGGGGGATAGCCTTGTTTTTGATTTGGTGGATGAATTATTTTATAATGGTGCCTTTCTTGAATCCTCATCTTCTTACCCTTTTACCTCTGTATGTCACCCTGATCTCAAAACTTTTGTTTGGACTCTCCATGTCATTAATTCTCAGCTTGGATTTAAAGAAAAATTAAGCTAGGTTCTGTCATGCTCTTTAACTAAATGTTTAGGAGAGTTCATGGAAAATATCAATTTTGCCCTGATCGGTTGCGGACGTGTTGCCAAAAAATATATCGAAGTTTTTCGCGATAAACTCATACAGAAAGGAAGAATCGTTTCCGTCTGTGATATCAATTTTGAGCGCGCCAAGGAAGCGGGAGAAATTTTAGATGTTCCCGCGTATTCAGACATGCATCATATGATGGCAGAACAAGGCAATCGGATACAGGCTCTTATTCTTCTAACAGAAAGCGGGTTACATGCAGAATTGACTCTGAACCTTGCTCCTTATGGTAAGCATTTAATCGTTGAAAAGCCGATCACCTTAACATTGGAAGATGCTGACAAAATGATTCTTGCTTGTAAGAAGAAAAATATTCGATTATTTGTTGTTCACCAGAATCGCTATAACTTATCTGTGCAAAAATTAAGAGAAGTTTACGATCAAGGTCATTTTGGCAAGATTGTGATGGGAACAGCACGAATGCGATGGTGCCGCACTCAAGATTATTATGATCAAACTGCATGGCATGGAACGCGAAAAGGCGAAGGAGGACTCTTTCTAAATCAGGCCATTCATTACCTGGATTTGTTAACCTGGTTTCTGGGAGAACCTTTATCTGTTTATGCGAAATCAAGGTGTGCTTTAGTGGATATTGAGACCGAAGATACAGGCATTGCGGTTATCACTTTTAAAAATGGGGCGCTTGGCGTCATTGAAGCGACAACAGCAGCGCGTCCCTGTGATATTGAGGGTTCTTTCTCTCTGCTTGGAGAAAAAGGGATGGCGGAGATTGATGGTTTTGCTCTCAATAAAATGAGACATTGGCACTTTTCAACATCACATCCTGATCTCAAGATTGCTGTGGAAGATTTTTCTGAAAGTCCTCCGAATGTTTATGGGTTTGGACATATACGTTATCTTAACGATGTGGTTGATGAACTTCAAGGCAATCCTCATGGTTTGCCGGAAGGTCTGGAAGGCCGTAAATCTTTAGAACTAGCTGTTGGTATTTATCGATCTATTGAGAAAGGAAAAGAGATTTTATTTAAGAACGAATGGATCAATTAATGAGTTAAGGAAAATCAAGCATGTTATCGACCTCATGGTCTTTAGTTTTTGAGAAAATAATACTCGGTATGATGCTTGCTGTTCCTATTGGGCCTGTTTCTGTGGCGATGATTAAAAAAGGATTGGAAAAGGGTTTTTATGCCGCTTTTAGCGTGAGATTGGGGGGCGCAATTGGTAACATTTTGTGTTTATTTATGGTCTATTGGGGACTGTTACCGCTTATGAGACAGTTTATAGTCATGAGTGTTTTGGGACTAGTTGGCTCTTTATTGCTTTTATGGATGGGAATAAATACGTTTGTTAAAAACACCAATATTGCTTGTTCTCTATCTTCAGCTACAAAATACGACAATGGATTGATACAAGGATTTTACCTATCTGTTATAAATCCAGTAGCCTTCGTTTTTTGGTCTGGGGTTTTTGTAGTACACTTTAAAATTGACGAAAGTTTTTTATTCAATCTCTTCATCATTGTGGGTGTATTGATATGGGGAGCCATATTAAGCGCGACAGTAAGTTTGAGTAAGTCTATTTTAAACAAGTCCATTATTAGTATTCTAACGAAAGGTGCAGGACTATTGATGATATTTTACAGTTTTAAATACGCTTATAATGCTTTTCAAGACTTTAATAACTCCTTACCTATTGGTTACCATGTACTTAGGAGTACACAGCTTGTATCTTGACTCACCTCTTGAGGTTGATCTCCTGCAAGAGAGAAATTAGAGTCTCTAGGTCGTGCAGATGGATAAACTTTCTTTAGCAACGCATCCTGCCTTTACTTTATCGTGATTAATCCGAAGGGTTGCCTTGAGTAAATAACCTCAGATGTGCAAGCTAGAATCTAAACCATATCAACGCTTAAAAGCTTGATTAATCTAAAGGGCAAAATACACGAGCTGGTCAAGAGAAGGGCTTGATCCTTTGCTCTAATTGAGAGCAACCATTAGTTCTCATGATTGGAATTAAACATAGAGAACCACTGCGGCAAATGCTATTAAACGCCAACTATGGATAAGCAGTTACATTTCGAATCCCTTTAAATCGTCTCTGAACATGGGTTTGAAAGGTCTGAGTTGATAAGCGGTGAGGGCGCAGAAAATATGACAAAAAGCGTTCACAACGTTACAATTCCTTGAATGCTCAAAGGTTTAGCAAGATTTGAGGGAAGAAAAGATAGATTCCACAGTCATTCTTTGATCGAGATAGAATCGATTCCATAAAGGCATGAGTTTGTTTTTCATGTTTTTACGGATACGGTTGATTATCTGAATGCCTTCTTGCCAGAGTTTCTCAAAGAAATCTTTCCCCAAGTATCCTCTGTCACCAAATATCTTTCCCAACAAACCTGCAAGAAGTCCTTTCAATCCCTTGCGATCGTCAACGTTGCCAGGAGTGATGCTCAAGCTTACGATCTCTCCCTTATCGTTGAAGAGAAAAGGGAGTTTGAGTCCATAAAACCAGCCGACGGAATTTTTGGACAGAGCAGCCAGTCCCTCAAAGCTGCAAATAACATCATGACAATCCCAAAGGTTCTTTTCATCAGAGCGACAAAACGATCGTAGCTTACTAGATGGGGAAATTCCTTGCGATGATGAAACATAACCAACCTGTAATAATCCTTGAAACACCCATACCCTGATTCGTGATAAGCCAACATAATCGTGATGATTTCACTCAGGTGAAGACGTGTAGATCTATTCCTTTTCTTTCTCTCTCCATCCCCTTGTAAAAGCATTTTCTGCCACCACTGAACAAACGCTTTGCAAAAAGTCATGGACAAAACAAAATAACACATCGTACTCTATCAATGGGACTCTCCTATAGTTCTTTAAATCCTTTGGATAGTCCTATTTTCTCACATCTTCAACAATTCCTTATCCATAGTTGGCCTACTCTACTTTCCGAAGAGGATTTGATGCCCTCAGAAGATGGCTCACCGATCTTAAAAATATTCTGACCATCTTATACACATTCAATCCATTGGAAAAAAGGAGAGATCAAAAAATGTCGAGTAGCGAGCTTAAAATGTATAAAATAAAAAGGTGACAGCCTTTAAATAGAGACTTCCATTTTAATAGATTGAAGATGATTTAAAGTCTAAAATGCAAATTCTCTCAAAATTGCTTGTAATCCTTCTCGGTAACTAGGGTAAAAAAGATTAACTTTTAATTCTTCTTTGATCCTTTTGTTTTTTACCCTTTTGTTTTCTTGATAAAAACTCCTTGCAAAGTCTGAAAGAGTTGCTTTTTCAAACGGAATTGCAGGAGGTGGCGGCCTCTTTAAGAGGGTAGCTGCATAAGTAATAACCTCATATGAGGAAGAAGGATAGTCATCAGCAATATTATAAATCCTTCCAGGATTTATTGACTTCATTGATATTAGGAGAGTTTGTGCAACATCCTCCACATGAATACGTGAGAATACATGGCTCTCTTTGATGACTCTTTGAGCGCATCCTTGCCTTATATCATTTAAAACATTTCTATAAGGGCCATAGATTCCCGCAAGCCTAAAAACATGAATAGGAAAATTTTGTTTCTTCCTAAGATCAAGCCACTGATTTTCTATCTTAAGTCTTATCTTAGATCGATTATTTAAAGGATAAGGAAGTGTTTCTTCATCTACCCAAGCACCTTGGTGATCTCCATAAACTCCAGTTGAAGACAAATATCCTACCCACTTAAGCTCAGAGAGTTTTAAAAGATCTTGTGCATGGTGCTTTAGAACAAGATCCTCTTCTTGAACAGGAGGGATGGAGCATAAAATATGAGTTACTCCTTCAAAAGCGTGTTGAGAAAGAGAGATCTCTTGATTAAAGATAAAAGTCTGGATTGCTCTAAAAGACTTGGGATTTCTTGAAGTGCCAACGATTTTCATACCTTGATCAATAAGTTTTTCGGTAACTCTTAAAGCACAATAGCCTAATCCAAAACACAAAAGCTTCATTATGTCTTCTATATAAAAATACTTGTTGATAAATCACAAGGTGTAAAAGTTGATCCTGGTAAAAAGTGGAAAAAATATCTAGCTCTACTTTTTAAGATAACACCTCTCTATAAAAGTTTGAAGATTTTTCATTAATAAAAAGGATAATGCTTTAGGAAAGGTCATTTATTCTTGCCTGAAATAAATTATCTTTTTTCCTAGAGTGGCAACTAGCCTGCATGAAAAAGATTCATCTTATAAATATTGAAATTTAGGATAACAGCAAAGCTAACCCAGAGAGTATAAGGTAGAAATAAAAGAAAAGAAGCTCGTTGGTTTTTTACAAGGATCATAAAAAGAATCAAGCAAGCCCAAAGCAGGCATATATCTAAAAGTGCTAACCCTATTCTATGAAGGTAAAAGAAAAGAGGAGACCACAATAGATTTAAAAGAAGCTGAATGATAAAAAGTTGCAATAAAAAGGGTTTTTCTGTTCTTTCTTTCCAAACTTTACCAAGTACCATCCCCATCATCAGATAAAGCACTGTCCAAACAGGACCAAAAATCCAAGAAGGAGGGTTAAAACCGGGTTTATGTAAATTGATATACCAATTGGAAGCGCCTGCTTTTACTCCATAGCCAGAAATCATCCCTAGAGTTAAGCAAATCAAACTTCCAAGGAGTTCTGGAGAATATTTTTTAATATATGATGTCACACTTGAACTGCCTTTCTAAAGGGTCTTGACCATAGAGCATCTGCCCTTCTTCGGTATCAATAAGAGAATTTTCCCAAAAAGTATACATGATCTATGAATTTTTTCTCAAAAGTTTTATTAGGTAGCAAGTTTTATAATGCTTCATACAATAGTTCGAAGTTTTTATTCTCTCAGCTTAGCTATTTTCTTTAGAGTACAAATTAGGGAGCTTGCGAGAATCAATAGAGAACAAACTTGCAGGTCGGTTCGGACTATTGTGCGGAGCACTATAAACGGTTTTCATTGAAAAACTTGGAGCAATTGTTAAACTATATTACAATTAGAACTCTAAATGGTAGGAGTTTTTTATGCTGAATCAAGCAAAAAACGAGCGTTTTTGGGCAGTTCGCCGTTGCGCAACAACGCCTTGAAGGGCTGGAACCATCGTGCGCCGTAGTTTCAGATCTTGAGCGAGCTGCGCGTGGCGAAGTTACTACCAGTGAGGTAATAGCCAATATCAATCAGCGGTTCATGAATGAATACAAAATACTCCAACAATGATCATTACATTGATCAGGCGACCGGCGTTTTAAAAAATCAGCTTGAAAATTACCGATGCGGCGATCCTCAAAAAGTAAGAAGCTGATTATGCGGCTGCATGTTCTTACGAGCTGGCGCAAAACCCGATCAAAGGTAATTTTGATCTAGCACATTTGCAAGCCATCCATAAGCGGCTTTTTGGCGACCTTTACGCTTGGGCTGGCCAGATCCGCACTATCGATATATCGAAGGAAGGTAATTTTTTTGCTCATCACGCGCATATCGAAGCTGCTGCAAGGCCGATATTCAAAAAGCTGGCTGAAGAAAATTACTTGACAGTCTTAGATGCTGAAAAATTTAGTGACAGGGCTGCCTATTATCTAGCAGAGATCAATGCTCTACATCCTTTTCGTGAAGGGAATGGTCGAGCACAACGCGAATTTATTAATCACCTAGCATATAAAAATGGCTGGTGTATCGACTGGAGTAATATCAAGCAAGCCGACATGGTTCAAGCCAGTATTGAATCTTTCAAACATGGAGATTGTTCAAAATTTGCAGCCTATATACGAGCTAACATCACGAAGCTATCGGACGCATAGAGGAAAAGGGAAAACTTTCTCTTACGGATCGCTGTTATAAGTTATCTATGTGAAATTATTTTTATAATCATTTTTGTATAGATGATTTAGAAAAAGTGATTTATTTTGGCTAATCTTTGTAATTCTCAGTCATGGTTCCAAAAATTCGACAATTATACTAACTTGTGTTAATAATTTGAATAATTTAATGTCTTTTTCCTAAATGTTCTCTTCCATAAATCGATAATATCCAAGAAATTTATCCTAAGCGGAACGTGAAATTTAGAAAAATCATCATATACGAGACCACTTTTATCTAATGTTACTGTACATCCCCATAGCCCTAGAATAGAGAACCCTGGCAAACCAAAGCGAGAGTCGAATATATCCCATTTACCAGGATTTTTTTCATGAGGGCAAAAAACTAACTCGCTATTTGTAAACCAATCATAAATTTTCCCATAACGATGATTCAAAATAGCCTGACGAATATACAAAGGGGCTTGTGATTGCTTATGCCAAATGATTTTTTCTGGCACCCAAGTTGTCACAAAACCTATCCAAATTTCTTTTGGGAAATGAACGACAATCCGACGCAAGAAAACTTGAAAGATTGTAGGGTAGACTCTTACATCAGCATTTGGAAAACCTTCCAAAGCAAGTTGATTCCGGGCATAAGTATAGGCTTTATTATTTTGAGCTAAGCCATAAAATAAATAGCCTGATGTAAGGGTTAGTGCAATGCAAGCAACGATAATAACACTCGATTTTTGTTGATGAAAAACATATCCAAATATAACAGCGCCTATCAACATACCTGTATAAATCGGGTCAATCATGGAAATAGAAGGTATTGAAAATCGATGATTTAAAAAAGGAGATAAAAGCTGGGTTCCATAAACAGTAAATAAATCGAGCAAGGGATGGGTAATTAACGCGCAAATGCTAAGACTTATCCAGGTATGCAGCGCATCTCTTTTTTGATAATAATGCCATAACAAATACCCCAATCCTGAACCTATAAGCGGGCCAAACCAGATCGAATGCGTAATGCCTCTGTGCCACAAGATTTCTGCAAAGGGATTTGAGCTAATTTTAACGATGACGTCAAAATCTGGAATTATTCCGATAACTGCTCCCCACCCCAAAGCTCGACGGCCGAGCTCTCGAGAAAAACCAGCTTGTGCAACACAAGCTCCTAAAATACCTTGAGTAATAATATCCATATATTTCTTTACTTTCAGAAAAGGAAAAACTTACAAATCCCTAATTTTTTGTATTTCCTCTCTTTTCTCAAATAGTCCATCTCCGCACAAGTCATTAGATCAGGATTTTCTTTATATCTTGGAAACAATCGATCTTGTTAGACCACCCCAATCTGGACATTCAAGAGTTTGCAAACGTAAGACACCAGCACCTATAAAAAAGCAATGGGCTCTTTTCTGCTATTAAAAAAAGAAAAGCGGCCATAGATCAAGAATAATTTTCTTAATGACAATTACACGCACAGATGGCTGGTCGACTACGACTGTTCTAAACTGAAGCGCATACATACTCCGTGGCTTGATTAATAAAACATAGTACTCTTATCAGTTAAATGGCAATATAACTTGATTGCCTTTAGAATTTTCGCTTCAATCTTTTTTTTATCCTTTGTTTCAAATTACCAAAACCTATAGATAGATTACTTTTGTTTCGTAAATTATTAGCGAAATTGTGATTAGCATCCCTATGCCCAGCTTCATCGTTTCTTACCGCTATTACAACTTCTCTTAGCGTCGCATCTAGTGGCAATCGCCAGTATTCTATTGCAACTTTGGGAGCTGGTACATTTTCAATAGTACCATTATCAATTTCTTTAAGGTATAAACTATAACTAATGATAGCCTCTTCTTCAAAATACCCTACTAAACGGTGCGCAGTTTCAGAAGATATTAAATATAGAAACAAGAAGGTTATTGAGAAAATAATTTGAGCTACAAAAATTAAGGTAAGCTCTAACCAATTAGGTTTAGCTATTTCGATAAAAGTCATTAGATGCATGCGCTCATTTTCTGCTTCATCTAATAAGATTTTTATCCAGCCATTATCATTACATTGCTTACGTAAACATTTAAAATGAATCAACATAGCTCCTACCATACCAGGTACAGCAGCAACTGTTTCGAGTACAACTGCCCTATGCCCATAACGTTTTTTAAAACAAAAGTCTGCTATCCATCGCAAAAGCTTACATATGACTTTTGCAAAATAATCCGATGAGCTAAATGAATTATGCTTTTTGTTTAAATCTGTTCTTTTAATATTAATTTTATTCATTACTACTCTACACCCTATCTATATAGTGCTATTGTTCATCAGTTTCGATACAATAAGATATATTAAGTTATAGTAGTAGAGCTTATTTTAAAATATCTATTTTTTAGATAGTAAAATTCCTTGTATATAAATTTAATTATAAAATAAAATTAATCAAAAAAAGATAAGTTCAATTTTAAAAAGGAAAAAATTATGAATAATATAATACTTCTATTAAATCATTCGTATTCAATACATTAGTTACTGCTATTAAAGAGGATCAATTAGTAGAAACTCTCTCAGAAGCTGGTCCTTTTACTGTCTTTGCACCAACTGATGAGGCATTCGCTAATCTTCCTGCTGGAACGGTTGAAGGATTACTGAAAGACATTCCTAAACTTAAAAGTATACTTACTTATCATGTTTTAGAAGGCAAGATCCTATCTGAAGATTTATAGCTGATTGACTATATGATTACTCATTTGTTATAAGAGATGGATGAGCTATGGATACAGTATGGATTTACGGGTTCGTGTTCTTGAGTATTTGTCACGAGGTCATACTCAAACTGAAGCG
>Ga0169931_10015882_pt1 | contig 10039 bp, 8 predicted proteins | sample Kivu_15m_20L_FD_129675 | JGI IMG/M metagenome (GOLD analysis project Ga0169931, IMG submission 129675) | Freshwater microbial communities from Lake Kivu, Western Province, Rwanda to study Microbial Dark Matter (Phase II) - Kivu_15m_20L... | ecosystem: Environmental > Aquatic > Freshwater > Lake ... | reverse complement strand
CAAAATTGATCATTTGATTGAAACGGAATCAACTGATGAAAACCTTTATAGATCATTACTCAAGAAGATCAGCAAGATGCGAGATGAAGGACTTGAAACTGGTGGAGAGTTTTCTATGGAAAATTTGCTCTTCAAAGAACTTCGTAGTCGTGGTTATATTGACAAGCTTCGCAATGCTGCTAATCGCGCACTCGACAAAGAACTTACACTGGAATAAAACTATGCACTACTTTTCTTTAGACAGACAATTTAAATATCTTATTGAAATTGTAAATCCAGATAATAACCCACCAGTATTAACGGATGAACAAAAGAAAAGAAAAGAAGAATATGATAATTCATGTTCCGCATATCCAAATAGCCCAGATTGTAAACAATATAATTTAGGTTCTCTTAGAAAATCTATGGATGATATGGGTATATTAGATCCTTACATGAGAGCAGCTTTAATTGGAAATGTGCAAAAGGAATCAGGAGATTTTAAATGGATCAACGAATCTGAATACGCAAATGACAAAGAAGTAAAAAAATATACAGCCCGAAATTATGGTATGGGGAATCCAAGAAAACAACAAGAATTGGGAAATAGATCTGGAACTGAAGATTATTATAATTTTAGAGGATTTGGGCCAATTCAAATAACTGGTAGAGCTAATTGGGAAAAATATGCCAAAAAGGCAAATTTGTTAAAACCCAACGAAACTATAGATGAATTTCAAACAAGAGTTCGCGGTAAATCTTCCAAAGATTCCGATGTAGAAGCCGCGTTCAAGATGTCGATTGCATATATTCAAGATAGATTCCAACCAGAAATGGATAAATTGGCAAGGGGAATGGATCAAAGTAAAGCAATGGCTCAATTCGCAAATGAAGCCATGATTCGCGCAATTAATCCGGGGCTTTTTAGTTATGCAAAACCTGATTATAAACCAGACATTCAAAAAAGAATTGATTATTCGAACGCAGCACTAAAAGTAGAACTGGCAAGACCAGCTATTCAATTAGAATATTTAGGCCTAAATAAGCCTAATTCGCAATCTCAAAAACCTGATTCAAAGCCCATGGGACCTACGCTTGAAACTCCAGATTCGGATGATGAAGCAATTAAAGAAAAAACACCAGCAAAAAAACAATCAAGCACATATCAAGTTAAAGATGGAGATAATTTAACTAAAATTGCAAAAAACCACGGTCTTACTCCTGAACAGCTTATTGCTGCAAATCCACAAATTAAAGATCCAAATAAGATAAAACCGGGACAAAAGGTAAACATACCATCTAAATAATCATCTCGGGAATAAAGTGGGTGGATAATTCTCACCCCTCTTCTGTCTATCTCTTACCGCTTTAAATCCTGCTGGATCGGCTTCTAGTTCTCCATCGGGACCTAGATTAAATCCTAGACCAAGATCAGTCTGTGCATCTTCCTCTGCGGTCATTCTATCTTGTATAGAAGGTTGAGCAACCAAAGCACCAGCTGCATCCCAAACATTTCCTAATGCGGTAGCAAAAGTTCCCATTCCAATAGCAGTTAAAACATCCTTCGAAGTAAATGCTCTTCTTGGGGTTGGTGTTTGTGTTGGTTTGGCTGGAGTCATCGCAGCACTTACTGAAGTTTTTGCCTTTTCAAGTCTTGTTTGTATTCTTCGAATGGAATCATCCACTCTCTTAGTCCTATCACTTCCTTCTTTTCTAGGAAGTCCACGCAACAGAGTGAGGCGATCTTCAAGTGACTGTACAGAGTCAGGTGTGGGTATTGCGGTTGTTAAACGGCTAGAGCGTTCCCTTCTCAGACGAGACATTCTTTGTGGATATGTTTCGCCAAACAGTGCAGTTTCTATTTTTCTGATTATTGGTCCCTGCGTCCCGGATTTCATGTGACCCTTATTGAAACCACCTAAGTATGTTTCATGCCCTTCACTATCAAGCTGATATACGTTAATATGTTTTGCACCATCTTTAAAAATTATTCTTCCTTTGAGATTAGAAGTTTTAGATTGTACTCTTTCGACTGCTTTTTTTATTTCTGCGACATCCGCACCTAAATGATCTACTCCGAAAAAATTTACTCTACCTTCATTTTCAATAAGTAGTTCGATATCTTCAGTTAAAAATTCGGAGAATGATTGCATATATTATTTATTATCCGCAGAACCCAAACCAACATGCGAAACTTCATCATGATCCCTGTAAAGTAATGGATCAATTCGATATACAGTTCCCCGTTTACCCGGCAACCTTTGAATCACTTCCTTATGTACAGTATCTACGAACCGATCTAAAAATTCAGAAATAGGTGATCTTGAAGAGCTATAAACAATTGGTGATACTCGCAATACAGTATCATTTTGAACTCGTAATTGATCAAAAGCTCCCCGATACCTGTCAATTATATGTTTCGGCATTTGAGGACTTACTAAAGCAGAAACATTTGAATGAAAAGGTTCAAGTAAAACTCTAGCAAAAGGATTTTTTAAATCATGATCTCCAGCAGCAATCAGATATGCAACATGTGCTCCCGAATGAAGAGCACCTCTGACATACTGGGCATTTTGCCCAGTACGCTGAAAAACAGGAGGATACCTTTCAATGTCTCTATTTAAATCAATATTTCTACCGCCAATAACTAAATGGGATAGTCCTTCTATATCTCTTTGGGGGCAAATACCCAAATTCATACAACTATTCCATCTTGGTTTGTTGGTTGACATTTCTGCAACTTTGTATGGATCTCTGGATATTAAAATTTGCAAATCGCTGTTAGCTATAGTTCGCTCTTCGCCAGTATTATACTGTTTTAAAATATCAGGATGACTTTTTTTTCTATATTCATAAGAAATACGTTCATCAGAAGTCATATTATCTAAATCTTTAGGTGGTTCTAAGTCTTTTGAAAGTAATTTTCCAATTTTTATTGGACGAGTTCCGCCTTTTCGTATCGCCAATCCATTTTTATAATCATGAACATCATAACCCATATAAAATAAATGATCTTTAAGCCAACTAGGTGCATTAACTTTTAACCCATCAGTAGGCATATCAAAAACAACTGTATTACCGTTGTCTAAAACAGTTCCATCTTTAATAGGACCTCGTAAAGAATTTGGGTCCATGCCAAAGAAAGAATCTGAATACTCAGTACTCCTTGTTTCCCAAGAAGGTCTACCCATGGGATACATAATATCTTCGACATATTTGGATTGTATGTCAGTTAACGCTTCAAAAAGATATTGTTTAAACGAAAGCATATATTATTTAGATTTACAGATCTACGGGTGGAAACTCAGGTCGCCTCGGTTCACCTTCCATTCTAAATCTACTTCTTGATGATCTTCTTCCAAAAATACCTTCGACAGTATCTGCCAAAGGATTTGTGGTAAATCCTCTAGGATCATTTTTGATTTCATCATGCACAGAATTTCGTATTTCATATTCCATATCAGTTGAATTGAAGTCTGGATGATTGTAGATTGCCATTGCAGTGTTTTTATGTTCATGTTCATAAAAATTAAATCTAATCTGAGAAAATAATTGTTTATCTTTTAATAGTTTTCCTAAATCTTTATGTTTTAATGCTTCGTTTCTTACCTCTTCTGAATCGCTCATTAAGGCAGCACCTAAATTTCGTTTAGCCATTTCTGATAAAACAGAAGGAATTCCTCCTACGTCATCTCTTACACTATCGCGCTCATGGATGTGAAAATATGGCGTTTTGTGGAATGCATCAGACTTTGCCAATTTTATAGAAAGATCTGTAAATACCTTTTTACGCTGTGGATCATTTTCTATTCTTGCTCTTTCAAATACTCTATGTAGTTCAGAACCGGGAACAAGACGATTAATCAACAATGGTTCATTTGCAGCAGCTTCCAATACTGGGGTATTAGGAGCAGCAGTTATGGCTGAATGTGCTAACTCATCTAAAACACTCTCAGACTTTATAGTTCCATCTTTGACATCACTCATTAGTTTATTAAAAGACTTCAATGATTTTGCATCATCATAACTACTTAATTGATTGAGTAGAAGTTTATGAAAACTCGGTTGGCGTTGGGCATTTGGATTATTAGTAATTGAATCGAATACTTTTTCGTGAGGCGAAGACACAGCTAATCTTAAATATTTTTTTGCTGCGGCATCATCTGGGCCTGCTCGTTCTAAATATGAATTAACATAATCCAATCCCTTAAGAGCAAATTCTTCATGATGAGATCCGATTAAATCTTCGGGACTCATTAAATGTGCAAATTCTAAAGCTTTACTTCTTACTGTCTTGTGCTGCGAATATGAAAGTCTTTCCAAAGCTGTTCTACTTTTCAACAAATATGGAGCTTTTTCAAGAGCTTTTAGAACTACAGCTTCATGTGGAGATTCCAATACAGCACGGCTTATATTCATATTTAATTTGTCTATCGGATGTCTTATAGTAATACCATATTGTTCACTATTATCTTCGTAGGCTTCTAAAGTTTTTTGTACTTCAGGATCTTCAAGTGCTTCTAATTGATGATGTTCATATGGAGAAGATGCCATTTTTAATGCATGATTAGTAGTTTCAGAAAATGGAGACATCACACGATCATCGTGATCACGATATAAAGTTGGTTCGATATGATATGCGATAGTACCTTGCTGTAACGGCATCTTTTCAGATAAATGAAAATCTAAAATATGCTTGAATGCTTGTATTAATGACTTACCATTACTTTTTAAATTAGCAGAAGCATATGTAGCAGGCGAAGCTCTTAATACTGTATGTTTGGGTTTCACTTCTTCCCATGAAACATCTTTATATTCACCACCCACGGGATTTTTCGCGCGATTTATTTTATCTTTCATATCCTCGCTATGAAATGGTTCAAGCATGATTCTGGCTAAAGGATTTTTTAAATCATGATCTCCAGCAGTAATCAGATATGCCATATGTGCTCCACCTGTAAGTGCTCTCTTGACATATTTGGCATTTTGTCCGGGTTCTTGATATCCGGGCATCTCGTTATAACGGGGTTCTCCAAATTCTGGAAGTGGTGGTTCTTCTTCCTCAATATCAACCTCTGGGCAAGTGCCAAGTGCCATGCAGCTTGTCCATCTTGGTTTGTTTGAAGACATCTCCGCAACTTTATAACGATCTCTTGTTATGACTATTTGTAAAGGCGACCTCATAGCAACACGAACATCGTCACGGTTGTATTCATCTAAGATTCGCTTTTGTTGATAACTTCTTTCATCGTGATCACGCCATGCTGGGTGTGCTGCTTCATACGGAATGCCCTGTGGTTCAGCAACAGGCTGAGATAAGACCTTTGCAATTGAAATGGGACGAGTGTGTCCCTTTCTAACAGCCAATCCGGCTTTGTAGTCATGAATATCATATCCCAATTTGTCTAAATGATCTGTAAGATAAGCTGGTGCTGCTAACTTCAATCCCTCTGTCGGCATGTCAAACACAACTGTGTTCCCATTGTCCATCACAGTCCCACCACCGATTGGATTCTCTTTATCAAAAAGATGATCCGAAAAATCGACTGATCTGGTCAATTCATCGTCCCAATCAACATAGTGATCAACCCAGTATCTTTGACTGGCATTAAGAGCTTCAGTTAAAAATTTATAAAAAGAAAGCATGGAATTATTTATTCTTCTTCTTCATCTTCTTCTAAAAAGGAAAAATCCATTTGTTGAGCAAGTTGTCTTACACTTTTATGACGATTATTAAGGGCAACTTCTAGATGAGAAGTAGTAAAAACATCTGGATGCTTTAATGCTGCTAGTGCTACAGATTCATGAGGAGAGAAAAGGGCATCATAAATGTCATCTGCATCACTTCCGAAATCTGGATGCTCTACTGCTGCTTTTTGTACAAATTCATAAGGAGATAAAAGGGCATTATATATGCTATCTGGATTACTTCTGAAACTTGGATGGTCTAATGCTGTTCTTGCTACAGATTCATGAGGAGATCTAAGGGCTACACTAATGTCTGATGTAACACTTCTCAAATTTGGATGCTCTAATGCTGCTCTTGCTACAGATTCATGAGGAGATCTAAGAGCTATATTAATGTCTGATTTAAACCTTACGAAACTTGGATGCTCTACTGCTGCTCTTTGTATAGATTCATGAGAAGATTGAAGGGCATCAGTAATGAAATTGTGTGTTGTTTTAAACTTGAAATGTTCTATCGCTGCTCTTGCTATTGATTCATAAGGAGATCTAAGGGCATCAGTAATGTGATAATCTAATTTTCCAAAATCGGGATGCTCTACTGCTGCTCTTGCTACAAATTCATGAGGGGACCTAAGACCTTCACCAATGTGATATACGCTACTTCCGAAACTTGGATGCTCTACTGCTGCTCTTGCTACAGATCCATGAAAAGATCTAAGAGCTATACTAATGTCTGATGTAACCCTTCCGAAACTTGGATGCTCTACTGCTGCTCTTTCTACAGATCCATGAGAAGATTGAAGGGCAGCTGTAATGTGATTTGGATCACTTCCAAAATCGGGATGCTCTACTGCTGCTAGTGCTACAGATTCATGAGGAGAGAAAAGGGCATATTCAAGGTGTACTGGATCATTTCCGAAACTTGGATCCTCTACCGCTGATTTTATCTGGTCAGAATCAACATGCTTTTGATTAGCAAGAATATGGCTTACCTTTTTTTCTCCAGATAATAATTTAAGTGTTTCCCCAAAAACCTGTTTACTTTCTCCACCATCAACTTCTTTATTACCGGGATTAACAATTCCCCTGTCCTTATGTCCATGAGATAAAACAGGAGTACCTTCTTCATTTACATAGAAAAATATTCCAGAACCCTTAGAATAATGTTCTAAAAGTCTAGGACCCGTATCTTTTTCTTTAGGAAGAACGCACCAAGTATACTCGCCACTTTGACAGGTTTTTCTTAATGCTGCACTTATTCTTTTATATTCTTCGAAGTCGTTCACATCAGAATGATGAACATGATACACTTGTAATGTTCCGTGGTTTGGATGTTCTATTTCACCGATATGATATTCTGCAAGTTCTTCTAACCCTCTATGTTGTGTCGTGGTTTTTACCCTTAGTTCAGGAATATCACTAAACAATGCACTAACAGAATCGTGAGTGTGGTCTTTTAAGGAACCTGTAACAAGATTTTTTTGTTTAGCTTTTCTCCATTTTCCTAGAACCATTTGTATTGTAGGTTCGTCTTCTTCGGGCTTATATGTTCCATCTAAAAGCTGACGAGTCAGAAAATTATGTTCATCAGCATTTTGTCCGAAGGACATGGAGTGAGCAATAAGACTTCCAGCTTGTTCTGGATTGTCTTGAACCAAAGGATGGTCGGAGTGAATTTTTAAAAATCTATTGATAAAATCTTGTCTTTTATTTTCAAGTAAAAGGTTATATTCAATTAAAAATTGTCGGAAAGACAGCATGCAGATATTTATTAATTCCAAAGATTGCTTGGAGCACCTTGAATCGTGCTAATCATGTTACCAATCCAAATGTTCAAAACATTTCTTCTTGATTCTGTGCTATCAAAAGAACATGGAGAAATATGAACTTCTTTTTTTCTTTTAAGTTTCTTTGTGATGTTTCTTCCGGGTTCTACTGAGTATCCTGTAATTTTTCCAGAATCGATTGCTTTAATCAAATCATCGGCATCTACGATGATATCTGTGGCAAGGTTAACTAAAATAGTTCCCTTGCACAGATTTAACAATTTAGAATCAATCATTCCAATATTTGATATATTTGATTTCTTTTGAATTGCTGGAACATGGATTGAGATTACATCACATTTTCTAAAAATTTCTTCAAGAGAAGCCATTTTTCCGGGCTTTGTTTTATCAATGTCATTATAAAGAACATTCATACCCATACCGCCCAAAATTTCACCGACAGCTTTTCCTATGTTTCCAAAGCCAATGATGCCTGCATTTTTTCTAAACAAATCAATAGATTTTCTGCATTGAACATCTTTTCCTGAAATCTCATCCTGATACGCAAGATGTCGATTTCTCGCATGAACTAAAATTTCAGTGACTGCCGATTCTGCAACGCTTCTTGTCACCGCATTTGGTGATGTTTGTAACAGAATTCCTTTTTGCTTTGCTAGCTTTGGGCTAAAGAAATCAGCATCAGTCATATCTACATTGATACCCTTTAAACCACGAATGTTTGGATGATTATAAAATTTACTTGTTAATTTATCCATCTTATCTGGATAGGATGGAAGAAAATCCATATTTAACATCAAATAATCATACCCTAGACATTTTTCTGCAAGTTCGGTTTCCGTCATGCTATCGACCAAAACCAAATCGACATTTGCTATTTGTTTCAAAGGAGTCAGATGGCTATTTTTTAGTTCCCACACATCCTTGATCATTCCAGACTGACCAATTAAAAGAACATTTGGTTTTTTATTTGTAGCCTTTGTTTCTTCACTCAGAAGAAGATAAGTGTGAGATAACTCTTTAATCCAATTCATATTTTTATTTATACAAATGGAACCACGGGATGGGACCCAATGATTCCAAAATAGGAATCAAATAGCAGACAGAAAAGACAATGAAGAAGAACCAAAAGATTGCTTTTTTTATTTTGGGAGGAATCTTTCGAAAGGGACCCATGAAATTATTTGCCCTACAAGTGTTTAGAAACTTCTTCTATATTTGGCACATCAAAATTTAAAACTTCGCGGACACTCATAAGTCTTCCAAAACACTCTCCAGCATTGTATAGAGCAGCTTTTTCTGCATATGGTGGAGAATTTGTGGCACAGCATTCTTTTACCATGATGCAATCATAACCAAGCATATTTGCATCTGCCATTGTAGTTAAAACACATTGATCTGTATTTACACCAGCAAAATATAATTTTTTAATTCTTTTTGATTTTAATACAGAATCTAAATTTGAATTTCCAGCAAATCCGCTTATTCTATCTTTTTCGACTAAAGTATCATTAGGTTGTTTATCCAAATCAGAAATGACTTGAACATTTTTTGATCCGCTTTGAAATAATCCAGCTTCAAGACCAACATCACTTTTCTTTTTCTTCCAAAGATAAAATTGATTTTTTGGAAGACTTTGTAATCCATGCAATCCCCAATTCAACCAAATAATTGGAATATTTTTTTGTCTTGCAGAAGAAATCAAAAGATTTATAGGATCAATACATTTATTACAATATGTGTAATCTAAATTGTTTAGATCTGCCCATCCACCCGGAGAACAAAACTCGTCCATCATGTCTATAATAATAACTGCGGAATTCGAATTATTTGATGAAAAGTTAGAAAAAGAGAGCATGGAATTATTTATGCAAATGGAACCACGGAATGGGACCCATTTTTAAATTTAGCCAGCTGATCTTGCAATATTATTTAATCTTCTCGTCATATAGTTAAAATCATCAAATTGTTGACTTGTCAACACCATAGCTGGAACATGTGTCTTTCCTTCAACACTGTGAGCTTTCATGATTCTATTTAAACCATCAGCAACTGTATATCGATTCTTTCCAGTCTCAATAGCCAGCACAGGGAATGATGTATCCGCATCTTGCATTCTTTCCACATGGTCAGGATTTTCCAAAGAGTATGTCTTGTGCCAATACTCTATTCCATCAGTATGCTCAATTGGAAGCATGACTGGTCCGTCAGATACTTGACTGGCATAGTCATGCAAATGCTTTACTGAAAAAAGGTTTCCTTGTTCATCCCCAAACTTTTGAGAATCCCAATTTTCTACTTCTGTGATGTATTGTGCGAATGAGAGCATGGAATTATTTATGTCGGGAATGACTATGTCGAAAAAAACGGAATAAATCGACAGGTTATATGGACATGTCGATTGGATCGACATAGACTTCAGGATGTTCAGAATGACCCATGAAAGAATTTGGTGGGGGATCCTAGAGGGGGGGACCCACCAATTCACAAAGTGCTTTAAATGTATTAAATTTATTGAAGTCGTGATCTGTTCTACAAACCAAAACATTTGCTCCCGCTTTCATTAGATCATAAGCATAATCTTTTGT
>Ga0169931_10015881_pt1 | contig 10039 bp, 10 predicted proteins | sample Kivu_15m_20L_FD_129675 | JGI IMG/M metagenome (GOLD analysis project Ga0169931, IMG submission 129675) | Freshwater microbial communities from Lake Kivu, Western Province, Rwanda to study Microbial Dark Matter (Phase II) - Kivu_15m_20L... | ecosystem: Environmental > Aquatic > Freshwater > Lake... | reverse complement strand
GATTAGTATGAGCATGAAGGGCAGGGTCCAGAAAGGATCCACCACCGCGATGTTATTGAAACCCACAAGCATATTGCTAAATGGCGCCATAAGTTGGGTTCCGTAGGTGGTACAGCAGTCGAGCAATGTGTGCGTGAGAAATGCGAGGTACCAAAAAAGCCACCATCGGCGCCACGCGTTGGGGTCTTTTACAAAGCGGAAAGAGAGTCGTGCAAAAATCCATGACAACGGAATTTGAACCCACATGGAGTGGGTCCAGCCGCGATGCAAATGCAATCTTTGGAGCTCATCCTTGACAAATAAATTGGCGAGTATGTCGAGATCAGGAAGGGTACCTGCGATAGCGCCCCAAAGAATAGCTCTGTTGCCCAATCTCTTGCCGAACGTAATTTCTCCAACCGCGGCACCGAGCACGATTTGACTTAATGAATCCATTATACTATTGCCTTAATGCGATTAGGTTTCAAAGGAATGGAAAATAAAACCATTGTTGATGTTCGAAATAAAGTAACTCACTTCATGACCTAAAACGAAAAGACAAAGAATACAAGTTAAGATTTAAAAGTGAGTTATGCATATAAAACTATATTGTCGAACAGAGATATGATGTCAGCTCTTAAGAGAACTTTACCAACACAGACTGAAGCACATTTGCCGCGTCCTCACATTTATCCGTTGCGAGTTCCAACATCGTGATCACTTCTTGCTGTCGCATCAAATTCGTTGCGTCTTTTTCTTCCCGAAATAATTTACCTACAAATTGATTCATGATCAAGTCAGCTTCATTTTCTAAAAGATTGATCTGCTGCATTTTCTGGCGCACTATGCCAGCGTTCCGAAGGTTTCGCATAGCTCTTAGTGCAGCACGTAATTCCATCGCACATTCATGAATGATTTCCGCTAGCCTTATCATTTCAGGTGTAATGACATGTACCTTGTAAAGGTCAATGCGCTTTGCCGTTCCGTATATCAGATCTACAATATCATCAATGGAATTTGCAAGCGCTTGTATGTCTTCTCTGTCAAACGGCACTATGAAAGTTGTACTCAACTCAGATTTGATGGCATGCGTAATCTCATCACCTTGCTTTTCCAAACGATTGATTTCATCCAGGGATTGAATTCGTAATACACCATCACCCTTCATACTCTGAACAAAAAGCTTTGATATCTCCTCCAGATTGGCGCATGCAGAATCGAAAAGAGGATAGAACTTTTTGTCTTTCGGCAACAAGATTTGAAACACAAAGTCAATGGATCGTTTCATGATTGGGCCGTCATTGGCCGCAAGAAAAACTGATTCATCTTCAGATACATTATTCATAAAATTCTTGTTATAAGCATGAAATTACCATAACCCATAGCTAACATTTAAATCATAGAATTCTATAGTTCAGTTGACTTTAGAGTCTCGATGTTGCGAAGTAATGAAAGTCAGCGCGATAAGCTGACCATGAATACATTTGATAACATTGCCGTAACATATTCTTAATCAATTGACAATTTCAAGGATGTTGGGCCCCGCGTTTCTTTGCCGAAAAATTGAGCAATGAAGTTACTTAGACTTTTCGCCCCAAAATCAGGTCAGTTTTTCAGTTTATTTTCAGAGGCCACGAAGAATCTTGTGGATATGGCTGATAAATTCAAGGAATTGCTCGATACTTCTAATGATACTGAAAGAGAGAAATTGGTTCGCGCAATCCATGATCTAGAGCACGTCGGCGACAATGTAACTCACCGCATTTTCACAGAGCTCGGAGAAAATTTCATCACTCCCTTTGACAGAGAAGATATTCATTATTTGGCCACATCACTCGACGATGTTGCAGACTTCATTCACGGAACATCATCTCGCATTTCACTATACAAGTTACACGAAATTGATCAGGTAATGCACAGTCTGGCGAGCGTACTTCAGCGACAAGTGGCTGAAATCGTTGAAGCTGTTGAGAACCTAAAGAACATGAAAAATTCACAACGCGTGAGAGAGGCCATTATTAGAATCAACGATTTGGAAAATGAAGCCGACAGCATTTTTGATTTGGCCATTGCCCGTCTGTTCTCGGAAGAGACGAATCCGATTGAAATGATCAAAAAGAAAGAAATTCTCAGTGTGCTCGAAACGGCTACCGACAAGTGTGAAGATGTGGCCAATGCAATTGAATCCATTCTGGTAAAAAATTCCTGATTACATGGAGCTCTCTACAATGCTAATTCTGGTGATAGCTCTCGCGCTCATCTTTGATTTCATCAATGGTTTTCATGATGCAGCCAATTCCATCGCAACGGTTGTTTCTACCAAGGTGCTTACCCCGTTTCAGGCAGTGGTTTGGGCAGCGTTTTTCAATTTTGTAGCCTTCTTTATTTTCAAGGATCATAGTGTAGCGGCCACTGTAGCCAAATCGGTTAAGGAAGAGTTCATCGCTCCGGGTAATTCGCCATTAGCAATGATCTTTTCAGGACTTATGGCCGCCGTTGTCTGGAACCTAATTACCTGGTGGTATGGAATACCGTCTTCTTCATCCCATACGCTGATTGGCGGATTTGCAGGAGCTTTTCTAGCCGCTTTCGGATGGAAAGCAATCAACGGAGGAATAATTGCGGTAACTGCCATTTTTATTTTCGTTGCTCCCATTGCGGGCATGCTCATGTCTTATCTCATTTCAGCGTGGTTCCTCAACTCATTCCGCAAAGGATTGGCCATGAAATTAGTCTCTCTCACTATCATCGTGCTAGTAGTTCTAGCAGTAGGCAACACACTTGAATTGGAGCCATCGAAACTGAAGAATAACTATGAAACCTATTGGCTAAAAGTACTCTTCCATGGGTCCAACTTTAAGTGGATATTGCTCGGCTTTATCATGGTGGTGATGGGCGTCTTTACACTGATGCTGAGTGGCTTGAATAACTCAAGTGCCAATATTGCTTTCAAGCGTTTGCAGCTATTTTCATCAGCTGCTTTCAGCATTGGACATGGTGGAAATGATGCTCAGAAGGTAATGGGTATTATCACAGTAGCGCTCATTGCCGGGGGTCAAATCGATAACCTCAAGGACATGCCCAACTGGGTGCCGCTTGCATGCTATTCTGCCATTGCACTGGGTACCATGAGTGGTGGCTGGAAAATTGTCAAAACCATGGGCGCCAAAATCACCAAGGTAACTCCATTTGAAGGCGTTGCTGCTGAGACGGCTGGGGCTGTCACTTTATTTTTCACTGAAGGTTTGAAGTTCCCTTGGAGATTTGGTGATGAGGTGATCAAGGGGATACCCGTAAGTACTACGCACACCATCACAGGTTCTATCATCGGAGTGGGAATCACCAAAAGAGTTTCTGCTGTGAAATGGGGTGTCACAGGTAAATTGCTAGTGGCGTGGATTATCACTATCCCCATCTCTGCCGCTATGGGCGCTCTGACCTATTATCTCATGATATTTCTAGGATTGCGATAAATCAATTTTGAATACTCAAAGCTGTCGACTAAAAAATTTTGCGCTCTAATATTAAGAAATTCCTATGTCAACATTATCTAAGTTAAAAGCGTTTGCGATCTCAGGAGCAACAATTTTATGTTTTGCTGTTGCACACAGCCAAACCACAACCCCGCAGGTCAATATCCAACAAGATCTCACATCCAAGAAATGGTACGATAATATCAATCTTAGGGGATACGCACAATTTCGTTATAACCGCCTTCTGGAAACAAATGACAGTCTGGGTTGTGAACAATGTGACCGCTCTTGGGGTGGTGACGGTGGGTTCTTTATCCGACGAATGCGCCTCATATTTTTTGGACAAATCAACCCTCGGGTTTATTTCTACATTCAACCAGATATAGCAAGCAGCCCATCAAGCGACAGGCTCCATTTTGCACAGATTCGTGATGCCTATCTCGATGTTGGCATCGACAGTAAGAGTACCTTCCGCTTTAGAATTGGTCAGAGTAAAGTGCCTTACGGATTCGAAAATATGCAGAGCAGTCAAAATCGACTGCCCCTAGATCGAGCAGATGCACTCAATAGTGCGGTAGCCAATGAACGTGATCTCGGTGTCTTCTTTTACTGGGCACCACAAAAGAAAAGAGAGCTCCTTTCCAACCTGGTGAAATCAGGGCTTAAAGGCAGCGGCGACTATGGTATTATAGCGATAGGCGCATACAACGGGCAAACTGCCAATAATCCTGAACTAAATGATGAGCCACATGTGGCAGGTAGAATTACTTATCCATTTGAAATAGGACAGCAAGTAATTGAGATAGGCGTTCAAGGATACAAGGGTCGCTTTGTTCTTCCTAAAAGCAATGTCTCAAGCGGGGTTAAAACAAATGAAAATATGAGCTATCTTGATACTCGCTTAGCAGGTTCGTTTACCCTATATCCCAAGCCTTTTGGAATTCTCGCAGAATATAATATTGGAAAAGGACCTGAATACAACGTAGAAACTGATTCAATAGCAGAGCAAAACCTATCAGGGGGATTTGTAACAATGAGCTATGCCGCAACTTTAGGAAATCATAAACTCTTTCCTTTTGTGAGGTATCAAGTTTACGATGGCGGTAAAAAGCACGAAAAGGACGCTCGTTCTTACGTTCTCAACGAATGGGAATTTGGTGCGGAATGGTCACCTTTCAGTCAGTTTGAACTTACGGCAATGTATACCATTTCCGACAGAAGTTACATTGACAGCGCTCTTCCATTCAACCATCAGAAAGGACAATTGCTGCGAATTCAAGCGCAACTGAATTTCTGAAACATCTGACCGAAGAAAATATTTTTCTTCATTTGTGCGGAATTCACTTTGATTCGCGTGATCCAAGAAAATGGCAAGTATTACAACGCTGGTATGCCGCGGTGACACCAATACTGAAATCATATTATGGAACCGGTGGCGCCCTCAACGTTGATGAGATTCATGAAGTCATTCCCATCACTTAAGAATATGGTATCTGGCCACACCGAAACCGGTATAGTATCAGCCGGTGCTGTCACTTTATTTTTCACTAAACGTTTGAAGTTCCCATGGAAATTCGGTGATGAGGTGATCAAGGGAATACCCGTAAGTACTAGGCATACCATAACAGGTTCCATCATCGGAGTGGGAATCACCAAAAGAGTTTCTGCTGTGAAATGGGGTGTAACAGGAAAATTGTTAGTGGCATGGAATGTCACAATTCCAATTTCCGTTGCAATGGGTGAGCTCGTTTGTTACATCCTTGATCTCTTCGGTGCTTGCTAATTTTAGGCCTCTAATAGTTTGTCTCGCTCAGTTTTATTTTTCAATAAATGTTTTCATACCAATTATTGACTGGATATCAAATGAGTTTGATGATAATAATGACAATGAACTAATAGAAGTAAGACTATCGTGGAATTGACAAATCCATTATGCACAGACCTATTGCGCCTAGTAATTATCATATTTGTTTGTTGGTCTAATTATTCGCACAATTGAAAAGAGACGAATGAAAAAATGAATCCAAGATGCCAAGTCGTAAGATTGAAGACTGCAACACTATTCTGCAAGACGTATGGAAGAAAGCAAGTGCCTTATATGCAATCACTTATCCAGATGCGGCCAAGGTGTTTCTGACTTGCACATACAGGACACCAGCAGAACAACTTGAACTATATGCTTTAGGTCGCACCGAGAAAGGAAACATAGTGACCAACATCAGAACTGGTGGAAAGCATAATAGTCTGCCAGCAAAAGCATTTGACATAGCATTTAAGAAGTCTGACGGTAGTCTTGATTGGTCTGTAATTAATTTCAAGAACTTTGCATCCATTGTCAAAGGACTGAACACTGAGGTCGAATGGGGTGGTGATTGGAAGTCATTCAAAGATTTGCCACATTTCGAAATCAAATAAAAAATACCATCTTCTAATGGTCTTCTATAGGTTGTGGTGTTAATTACTTCACCGAGTATGCTTAGTGTGGTGTGAACAGTTCATTATTTGGGGCCACCCAAATAGAATAACAAATGATGGTCAGAACACCATCAGCCTATGTTGAATTTCAATAAGCCACCCACTGCGACCTTGCTTATCCCCTTAGAATTATATTCGCAACCACATGATGAAAACCACGCTAAAGGAATTTGAGAATAAAAGACCACTGATCGTTTTTGAATGGAAAGATGCATTCAGTGAAGCTGAAGGATGGCTGGTGATTAATTCGCTTCGTGGCGGAGCTGCTGGCGGTGGCACGAGAATGCGTGCTGGTCTTGATCGCCGAGAGGTGGAATCCCTCGCCAAAACCATGGAGGTGAAATTTACCGTTAGCGGCCCCCCTATCGGTGGCGCAAAGAGCGGAATTAACTTTGATCCGCGTGATCCAAGAAAATGGCAAGTGTTACAACGCTGGTATGCCGCGGTGACACCAATACTGAAATCATATTATGGAACCGGTGGCGACCTCAATGTTGATGAGATTCATGAAGTCATTCCCATCACTGAAGAATGTGGTATCTGGCATCCACAAGAAGGGGTGCTAATGGGGCATTTTAATCCTGCCGAGCCTGGAAAAATTCGGGGTATTAATAACCTTAGAAAGGGAGTAACGAAAATCATCACCCACCCAAATTATACTCATGATCTTGCTGCCCATCTCTGTGTGGCTGATACCATAACGGGTTTCGGTGTGGCAGAGGCAGTGCGTCATTTCTACGAACTTTGGGGCGGTTCATTGCAAGGCAAAAGAGTGATCGTTCAAGGCTGGGGTAATGTGGGCGGTGCTGCTGCCTATTTCTGTGCTACCCGAGGCGCGAAAGTAGTTGGTATCATTGATCGCGCTGGGGGTGTCATTGATTCCAATGGTCTAGGACAAGACGACATCAAGAAACTGCTGAACGACAGAAAGAATATGATGCTTACTTCGGATAAGTTGATCTCATTCGAAGAAGCCAACGAAAAAATTTGGGATACACCCTGCGATGTTTTCCTCCCATGCGCTGCCTCTAGACTGGTTCAGGAAGAACAGCTTAATAGATTGATTCAATCTGGGCTTCAAGTGATTTCTTGCGGTGCAAATGTGCCCTTTGCAGACTCCGAGATTTTCTATGGCCCAATTGCAGAGAAAGCAGATGCAACTGTGAGTTTGATACCTGACTTCATCGCGAATTGCGGCATGGCGAGAGTATTCTCTTACTTAATGAGCCTTGAAGATGAGAAGATGAGTGATGCTGGCATATTTGAAGACACCAGCACCATCATCAAAAACGCCTTGCAAGCCATCAAGAAAAAATCTCCAGAACGCACTTTGATTACCCAACAGGCATTCACGAATGCCCTGCAACAATTGATGTAAAATGGAACTAGCAATACTTGTCATTTTCATTGTCGGATACTTGGGTATCACCACAGAGCATTTTTTACGCATTGATAAATCAGCCATCGCCTTACTCACTGGTGTTGGGTGTTGGGCGATATACTTCATTCAGCATTCTGCACAGATGGAGTTGGCTGAAAGCTCACTGATGCACCATGTTCAGGAAATCGCCTCGATCCTTCTTTTTCTCATGGGAGCCATGACCATTGTAGAACTGATTGACGCGCATGATGGATTTCGAATCATCACAGACCGAATAACAGCTAAGCGAAAAAGCTCATTGCTTTGGATCATTTGCGCGGTCACTTTTTTTATGTCAGCCCTACTCGACAATCTCACTACTGCTATCGTTATGACTAGCTTAAACAGAAAGCTCATAGACGATATCAAACTGCGTCACCTTTTTGGAGGAATGGTTATTCTCTCAGCGAATGCGGGCGGTGCATGGTCGCCCATTGGTGACGTTACCACTACCATGCTTTGGATATCGGGAAGTATCACCACATCAGGCATCATTGGTAAACTACTACTGCCTTCAATAGCCGGAATGATTCTCCCATTGCTGATTCTACACTTTCGTCTGAAAGGAGAAATAAATCGTCCCGCAGAATCAAGTACTTCACAAATTGTCTCTAACAGAGATCGCCTCATCGTTTTCTGTACAGGAGTGGCTGCTTTACTATTGGTACCTGTCATTAAACAAACGACACATTTGCCACCCTTTATGGGTATGATGTTTTCGCTTGGTATCCTTTGGCTTGTAACCGAATTGCTTCATGGAAAAAAGATTATGGAGGAAAAAAGCCGCTACTCTGCATTGCAGGCGCTTCGTAAAATCGATATGCCCTCGGTGCTCTTCTTTCTAGGAATACTCCTCGCTGTTGCAAGTTTGGGTGAAGTGGGTTATCTCAACGCATTGGCCGTGCAACTGCAGCAGACTTTGGGGAGCACGTTTCAAATCAATGTTGCCATTGGCGTTATTTCATCTATTGTAGACAACGTGCCGCTTGTAGCTGCAGCCATTACGATGTATCCCGTTCAAGAAATGATTACCGCTGATCCGTGGCTTTCACAATTTATGTGTGATGGAAATTTTTGGTCACTCTTGGCGCTCACTGCGGGTACCGGGGGAAGCCTGCTCATCATTGGCAGCGCCGCCGGTGTAGCTGTGATGGGGATGGAAAAGATATCTTTTGGCTGGTACCTGCGCAACATCACACCGCTCGCTATCATCAGCTATGCATTCAGCTGCATGGTCTACTGGTGGATGATGTGAGCTATCAACATCGCAGGATAAATAAGTTTTTCGGTACTCTGTGATCAGCCCACAATTGAATGGGCATCTTAGCGTTTCACCGATAACACAATAGCATGAATTTTCTCATTTTACTTCAGGAATCCATCAGCCCTTTAGCCGACAGTCTGGCTACTGCGGGCAGCACTGGTATGCATCCCGTAGGCCATTTCAGCATTATGGAGCAGCTCATGAAAGGCTGGTATATCTATTTGCCACAATTATTGATGAGCGTGATTGCAGTGTATGTAATCATTGAGAGAACGTTGACGGTGAATCGAGCCGATAAGGAAGAGGCCTCATTCATGCAACGCATCAAAGAGTATATCAATCAAGGAAAATTAGACAGTGCGAAAAATCTCTGTTCTACCTCTGGTACACCAACGGCCAGAATGATTGAGAAGGGAATCAGCAGAATTGGCAAACCCGTAGAAGATATCAAGAAGGCAATTGAGATGGTAGGCAAATTGGAAACCGCCAAACTCGATCGTAACGTGAGCATTCTCGCTACCATCGCAGGTATCGCACCCGTATTTGGCTTTTTGGGCACGGTCTTCGGGGTTATCGTTATCTTCCGTGATATCGCAGAAGCAGGAAGCCTCCAAATCGGAACCGTATCAGAAGGTCTCTATTTGAAAATGATTTCCTCAGCCGTGGGACTTATCGTATTCATGATTGCATATATCGGCTACAATCACCTGGTAACAAGAGTAAATAAGGTGGTCAATAAAATGGAGGCCAACGCGGTCGAGTTTCTGGATGTGTTAGAACAACCAACCGCCTGAGCACATGGACTTCGGAAGGAGAAATAAAATTCATGTGGAGCCGGCTATGTCGGCCCTATCCGATATCATCTTCATGCTGCTCATCTTCTTTATCATTGCCAGCACTCTTGCCGTTAACGGGGAACAGGTGAATCTTCCTAAAACCGGCACCGGCACACCAACTCAAAGCACTATTACAGTTACCATTACCAAGGATCTTCGTTATCTCATTAACTCCAATGAAGTAGGTGTGGATGAAGTTGAGTCGAAGTTGCAAGCTATGTTGCTCAACTCGGCAGATAAAAAAGTTATCTTGAACATCGATAGAGAAGTGCCCACCGGTGAGACCATAGAACTCTTTTCGATACTCAAGAAAAACGGATGGCAGCCGTTCATCGCCACACGACCGAAAGAAGAATGATATGACAGCAACCATGTCGTCAGACCGCAATAAGTCACTGGCAGGAACTCTTTTGCTGCACTGCGTCATTGTGGCTATGCTTTTCCTCGTGAAATGCAATACCACAGGGGGTGGCGGTGGCAATGATGGCACTGGGCTCAGCGGCATGTTGTCGCTTGATGCCGCAGGAATCGGAACCTTTACCGATGGCTTTGGCTACCAACCCATGGAGCCTGAGTCCAATACTTCTGTTGT
>Ga0169931_10015880_pt1 | contig 10040 bp, 11 predicted proteins | sample Kivu_15m_20L_FD_129675 | JGI IMG/M metagenome (GOLD analysis project Ga0169931, IMG submission 129675) | Freshwater microbial communities from Lake Kivu, Western Province, Rwanda to study Microbial Dark Matter (Phase II) - Kivu_15m_20L... | ecosystem: Environmental > Aquatic > Freshwater > Lake... | reverse complement strand
AATTCATCGATTGTAATATCCATGATGTTTGCGTCGATTCGTTCTGCAATTCTCTCTTCTGCCATCTCGCAAGTGATGTACAGAACATTCTTGTTCTGAATCAAACAATTTGCCGCTTGGTGACATAGGAATAGAGACTTACCAACACCAGTTCCTGCGATTACAATGTTCAGAGTCTTTGCAGCAACTCCTCCCTTTGTAATGTCATTAAAGAACTCCAGATCAAACGGAATCTTCTTTTCTACTGTATGATAGAATTCATATCGCTTCTCCGAGTCTTTCAAGTAATCGTGACCGATATTTGTGTCGAACGATACTGCTAATGCATCAGATAAAATCGATGGAAGTGCTTCTTTAGTTTGTGTCTTTGACTTACCATCTATGATATGAATGGATTCAAGGATTGCATTATAGATTGCTTTATCCTTGCAGAACTTCTCCGTTTCATCTACAAGCCACTGCTCATCCTGTTCAGAGGTTGAGAAGTCGTTAATCTTTGTAACCATAGAATCATACTCTTGTTGAGTTAGAGTCTTATCGTTAGAAAGGTCTACTAATAATGCTTCTTTGGTTGGGAGTTTATTATACTTAGAAACAAACTCAGATATAGTCTTGTAGATGACTTTATCTTCCTTTGCTTGGAAATACTCATCCTTTAGGAATGGTATAACCTTTCTAGTATAATTCTCGTTGTAAAGAAGATTTTCGAGAATTACTTTTTCAACAATGGAATTCATTCTTCAGTTTCTTGTTCGCTTACTCCTGCTCCGTACTTGAACTCAACTGCAACCGCTGCTTCGAGTTTTTCCATTACTTCCTTGGTAAAATACTTCTCTGGCTCTTCGATGAGGTTCTTCTCGAATGCTTTGCTACCATCTGGAAGTTCAATACGGGTTGAAACCTTCTTGAATATACCATGCTTTAGTGCCAAGTCAACAAGTCCGTAATACTTATTCAGACCACTATCGTAGTTCAACTTAACATCTACCATCTGGTTTTCTTTTGTCAAACGACTCTTGTATAACTTGCAGTGAATGATACTACCAACTACTTGACCATCTGAATTCTTATCCTTCTTCTTTGAAAGATAAACAATAGTCGAAGCAGCATACTTTAGACCAGAACCACCACTCATCTCCTTGGTTGGAACATAAGAACCAACGACATCATAAGTGTGATTAGTCATAAGTAGAGGAATACCTGCCTTGCCCAACTTGAGAGTTAGAACACGGAAGGTGCTCTTGATGACTTGTGAACGAGTCATATCACGAACTTCCTTACCTTCTGCAGTATCTGCCATTTCCTTACTGGTTGACAACATACCCAGTGAATCAAGAACAACCATCATTGGCTTTCTATCTTCCTTTGCTTGCTCCATGTACTTGTCAAGAATCTTGATAAGTTGTAGACGGAACTCTTCAATAGTTGCTACAGGGAATACAGCAACTTGCTTTGAGTTTACACCACGACTGATAAACATATCAGAAGTGACTGCTTGCTCGGTATCGAAGTAAAGAACGATACCATCCTTACGATCCTCTAGGAACTTCTTCACAATACCTATTGAGAAGTAAGTCTTACCAGTAGCAGACTCACCTGCTAGAGCAATGATCTTGTTATCTGGAATACCACCGTAAAGAGAACCAGATACTAGAGCATTGAATGCAAATGAACCAGTATCAACGAATCCCTTTACATCGCTTCCTTCAAGACCGTCCTCAACCAAACCTGCATATTCATTTCCTGAAGATTTGATAATGTCATCAATAAATCCCATAATGTTCCTTTCTCAAATGATTCCTGTTTGTACTGCCTTCTCCAACCAATACACCGCTTCACGACACTTCTTTCTTTCTTCAATCAGTTCTTCGTAATAATCTAGACTAGCCTTCTTATCTCTCTGTGATCTATTGATATAACTCTCTAGATCAAGTAAACGATTCTTAATTAGTTGATGTAAATATTCAATTGTTTCATTGTCTTTCATATGAATAAACTCTCCAGTGTTGTCCTTCTCTCCAGACTCCAACCTATAGTCTGAACGATAGTAGAGAGAGGTTCTATAAAGCTCTTTTCGAACTGCTTATTGTAGTCAATGTAATTATGCAGTTCAAGTTCTTTAGGCAAAGTATTTGTAAAAGAAATCACATGCTCACCAATAGGATTAGGTGTTTTCAAATAAACGAACTTGACCTTTTCACCGTCTTTGATTACGGAATACTTCTTTGTTAACTTCTTCTGTTTCAAATAATGATTGTATAGAAGAGCACCCTTCACAGCAATCGGTGTAGATTTTTTGTAGATAGATGAAGTATCAGAATATTCATTTATTCCATTACATCCTCTGGGGAAAGCAACTGCCTCTACTGATGCTTCGTTGAATTGTTTCTTGAATTCATCCTTGAAGGACATGAGTGTTTCTTCGTCAGAATTCATGATTATGTGAATTGCTTTCTTCAAACCATCACGAACCACTTGTGGAGTTGAAGAACGGGTTGTTTCGATACCCATGATCTTCATCTCGGGTTCCTTAAGAAGAACATTGTCTTCGCCAATCACCACATTTAACATGTAACGCTTCTTTGCAGTCCAGATACCCTTGCTCGAAATCGATTCACGCTTCATATGCATCTTCTGACCGAATGCATTCATAGTTTCAGCAAGTTCCTGATACTTCTTTTCGATGAATGGATTGATAACTTCATTGCATGCTTTGTCGAGGAACTTGACAACCTTCTCATTGTCTGGAACCTTGCCTTTGAAAGACTTCTCAACTAAACGATCAAGACAGATATACACAGAGTCTGTATCTGAAGCAATCACATAATCAACCTTCTCAGTTCTAATAGTCTTGTTAAGGAACTGATTCAAAGCATTTTCAATCCAACGAATAGACAACTGACCAGACACCGTAATTGCTTCTGCAAGATCAAGATCATAATACCGGAAGTATTGATTACCGACAGCACCGAAAGCAGAGTTCAATTGAATCTTTCGAACCAACTGAAAGTTGTGATACTTGCTGATATCAAACTTGATTTGCTGCTCTTGTTCCTTGGTCAGATTCTTTTCGTTCTTCAATCTACGCTTTGCATCCAACATCTTTTCCTTGTACATCTTGCGTTCTTTGTACATGGTTTCCATGAGTTCAGCAAGGAACCCCTGCTTATCCTTCTTGAAATACACACCGTTTGCTGCCATGCAAAGATTCTGTTGATAAATTGTATCCTGATGATCTTTCAGAAGAATGAATTGCTTCTTTGATTCTTCACTATCTGGATACAGAACATCTTCAGGACGGAGAGTACCACGCTTACCAAGAGGATGCTTCATCTCAGGAGAGATGTTGTACTGCATTATCAAGTGAGGATAGAGTGAGTCAAGATCGAAAGATGCAATCCATTTGTGCATACCAACTTGTGGTTCTTTCACATATGCACCAACGAATGCAGTATCCTTTTCCTCAATCATCTTCTGTGGAATGACAATCTTCTTTGCATTCAAATAATGATAGATGATGGTATCCCAAGTACGAACTTGAGAAAACACATCAGTCAGGTTTACTTTTGCAGAATACGCAAGAGCAACTGCAAGTTCAAGAAGTTTAAGTTTCTGTTCCAGTCTGACAACTAGATCAACATCCTTGACATTGTACTGTACAAACTTCTGAAAGTCTCTTGTGTACATATCAAGAATACCATCGAATCCCTCAAAGGATGCTTTACGCTCACCCAGTTCTACGAATGCGATATGATCCAGTCGATAGGATTCTTGCGTAACAAATGTGAACTTACGATACAGATCATAGTAATCTAGAATAGAAATACCAAGTAGTTCATAGACTATTTGTTCACGATTCATCAGAAACACCTTACGAGGTTTGATGATACCCCAGGGAGAAAGGTGTCCTGCTTCAGACTCACCGAATAGATTCGTAATTCGATTTACAAGATATGGAATGTCGAAGAACTGAATGTTCCAACCAGTAATGATGTCGAAGTCATAATACTTCCACTGCTCAAGAAATGCTTGTAACATCTCCTTCTCGGAGTCATACTCGAACACCATATGATTATTCTGTACTGGTTTTGCTTTACCAAGACAATAAGTATGAATCGTTTCCTGACCTTGCTGCAGAAAACGAACAGTGATGATGTTCACTTTTTGATCTGCTTTTTCTACAGTCGGGAATCCATCTTCACATTGTGTTTCAATATCAAGATAGCACACCTTCAAAGTGTTAGGATCATACTCAAGGTTTGGAAACTTGCCACCAATAAACTGATATTGGAAATCCGTATTACCATAAACCTGATACCCCTGAACATCCTTGTACTCTTCGATCATGTCACGACAATCACGAATACTGTCAAACTCAAATGGAACGACAGGAAGACCATCCAGAGTTCTCCACTCTGTGGTCTTGATCTTGTCTGGTGGTGCAGGTACAAATAGAGTAGGAGCGAACTTGATCTTCTCTCTTACTTTCTTACCATTACTGTAACCCGTATAGAGTACGGTGTCACCACGAACAGAAACATGTGTATAGAATTCACTCATTCCATTATAGTAGTAAGTGGGGATACTTCTTCATTGTAACGCTTGTATGATAGTGCATGATACTCAGGATTTAACTCAATTCCCAAATAATTCCTATCATTCGTACATGCGACAATCCCCGTAGTTCCAGAACCAGAGAATGGATCTAGAACAGTTCCTCCCACCGGACAACCTGCTACGACGCAAGGCTTGATTAGATCCAGAGGGAATGTTGCAAAGTGTGCTCCCTTGTATGTATTGGTAGCAATGCTCCAAACATCACGCAAGTTTGCAGTTTCATAATTTTTATCAAATCCAGAGTGTGCAGAAAGACCAGTTTGTTCTTGCCACTCTTTCGTCTTTCTCTTGTGTCCATTTTGTGTACGCTTATCTTCTGGATGCTTTGCAGTAGTCTTGGTAGACTCAATATCATAGTAATAATTCTTGTTCTTTGCAAACAGAAAGAAATACTCATGTGCTCGTGTTGGACGATCCTTGACACTCTCTGGCATAGGATTTGTCTTGTGCCAAACAATGTCACTGCGTAGAATCCAACCATCCTTCTGTAGTGCGAATGCAACTAACCAAGGAACACCGAGCAAGTTCTTGTTGTTGCCAAAGGTATCACCGATGTTCAACCAAAGAGTACCATCATCACGAAGCACTCTCTTGACACCTTGAAACACCTTTACCATCTGTTCAACATACTCTTCTGGAGTATCTTCTGCACCAATCTGATCATCATTATGATAATCACGAAGTGCAAAGTATGGAGGTGAAGTTACACATGTATGGATACATGCTTCAGGCAGAGAGTTTAAAATCTCTCTGTTGTCACCAATTAGAACTTCAAACTTTGGCATTCTTGTCCTTTACATAAGAATGAAGAAGAACCATGTAATTGATCACATCAATGATGGTATCTTCAAACGATTCATTTGTGACTTCCATCTTACCAGATTCAACGAATGAAGACAAGCGACTCATCTTATCTGTAAGACGAACTAACATACCACGCTCAGTTGAACAGATACCCATTGATTCAACACGGGTGAAGTTTGCAAATGGTTCTGATCCAGAGCGACCAGCATAATCAGCATTCTTCTTCTTCATTAGTTCTCTTGCGGTATCACACAGAAACACATGATTTTCTAATAGTTCTTGTTTTGTCATAATGAAACTCCGGTAGATCCAAACCCACCATTTCGATTTGTCTTTTGAACTGGCTTATCAGTTGTCTCAAGTATATCATAAGTTTCGCACTTTACAAGTTCTGCTTGAGCAATTCTGTCACCATGATGAACATAAAGTTTTTCATTTGAAATATTATGTAACATTATTTTTGATTCTTCAACATAATCAGAATCAATAATGCCCTGTGCATTTGCCATCACAAGACCTTGCTTCAAAGATAATCCAGAGCGAGCATGAATGCGTACAGAAAACCCAACAGGAATATCAAAAATAATCCCAGTCGGAACTAAAAGTCTCTGACCGGGATCAATAGTGATATAACGATTTTCTTCTTTTGATTCTGTGATTCTAGCAGCGCATTCTCGATTATTTGCACAATAACCTTTGACTTCATAAAGAGGCTGACCGAGATAAGCATGAAGATCAAAACATGCTGCTTGATCTGTTGCTTTCTTTGGTGTCTTTACTTCAGGGTATAACTTGTAGATTTTAAGCAAGTTCTATTCCTGCTTCTCTTAGTTTTCTATTTACTAACTGAACAATTTTATTATGACCTTTTTCTTTGAATGCTTTAAAACCATTCCTATCTTTTAGATCATTTATATGAACATATTCTAATTGTCTCATGTCACTATTAAACCAATGACCATCATAATCGCCACCTCTAAGCAGAGTAGTAATACCCACATTAAAATGTTTAGAGCATTGATAGAGATAATATTGTTCTAAGAAAATTGTAGGTAAATACCAACACTCCCCACCTTGATTCATTCGTTGATATCCATCTTGATTTGCCGGATCAATTGATAAATTAAAAGCAGATGTTGCATATTTGTTTATAAATTCTAAATCATTTCCACCAAAAATTCCTGTGTTGTACGAGATATCATTAACATCATCTCTATTACAATATCCTTTATTAGGACAATACTTATAAAAAGTATCTAAATCATTCCACCTAACTGGTGGTAAAATTTTTTCAATTGATTGAACTAAAACACTGGATGATAATTTGTTTTCTGGGAATGGTTGTTTAGCAAAAACATCATAATCAACATGCAAGAAAGGATCACCCTGTTGAGACAACTTTTTATAGGTATAAAGTTTACCTAGTGCCCAATTTAAATTGGGAGAAAGAGAATCCAATTCTGTGCTAACTGTTGCATATGGAATACTATTAAAACTATCTTTACTATTACTATCAGTTATGAGATGTACTTCACCATGATTTTGAATAATATAGTGAGCACAAAGTTTGTGATAGTTTATTAAATATGATTCGGGTTGTTTTAAATAACCACCAGACCAATATGACATGTAAAATTTCATAATATTCCTCTCAATTCATTTTCATATAGTTTCAAATATATAGCATCTTTTGTTTGTGGATGATATTTGTGATTTACTAGATGTGTGAAACCTATATCTGATGCTTCGTTTTCCAAATCTTGTTCTTTTACACTTTTTAATAAGCATGTTACTGGCACATTATATTTTTGTGAACAAACTGCTAAACAATATTGCTCAGAGATACAAGGTATTGCTTGGCTTTGAAGACTATTCATAATAGAATAACATTCAATATTATCTTTGTCAAGAGAAAAATTTATACCAGTTTCAGCATATCGTTTTATAAAATCTAAATTTGTTCCACCTATTATTCCTACATTATATGCTTTAGGATCTTCTTCTCTTTTTGGTATTTGTATTATAAAATTTTTATTTTTGTGATGCTTCTCAAAAAGATAAAAAGCATATGTGTCATAAATTTTACTTTCTATATTTTGTGCAAATACTTCAGACTTAAGTAGTTCTTCTGGAAGTTTGTTCCACAAAAAAACATCATAATCTATATGACAAAATGGAACTCCTCGTTCTGAAAGAAGTTTACATGTATATAATTTACCTAAAGCCCAATTAGTGGATTGTATGTTATCCAAAGAATCTAGTTCTGTGGTTATTGTTGTGAAACCAACATCTTCAAAATATGGTTTTGATAGAGAATCGGTTATTAAATGGCATTCTCCGTAATGTTTCTTTGCTAGAAACACAGATAATCTATGCATATCAATTAAATATTCGGTTATATTTTTGGTGTTTTTATTACACCAATAAGACATATAAAATTTCATAATATAAAGTTTCTTTTAAAGTTGCAGATCGTAGAAATCTTGAGCAAAAAATCTAGGGCTTTCCTCTTCATCATAAACATAATCATATGCACATTCTTCATTTTCGTTTAACTGAACAAGAAGATACAATTCCAAATTAAACAATGAATTATTGCCATCCCATATAATAACATTTTGTACTTTATTTGTATTTTTGTCTACTACAGCATATCTCATAAGTTTATCCTATTGCTATAATTTTTACATATCCATTTCCACCGGAACCACCATTTCCTGAAGTGACTCCTTTGGATCCACCACCGCCACCACCGCCACCACCTCTATATCCATTAGCACCATTATTGGCAGAAGTAGATGCTCCTGCTCCCCCTCCTGCTCCTCCTAACCCTGCACTGAACATACATTCTGGACATATCATCTCAAATGCATTTACTGGAGGAGTTGCTGTATTTATTGCACCTCCAGCATATATTGTATCCCCTGCGGCATAATTCGAATCTGACATGAACGATACAATATCTCTGGATGTACTCACTGCAACTGAAAGATCTGTAGAAGTGAACATTCTAATTGCTCCACCTGCGGTGGCAACTCCTGTGCTACTATTGACTGATCCGCCTCCGCCGCCGCCGCAACCCCAAGGAGAATTCAAAATAACATCATTTCCAGCGTTGTTCCATGATCCGCCACCGCCTCTCAAATTATGCCCAATACGAGCATTAGCATAATAAACTCCTACATTTATGGTTCCGTATGGATTAATTCCCTGCGGTTCAAATATGATAGGCATACCGAATAATAAACTCATTCCTACAGATAAACCTGATATCGCTTGTGAACCTGCCGTAGTGGGCAAACCAGGGGCGCGTCCTTGTTGATTTCCAGCAGCACTAATAAAATAACTTTTTTTACCAGGAATCCATATTTGTGTTGAATTTCCCGGACTACCATTATTTGCAGTGCCATTATTGCTTGCAGAGCCAGATCCTCCTGCTCCACCTGCTCCAATAATAATATTTAAGCTATCAATACCCGCAAACATTTTTGTACTTATTTCTGTCAATACAACATTTCCACCAGTACCGCCTGTTCCTCCACCAGATCCATTTGTAGCAGATCTCCATCCTCCTCCACCGCCTCCACCACCACCAACTGCAAATATTAATAACCTTTTTGCATTTGGTGGGATATAATAAGAAGAACTTATATCAAATTCTTTTATATCAATTATTTCATTTCCTTGCGAAGAAGGAAAACTAAAAAATCCTTGGTTCATAATAATCCTGATTCACAAATTATGTTAAAAGCTTCTCCCTTTTCTGTTCCAGCATATAGAATATTTCCAGTTCCACCTGGTAAAATTAAACCAACTAGTTCTGGTACTTCTACTCTCCATGCTGCTACAGTTGTGCTAGGAGTGACAGCAGGAACAATTTTTTCACATACCAGTCTTTTGGTTGTGCCATTGTCATTTGATATAAAAAACCTTATTACGCCTGCAGTTGTTGTTACTGTTGCTTGAACCGCAAGTCTAATAATTCTCTTACCTACACCATTTGCAGCGGATGTATTTGGACCTGTACAAACTGTTCCAAGAGTACCAGTGCCATCTCTATTTGTATTTATTGTAGATATTTGGACATATTCTAAAATTGGTTGTGTTGTATATTGTGGTTGTGTTGCCATTATATTATTCCTGCATTAAAAAGTGCTAAATCTGCTCCTGAGTTTTGCTGCCATTCTACTGTACCATCTGCATTCGTGCAAGTCAAAACTTTACCTGCTGCTGGTGTGCTAGTATTTATCTTGAGTATTGCTGCATTTAATCGAATTGTATTTACAGTATCTTCTAATAATATATTTGTTCCGTTATTTGCTCCATCATCACCCAAAATAATATAAGGATCTGTTGCATCGTCTATGCAATGAATAATACTCATGTACGATGCATAAATTGGAGGTACTGCCATTATTGCTAATGGTGTATGACCACCAGAAATAGTTACAGAACCATCTCCAGTGGATAATGTTATTTGAGAATCGACTGAAGATGAACTAATTAAATGTAAATATCCTCGTCCGATATATCCGGGAGGATTATCCAAAACATTAGTGTAGACTCCGATTGCAGCAGATGAACTGAATACAGTTTCACTGACTTTAAATTCTTGGTTT
>Ga0169931_10015879_pt1 | contig 10041 bp, 7 predicted proteins | sample Kivu_15m_20L_FD_129675 | JGI IMG/M metagenome (GOLD analysis project Ga0169931, IMG submission 129675) | Freshwater microbial communities from Lake Kivu, Western Province, Rwanda to study Microbial Dark Matter (Phase II) - Kivu_15m_20L... | ecosystem: Environmental > Aquatic > Freshwater > Lake ... | reverse complement strand
TCGGCGAGTTTGCCGAGCAGGGCTCCGGGCTGTTGTTGCTGTTCCTCGAGGAGCAACTGCAACTGCTCGTCGGTGATGAAGCCCATGTCGACAAAGATCTGTCCAATTTTTCGGGAGGCCATGGTAGTTGCCTTGCTCGGTTGGGTAACAACTTCTTCGGTCGGTTAACAAGCGTTGGATGGGACAAACGATGACTTAGGAACCGTGGTCGAATTGCTCTTCGTTGGTTTCTTCGTCGGTGATACCACGTCGGGCGTTGACGATCCGTTTAGCGAGGTCGTCGGGTCGGTGGGCTTTGGCGAGAATATCCTCGACCGTCACCTTGCCATCGCGGTACAAGTTGAACAGTGCATCGTCCATGAGATTCATCCCGAACTTGGCCCCGGTTTGGATCGCGGATCCGATTCGGAACGTTTTGTTTTCGCGGATCAAGTTTGCTATACCCGGGGTGACGACTAGGACTTCATAGGCGGCCACGCGACCTCCTCCGATCCGTGGAATCAGGGTCTGAGCCACGACTCCCAGCAAGCTGGTCGAAAGCTGGGTTCGGATCTGGTCCTGCAAGTTTCCGGGAAAGGCGTCGATCAAGCGGTTGACCGTACCCTGGGCGCTGTTGGTGTGCAACGTACCGAAAACGATGTGCCCCGTTTCGGCGGCGCTGATCGCCGCAGAGATGGTTTCCAAGTCTCGCATCTCACCGACGAGAATACAGTCCGGGTCCTGACGCAACGCGCGGCGAATCGCCTCCGAGAAACTCGGGACATCCACCCCGACTTCACGTTGGTTGATGGTCGATTTCTTGTGGTCGTGATAGAACTCGATCGGGTCCTCAATCGTGATGATGTGGTGGTCGTGATTGATGTTCAGGAAGTCGATCAAGCTCGCTAGGGTGGTACTCTTTCCGGATCCGGTTGGCCCGGTGACCAACACCAGCCCACGCGGTCTGAGCACCATCTTGATCACTGCTTCGGGAAGCCCCAACTGCTCCGGAGTGAGTTTGTCGTTGGGGATTTGACGCAACACCATCGAGATGAAGCCGCGTTGCTTGAAAATCGATACGCGGAAACGTGCCAACGTACCGAACGCAAATCCAAAGTCCGCGCTTCCGGCTTCTTGGAGTTCCCGCTGACACCGTTCCGGGGCAATGCTCTTCATCAACTGGACGGTATCGTCCGCCTCGAGGACTTTGGTCTCAAGTTTCCGCATCCGTCCGTGAAGACGGAACACGGGTGGCTGGCCTACGACGATGTGAATATCGCTGGCACCTTGTTTTACTGCTGCCTGAAGCAGCTTGTCGATCAAAACAGTGGTCATGGCAAAACAGTGGTGATTAAGTTTACTGAAAGGGCGAAATAGGAGGTTTAGCAAAAAAGAGAGGTTAGGAAACTCACGGGGCGACTTTGGATTGCTCCCCCCCTGCAGTGGCCAGGAACTCGTCGATCACGCGTTGGATGGCAATGTGCTCCTGCTCGGTCTTCTTCGCGCAGCGGTAGACCTCGTCCAGGGTGGAGATGCCGTTGATCACTTTTCGCAAACCGTCGCAGTAGAGAGTGGTCATGCCACCCTGGATCGCCTGAGTTCGAAGGTCGGCTGAGGATCGGGAGCCGAACATCATCTCGCGGATGCGGCTGTTGATCAGCATCAATTCGTAGATCCCGATCCGACCACGGTACCCCTTCTTCTGACAGTACGGGCACCCCTTCCCCTTGGCGAACTTTGCCACCGATGTGATCTCTTTGGGCAACCCAGCGTCGTCCAGGACACTTTCGGGCAACTGCAACGAGTACTTGCATCGGGTGCAGATCTTCCGGACCAGACGCTGTGCCAAGACCGCGATGACCGAGCTGGCAACCATGTACGCGGGCACACCCATATCGGTCATCCGAGTCACGGCACTGGGCGCATCGTTCGTATGTAGTGTACTGAATACTAAGTGTCCAGTCAGACTGGCTTGGATACCCATCTGAGCGGTCTCGGTATCCCGCATTTCGCCGACCAGGATGATGTTGGGGGCCTGTCGCAACATGGCTCGAATGATGCGGGCGAAGTCGAGGCCGATGTTGTGCCGAACCTCCACTTGGTTGATACCCGGCAAGTAGTATTCGACCGGGTCCTCGGCCGTGATGATCTTGCGGTCTGGTCGGTTCAAGGCGTTCATGGCGGCATACAGCGTCGTTGTCTTGCCGGAACCTGTCGGACCGGTTACCAGGAAGATGCCATTAGGACGCTTAATGAGACTGGTAAAGATTTTGAAGTCACGATCGCAGAGACCGAGCTGTTTGACCCCGACGCGGATGTTGTCCTTGTCGAGTAGTCGCATGACGCAGGATTGGCCATGGTTGGTTGGGATGACCGAAACGCGAAGATCGAGTTCCTTTTCGGCGACCGTAATCTTGATACGACCGTCTTGGGGTCGCCGGCGCTCGGCGATGTCCATCCGCGCAAGAATTTTGATACGGGAGAGAATCGCACTCAAGAGGCGGCGTGGTGGACTGTCTCGCTCCACCAGCACGCCGTCGATTCGGTACCGAATCCGAACGCGATCTTCGAACGGTTCAACGTGGATGTCAGAAGCCCGCAACTGGACAGCTTCCTGAATCATCAGCTGAACTAATTTTACGACGGGGGCAGAGTCTTCGTCGTACCCTTCATCGTCCGACATCTTGTCTTCTTCGGTTTCGGTGAAGTCGATTTGGGTGTCGGTGAATTCTTGGAGCATCGAGTCGGCGGACTCCCCTTCGACCTGACCGTAGTAGCGGTTGATGGCTTCCTGGATGAGTTCTTGGGGTGCCAGGGCGGTATCGACTTTACGGTTGAGGATGAACCGCAGCTTTTCGATAGTTTCGATATCAAATGGGTCGGAGACTAGGACCTTGATCGTGTCATCTTCTTCGGCGTAGGGGATAATCTTGTTTTCGCGAGCGACCGATTCGGGGACGAGTTGGATGATTGGGTCGGGGATACGGACCGCGGACAGGTCGACGTATTCGAAGCGGTGGAACTCGGCCAGGGCCATGGTGACTTCCTCGCCGGTAGCATAGCCGAGGCTGATGAGACAGAGGCCGATTTGCCGGTCCTCCTTTTTCGCAATTTGCTTGGCTTCGTTGAGCTGCTCGAGGGAGACGGTGCCCTGGGCGAGGAGCAGATCGGTATAGTCCCTCATGGGTTGGTCCATGGGAAAACTCCAGCAGACGAGGATGGTTGAATCGCGTTGGAAGTTCCGAGGCTAGCTAAACCTTCCCCGGACCCCTCAGTATATCGCAAGAGCTTTCGCGCCCACAAACAAGTTCTGGCAACTTCCTGGCGAATTCTCAGGAAAAACGGCACTATGGCGAGTTCTAGCCAGCCAGGTGGCTGAGAACTTGGAGGACGCCATTGAGGTGTGCCATCCGTGGTCCGTAGCGATCCAGGAAATCGGAGAAGACGTATTCGCTATCGGCTAGGTCATCCTTCGAATCCTCGACTTCATCGGCCATTTTTTGGAGGAAGTCGGTTTGAACTCCTGAGAGGGTTTCTAGGGCAGACTTGCAGGAGCGGACCAGATGGGGATGAGCGTTGCGCCACTGGGCGATTTCGGTCTGCCGTTGGTTGTTGGCTTGATTGGCGGACTGCAAAACCTGCTTGTTGACATGCAGCAACTGTTCGATGAGCTGGTTTTGGCGATTTTGGACTTCGACCAGTTGCCGCGTTAATGCAATCAAAGTGGATGCCAAGTCAGCAGGACGTTGTTCGCGGGTTTGCGGACTGGTCGCGTCGGCTGAAACATTGATGGAAAAGACAGGTGAGAAAGGGCTGGGGTCATTCGACATGATGATGCCTTAGATTGCGAAATGCAGGCTAACGGAACCATCTCAGTATAATCGGGGGCGCGCGCGAAAGTCGAGGCGCTGGCATTCGCCTGATGTCAGGATTGCCCGAGAAACAGGGCATAAAGTGGGAGGATTGTGCCGGGAAATTCGTTTAGGACTATTTGGATTGGATGAATTGCTGGATGAAGGTCGAAGGAAGGATACCGATCCAACGCTTCTTTCTGATGGATGGCATCCGCACACGCGACGTACTTGATATGGATGGATTGCAGTCATCGACGGAATCGATTCTAGGTTTTCTCGCTGTCCGACAGCGGGAGCCGCACGGATTCTTCGGCGGTTATCTGGTTGTCAACTCTCGGGCCAGACCTCTCGAATTCCATTGCACCCTTCCGGTCCAACCGACTCGAGCTCAGCAAATCCTCTACGGCGCGACACTGACCGAGTACATCTGCGGCGAGTTGATTGCTCGGGCACTCTTGGGAAAAGCCGCCGCGAGGCCGCAACTGGTACTGACCGATTGCTTTGCTTCGCTCGCCGTTCGGCACTGGATGGATCAACCCTTGCTACATGTGGCGGCCGACACGCTTCCAAGCATGAAGGGACGCATCGAGGATCGGACAACCGATGATTTGGAGGGATTCACGATTCCGGAGTTGACCGTTCGTGATTCCCGTTACGTGAGTCGTCAACGACATAACGCGACTTTTTCCTGCCTCACTAGCTACGGCCGCGACATGGACGGTTTGGATTGCCTTGCCGATTTCGAGGGAAGCCTCGATCTGCTAGAACCTTTCTCGCGTATCGTCGAGGCATTGGCCGAGGCACATCCCAGGAGCCGAGCAGCTTAAAGCGATGCGCGCACTTACTCCATCGGAAACAAACTCTCTGGAGCACGCACATCCTCTTGCAGCTTGGCGAGCGACCGATTCGGCGACCGAGGTCACGATCGCTGACCCGAACCAGCTCTCTCTAGGGTCCTTGGATCCTCCTCCGGCATTTTCCATTCAATTTCAGCCGGCCCCACCCAAGACACTGGGCTTTGCGTTTCCCGATGCTCCGTGGGCTCGCAACTGGCTCGCAGGGAATCCATCTGCGAAAACTTTGGTGCAGCCAGTTGTTAAGAAAGAGGAGGGAACGGATCCTTCGCAGGCCACGCCATCGCGCAAGGCGAAGCTCCGCCCGCCGGGAGACTTGGTCCGACTCGAGGATCGACTTTACTACGTCTTGCAGCCTCCCTTAGAAACCATTGTGCAAAACGCGCAGTTGACGTTTCCTCATCAGCCGTTCCATTATCAGATGGACGGCATCGCCTTCTTGTTTCCGCGCCGCGCCGCTGTGTTGGCCGATGAAATGGGTTTGGGGAAAACGATGCAGGCCATCACCGCGATTCGCATGTTGCTGCTCGCAGGCGAAATGAGCAGCATTCTGCTGATTTGTCCCAAGCCGTTGGTGTCCAACTGGGTGAATGAGTTTCGCATGTGGGCCCCCGAGATACCTTTAGCGGTCATCGAAGGGGATTCCAACAAACGCGCATGGGTTTGGTCTAACCCGCAAGCTCCCGTCAAAATCGCCAACTACGAAGTCATCGTGCGGGATTGGGCGGTCATCGATCAAGCATCTCTGCATTTCGACTTGGTGGTCCTCGACGAGGCGCAGCGCATCAAGAATCGTCAAAGCACCACCAGCGAAGTCGTCCGTTCGATCCGTAGGAATCGCTCATGGGCATTGACCGGTACGCCGATCGAAAACTCGATCGAGGATCTGGTCAGCATCTTTGAATTTTTAGCACCGGGACGACTGCGAGACGATATGCATCTTCGGTCGTTGGGCCAAGCGACCCGCGACTACATCCTGCGACGCACCAAGGATCAAGTCCTCAACGACATGCCACCCAAACTCTTTCGCAATGCGGAACTGGATTTGACTCCGGAGCAGCGAGCCAGCTATCGAACGGCTGAGGAAGAGGGCATTGTTCATCTGTCGGACTTGGCGGAATCGATCACGGTGCAGCATGTGTTTGAACTGGTGCTCAGGCTCAAGCAAATCTGCAATTTTGATCCTGCGACCGGCGCCAGCAGCAAACTCGAGCGGCTCGAGGCCGACATGGAAGAGATCGCTGCCAGTGGCCAGAAAGCGATCGTATTCAGCCAATGGGTTGAGACCCTTGAGACACTCGCTGAGCATCTGAAGCGGTTCCGTCCTGCGCAGTACCACGGCCGCATACCATCGAATCGACGCGATGCAGTTTTAGCGCAATTCCGAAGCGATCCCAAGAGCAGCGTGATCTTGATGAGTTACGGGGCCGGGGCCGTGGGGCTCAATCTGCAATTTTGCCATTACGTATTCTTGTTCGACCGCTGGTGGAATCCTGCTGTAGAGGACCAGGCAATCAATCGCGCCCATCGACTCGGGGTCAAGCAACCGGTCACCGTAACTCGCATGATGGCGGTCGAAACGATCGAGCAGCGGATCGATGAAGTCCTTTCGCAGAAGCGGGAGTTGCTTCAAACGCTGTTCGCGGAAACGGGAACTCCCGGAAATCTGGGTTTGAGTCGCCAGGAGATCTTTGGCCTATTCGGATTGTCGACTCCCCGCAACACGCGCAGCGCAGCATGAGGAAGGGGCGAGGCTCAATGCCTCATGACTGAGCCGATCATCACGAAATCGATCACCTCTGACAGGGGCGTGGACCGAGTTGTTCCGCTTCTTCGAAGATCTCAATGGGAACGATGTTTGGGTATCGCCGATGCAGTTTTGCCAATCGCGCTTGATCGAGGGGGTTGGCATCGATTTGGCGGATGCAGATGCGAGCGATTTGCTTGGGGTGTTTCGCGGCGAGCTTGGCGTACATTTCAGGATCTTTCTCTCCGCTGTCTCCGATCAACACGAATTGCCGCTGTGGCAAGCGTTTGACAATGCCGCGGATGACCCCAGCTTTACTCTTGCGCCGAATAATGCTCCATCGTTTGAAGAGCTCATCGCGCAAACGGAACCATTTCAGGTGCATGCTTCCTGCAGGAAATCCCTCGACGTGCAGAAATTCGTGGAGTGCGTCGAAGATTTGCCATGGGCTGCTGCTGACGTAGTGGAACATTGCCCCGCTCTGGGACCAATCCCGATAGACCTTCGACATGCCATGGATGCTCTCAAAGGGTTCGGAGAACGTGCGTTGTAGCATGCGCTTTCGATTGCACACTTCGGTCCGCTTGATCGTATCGTCGATATCGCTGATGACGCTGATCCCTCGGTCTTGGGCGAGGTAGACGGAACTGGTGGCTGCGATGGGGCCTTCGCCGCAGTGAACCAGCAACTCAGGCAAGGATTCGCTTGCCGACTGGGAGCCGTAGCTTCGATAGCTTTGCAGAATGCGCCGCGGAATATCGAGCTTGCAGGAAAACAGGCCGCTCGATTTCGATTTGCGAGGCAAGACATGCAGTTGATCAGCGACTGTCACATGCAGACGTCGCCGCGATACCGGCGCGACGAGAAATCCTTGCACCCGCTCATTGAAGAGTGAACCGCGAGCAACTTCGTCTTCGAGGTCTAGAGCTCGGATGAAACCGCGGAGCATCAGCCGCTTCGCCAGCGAGAGGGGAACCTGCTTGCACACCCGTCCCTGAATCATGAGTCGCCATGCCGAACCGCTGTAGATGGGGTAGGCAAACGTTGGGAAAAGTTGAACGGCGACGTCGCCGGAGTCTCGATCCTCGATGTTTGGACTCATGCGAATCCTGGGCTGTAAGGGTGAACGAGACAAGTCCTGCACAAACTCACTCCTCTCACGCGGATTTTTGCGACCCAAGTTCTACGAGTGACTGAGACTGGACCGATCGATAAATGGCCTCGATCGCGATCAGATCTTTTAGCCCTTCCTCCCCCGAGACTCGCGATGGCCGATTGTCTTGAATGCACTTGGCAAACTGATCCATCTCGGTCGCGAATGGATCTTGCTGCGGCAAGTCCGTAGAACCCTGCGAGGAGTCCAAACGAGTGTCGTTGTAGCTGTAGGCCGGGTCCATTCCGAACCAACCGCTGTCCGCGAAGGCTCGGAAGCGATTCAGGCCATTGAAGTTGTAGCTTGTGCTGCAGTATGCGAGGACGCCTGACGGAAACCGCATGGCCCATGTCAGGGACTCGTCCACCTCAGAAAATTTCCGGGCATCGGTTTTGGTTTCCTGCGCGACGATCGACAACGGCTCCTCGCCGGTAAGGTACCGGCACGCTTGCAAGGCATAAATACCGACATCCATCAATGCACCTCCACCTGCCAATGACTTTTTGAGACGCCATTGGTTTGAGTCTCCGATTTTGAAGCCGAAACCAGCCTCGATCATTTTGATCGCACCCATCGATTTCTCTCGAGCGAGCTCCATGCAACGCATGTGTCGGGGTTCGAATTGGCAGCGATAACCGATCGCGAGCAGTCGGCTGGCCTCCTGGCATGCCGCAATCATCTGGCGGCATTCCTCCGAGGTATTGGCCATCGGCTTTTCACATAGCACATGCTTTCCAGCGCGGGCAGAACGAATGGTGTACTCGGCGTGCATACTGTTTGGAAGGACGATGTACACGATATCGATCGAGTCGTCTCCAGCGATCTTGTCAAAGCTGCTGTAGTTGTAAATATGACGTTGATCGATTTGGTAACGATCGGCCCAGGTGCGCTCTTTCTCGGGAGTGCCGGTCACGATTGCTGCCAACCGACAATGCTGTGTTTCTTGCAGCGCAGGTGCGAGTTGATGGGTGCTTAGGCTACCCAAGCCGACAAGGGCAACGCCGAGTTTCTTATCTTCAACCGCAGAGGCTGCGGAATGAAAGCCTCCCTGTGTCATCCCCACGGCGACTGCAGCCGAAACGCTCGCTATAAATTCGCGACGTGATGTACTCATGTTTAGTGCCTCGAAGATTCGTTTGTGGAGTGAATGTGGCCTCTGAAATTCGATCCAGCCCTGTCAGTGTACTCAAAACCTAGGACGATTTGTCTGACGAATCGCTCCGGGAACGCGAATCGGACAATGGATTGGAAGTTGCCCCTGGTGATGATGCCCCTGGTGATGTCGAGATATCTTTGGGGACCGACTCTTTATTGTCAGTATTGCTCGGTGGGTTGGGCTTGCCGTGCGGTGCTGCTTTGGGTGCGTTAAGCAAGACGGTGACAGCTCCGAGGATTCCCAGGAGCAACGAGCCGCCGAACAGGGTGTTCAAGTTGTCAAATTTTCCTTTCTCCACGATGCTAGCCAAGGTGTTGATAACGGGCGCGAAGCCAAAGACCAGAGGCATCACAAAGATCGGTTTGCCGCCGTAGGTAAAGGCGAGGATGATTCCTAAAGCTCCCATCGCGCCGCATGTTCCAGCGAGAACCGCCCACAACATTCCGTATAAACCGTAACTGCTCGTTTCATGCATCGACATCGATTCGATTGAAACGACCGGGACCATGACTGCGATGATGAAGTATGCGATCCCAACACAGCAGAACGGCCGAAGTCGCGAGCCACCCATCTTCGTTTGACCGATGTGAAGAAACGGACCGTAGGATCCCCAGCAGAGGACGGCCATTGCGATCGATAGTCCGATCGCAAGCCAATTGTTGGACCCCCGATCCGTCGGATCGGTCTGATCGGTCGGATCGGTCCGATCGGTCGGATCGGTCGGATCGTTGGCGTTAGCGGCACTGGACGCTGCGGCGCTCGCATGCGGCTTTGCGTGTGGTTTGTTGACGAATACCCCGATCATCCCGATCGCTACCATCGCCATACCGACGAGAAACAGCGGTTTGATCTGTTTGAAAGACTTATTCAAGTAAGACGTCAGTAGCGTGTTCACCACCGGTGCGCCGCCAAAGACGATCGGCATGACGAAGATGGGTTGTGCTTTGAAGGCTAGGGCCATGGACACCCCGAGTGCCCCCAATGCTCCGACCGCGCCGGCGAACAAGGACATAATGGTGCCGCTGATCGACCAGTAACCTGTTTCTCGTTTGCGGTTGAGGAGGGCTACGGGGACCAAGACCGCGATCAGAAAGTAGGCGAGTCCCACGCCGACGAAGGCTCTCAAAGAAGCCCCCAACTCTCCTTGGAAATTGTCCTTATGCTCCATCAGCAAAGTGCCTTTGTGGAGCACGATGCCGTAGATCCCCCAAAAGAACGCGGTCATCGCGGTGAAGGCCAACACGAACGGTAATTTCAGCATGAGATCAGGGTGTTCTATTCTGCGGGGAAATAAGTAG
>Ga0169931_10015878_pt1 | contig 10041 bp, 11 predicted proteins | sample Kivu_15m_20L_FD_129675 | JGI IMG/M metagenome (GOLD analysis project Ga0169931, IMG submission 129675) | Freshwater microbial communities from Lake Kivu, Western Province, Rwanda to study Microbial Dark Matter (Phase II) - Kivu_15m_20L... | ecosystem: Environmental > Aquatic > Freshwater > Lake... | reverse complement strand
CGCCCGCGTCGTCGAGGACGCGGCCCAGGTCTGACCGACCGAGCCACCCGCCCGCGTATGGCGCGCCTGCCCCGCATCGTCGTCGCCGGCCACGCGCACCACGTGCTGCAGCGCGGCCACGACGGCGGGCCCATCGTGCGCGACGACGAGGACCGCCGTCACTGGCTTGGCCTGCTGCGCGATGCGGTGGCCACGCAGCGCGTCGCGCTGCACGCCTGGGTGCTGCTGGACGACCACTTCCACCTCGTCGCCACGCCCCCGGACGCGCAGGCGCTGAGCCGGCTCATGCAGTCACTCACGCGCCGCCACGCGGCGGTCTTCAACCGGCGCCACGCGCGCCGGGGCACGCTGTGGGAGGGGCGCTTCCGCGCCAGCCTCGTCCAGCCCGGCGCCTGGCTGGCCGACGCGCTGATCTACGTGGAGCAGCACCCGCTGCGTGCCGGGCTCACCGAAGACGCCGCGCTCTGGCCCTGGTCCAGCGCGCCCCACCACCTGGGCCTGGTGCGCGACCCGGCCATCGCCGAGGCGGCAGCCTGGTGGGCCCTCGGGAACACGCCTTTCGAGCGTGAGGCCGCGTGGCGGCACCGCCTGGCCGACGGCCTGGAGCCGCGGCGCCTCGAGCGCATCACCGCCGCCACGCGCCGCGGCTGGCCCGTCGGTGAACCCGATTTCCTCGCCGCGCTGCAAGACGGGATGCCGCGACGCCTGACGCCGCGCCCACGCGGCCGGCCGCCACGCCCGGCCCCTTGAGCCGGCACGCGCCGGTGCGGCCGGTCAGCGCCTGAGCAGGCGCGCCACCTGCTCCGCGACGAGTTCGGTGCGCTCGTGGACGATCCAGTGGCTCGCGCCCGGCACGCGGACCACGTCCAGGTCGGGCACCCAGCGCTCCAGGCCGTCCAGCAGCGCCGGCAGCAGGGCCTGATCGTCCAGGCCCCACATCACCGTCGTCGGCACCCGCACCGTCACCGCCTCGTCGGGCAACTCCAGGGTGGCCAGCGTGTCCGGGCCGCCGAGCGCCGGGGGCCGCAGCGGCGAGGCCCGGTAGTAGTTCAGGCCACCGGTCAGCCCCCGGGCCCAGACCGCCTCGTACTGCGCGCGCAGCGCCGGGGTCAGCCAGGCGCCGCCGCCCATGCGCTCGAGGAAGGGCCACATGCGGGCGTGGCCGTTCGCTGCGAGCAGGGCCTCGGCGTCCGGGCGGCAGAGGAAGTTCATGTAGGCGCTGGCCTGCTGCTGCGCCGGGTTGGCGCGCAGTTCACGCATGAAGCAGGCTGGGTGCGGCGCGTTCAGGATCAGCAGCCGCCGCATCAGCGCGGGCTTCTGCGCCGCGAGGTTCCAGGCGACCGCGCCGCCCCAGTCGTGGGCCACGAGCAGGTCCACGCAGCCCCCCATCTGGCCGATCAGCGCCTCGACATCGGCCACCAGGTGGCGGGCGCGGTAGGCCTCGGCCTGTGGCGGCGCGCTCGAGCGCTCGAAGCCGCGCAGGTTGGGCGCCACGCAGCGCGCCTGCCCGGCCAGATGCCGCATCACGCCGTCCCAGGCGAAGGCGGCCTCCGGGAAGCCGTGCAGCAGCAGCACGCGCGGCACCCCGGCGCCGGGCGTCCCGGACGCCCGGCACGAGAGGGTGATGCCGTGCGGCAGGGCCGCATCGAAGGTCTCGATCGTCACGCGGCCCCCTCCGGCGACGCGGCCGGGGCTTCATCCGGCCCTGCGGCGGCGGCCGGGTCCGCGGGCTGCGCCTTGGCATTGCGGTGGGCCTCGGCCCAGGCGTGCAGGGTCTGCGCCACGTCGTCCACGCCCTGGCGCGAGAGGGCGGAGAACAGCGTGACCGACACGTCGGCCGGCTCGGCCGCATGCGGCCCCAGCACTTCCTGGGCTGCGGTGAGGGCCTGTTGCGCCTCGCGCCGGTTCAGCTTGTCGGCCTTGGTCAGCAGCGTGACCAGGCGCACCTCGCCCGAATGCACGCGCGGCGCCACGAACTCCAGCAGTTGGCGGTCCAGCGGCGTGAAGCCCAGGCGCGAGTCGATCATCAGCACCATGCCGGCCAGTTGCGCTCGCGTGGCCAGGTAATCGGCCATGACCTCCTGCCAGCGCAGCTTGGCCCCGCGCTCGACCGCGGCATAGCCGTAGCCCGGCAGGTCGGCCCACAGTGTGTCGGGCGCGTCCTTCGGCCCCACGGCGAACAGGTTGATGTGCTGCGTGCGCCCGGGCGTGCGCGAGGCGAAAGCCAGGCGCCGCTGCTGCGCCAGCCGGTTGACCGCGGTCGACTTGCCGGCGTTGGAGCGGCCGACGAAGGCGATCTCCGGGCAGTCGGAGGCGGGCAGTTGCCCGAGCTGGCTCGCCGTGACGAGAAAGCGCGCCGAGTGGCACCAGGCCAGGGCGGCACGGGCCGAAGTCTCGGCGGACGAGGTGGACGCAGGGGCAGACATGGGCCATTGTAAAATTTCGAACTTTGATCGTCCGGCTTGCCGGCCCCACCCCAGACAGCACACCCGCGCGCACCGCGCCGGGCCACCGTACATGAAGCCGCTCCAAGCCCTGACGCTCTCGGTCCTGCTCGCCGCCTCGGCCCACGCCGCCGAGACCAAGCCCGCCGCCAAGCCGGACCCGGCCAAGGGCCAGGCCCTGGCCCAGGTCTGCGTCGCCTGCCACGTGGCCGACGGCAGCCGCGGCAGCCCGGCCAACCCCATCCTGCAGGGCCAGCACCCCGAGTACATCGTCAAGCAATTGCAGGAGTTCAAGTCCGGCAAGCGCAAGAACGCGGTCATGATGGGTTTCGCCAGCGGGCTCAGCGACGAGGACATGCGCCACATCGCTGCCTTCTACGCCGGCAAGGCAGCCAAGCCGGGCGCGGCCAAGAACAAGGACACGATCCGCCTGGGCGAGAAGATCTACCGCGGCGGCATCCTCGAGAAGAGCGTCCCGGCCTGCGCCGGCTGTCATGGCCCCACCGGCTCGGGGATCCCCGCGCAGTACCCGCGCCTGGGCGGGCAACACGCCGACTACACCGAGGCGCAGATGGTCGCCTTCCGCGGGGGCGCGCGGGCCAACAGCGCGCAGATGATGACGATCGCCTCGCGCATGAGCGACCTCGAGATCAAGGCCGTCTCCGACTACATCGCCGGCCTGCGCTGAAGCGACTCGTCTCTGGGGATGCGGGCCCGGCGCCCGCGCGGCGTTGCCTGCACGAGACGCCTCAGGGTAAATCCCAGGTAGATCTATCAGATTTGTTGAGGGTGCGCTGCTCAAGTTCCATGGAAGAAGGGCATAGTACGTGTTCTTATGGAAACTGCAAAAGCCTTCGCCGTGCGTCTGAAGCAAGCGATGGAGCGAGCCGGCTACGAGGCTCGCCCATCCGTGCTGGAGCGCGAGTTCAACACCCGTTACTGGGGCAAGCCGATGACGCTGCACGGTGTGCGGCGATGGTTGCTCGGCGAGACCATGCCGCGCAACGACAAAATCCTGGTGCTGGCGGAGTGGCTCGGTGAGACGCCGCAGAACCTGGGCTTCGGCATCGAGGGCGGGATTGGCGCGGCGGCAGTCCGGCGCGGGCCGCGCAGCGGCGCCTACCGCGACGAGGAACTCATGAACGCGCTGATGAGCCTGCCCGTCACGCAGCGGCGCATCGTGCGTGAGGTGATCCTGACCTTCGCACGCGACGCCGCGCGCGAGCGCGTCGCGACCAAGGGCGAGCGCGCCCAAGGCTGAGGCCCGGCGGGCCGGGCATAGCCCCTGGCCTGCAGCACGCTCGACACTGGCGTAAGGTGCAACCCTCTGCATTGTCTGCATTGAGGGAACCATGCACCACCTGCGCGACCGCGGCTACCGCCACCCCGTGCCTTCGGAGATCACGCCGCAGGCCGCCTACGAGAGCCGGCGCGACTGGCTGAAGATGCTGGCCGCAGGTGCTGCCGGCAGCGCCGTGGCGGTTTGGGCCTCCCGGGATGCGCTGGCGCAGACCGCGCGCCCCGGCAAGCTGCCGCCGCTGCCCGGCGCCCGCAGTGCCGTCCCCGGCGCGGCGACGATGGAGCGGCTGACGGCCTACCAGGACGCCAGCACCTACAACAACTTCTACGAGTTCGGCACCGACAAGGACGATCCGGCCAAGAACGCGGGCCGGCTGAAGACGCGCCCCTGGACCGTGGCCGTCGAGGGCGAGGTGCGCAAGCCCGGCACCTTCGACATCGAGGCCCTGCTCAAGCTCGCCCCGATGGAGGAGCGCATCTACCGCCTGCGCTGCGTCGAGGGCTGGTCCATGGTGATCCCCTGGGTCGGCTGGTCGCTGGCCGAGCTGATCCGGCGCGTGGAGCCCACCGGCAACGCCAAGTTCGTGCAGTTCGTCACGCTCGCCGATGCGGCGCAGATGCCGGGCCTGCGCTCCTCGGTGCTGAAGTGGCCCTACGTCGAGGCGCTGCGCCTGGACGAGGCGATGCACCCGCTGACGCTGCTGGCCTTCGGCATGTACGGCGAGGTCCTGCCCAACCAGAACGGCGCGCCGGTGCGGCTGGTGGTGCCCTGGAAGTACGGTTTCAAGTCGGGCAAGTCGCTGGTGGCGATCCGCTTCCTCGAGAAGCAACCCAAGACGAGCTGGGAGCTTGCCAACTCTGAAGAGTACGGCTTCTACTCCAACGTCAACCCTACCGTCGACCACCCGCGCTGGAGCCAGGCCACCGAGCGTCGCATCGGCGAGGACGGGCTGTTCGCGAAGAAGCGCGCCACGCTGATGTTCAACGGCTACGAGGCCCAGGTCGGGCAGCTCTACGCCGGGATGGACCTGCGGCGCTTGTACTGAGAGCCTGAGAGATTTCCACGCCGCTCCCTGTGCGCGGTGTCCGCAGAGAAGCCGTTCGGGCTGAGAGCCTGAGAGTCTTTCCCCCATGCCCGCCTTGCACCCCAAAACACCCCGTCTCGTCGTTGCAAATCCGCGCCATAGCCCGAGCTATGGCTGTGGTTTGCGCCTAGAAACGGGGCGTTTTGGCGCGCCTTTCGGGCACGGCGGAAAAACTCTCAGGCTCTGAGCCCGTCGAAGCCCCCACTGGCGCTTCGACAGGCTCAGCGCGAACGGAGCCGGACCGCGAGATTTGTTTCTCATGAGTCTTTCCCCCGCGCCAGCGGCCGTGAACCGCCTGTTGATGCACCCGGCCGCCAAGCCGGCGGTCTTCGTCCTCGCGGGCCTGCCCTTCGCCTGGCTGGCCTACGCCGCGCTCATCGACCCCTCGGCCCACCTCGGCACCAACCCGGCCGAGCGGCTGATCCGCGACACCGGCGAGTGGGCCTTGCGCCTGCTGTGCCTGACCCTGGCCGTCACGCCGCTGCGCCTGTGGACCGGCTGGCACGCCCTGGCACGGCTGCGGCGCCTGCTCGGCCTGTACGCCTTCTTCTACGCCAGCGTGCACTTCCTGTGCTACGCCTGGCTTGACATGGGACTCGAGCTGCCCGGCATCCTGAAGGACATCGGCAAGCGCCCCTTCATCCTGGTGGGCACGGCCGCGCTGCTGCTGATGCTGCCGCTGGCCTTGACCTCGGTCGACCGCGCGGTGCGCGCCCTCGGCGCGCGCCGCTGGAGGGCCTTGCATCGCGCGGTGTACGCGGTCGCCGCCCTCGCCCTGCTGCACTTCTTCTGGATGCGCGCGGGCAAGAACGACTTTGCCGATGTCGGCGTCTACGCGGCCATCCTGGCGGTGTTGCTGGGCTGGCGGGTGTGGCGCGCCAGGCCGGGGGCCAGCGCGGTCACCACGGCGCGTCAGGGTAAGTGACAAGGTGGCGCGCCGGGCGCCGGCGTTAGCATTCGTGACTCAAGTGGGCACCTGCCGTGCCCTCCCCCACCCTCCTGCCTTCACGAGGATGCCATGTTGAAGATCCGGACCCTGCTTGCCCTTGCCGCGCTGGGCACCTCGGCGGCGGCCTCCGCCCAGGTCGTGCTCGCCGCGTCGAGCTGGCTGCCCCCCGCCCACCTGCTCTCGCGCGCCCAGGCCGACTGGTGCGCTGACGTGGCCAAGGCCACGGCCGACCGCGTCAAGTGCAACATCCTGCCCAAGCCGGTGTCGCCCCCGCCGGCCACCTTCGACGCCATCCGCGACGGCCAGGCCGACCTCTCCTTCAGCGTGCACGGCTACACCCCGGGCCGCTACATGATGACCGGCATCGCCGAGTTCCCCTTCCTCGGTGACGACTCGGTGGCCACCAGCGTGGCCTATCAGCGCATCTACGAGCGCCATCTGGCGCGCTTCAACGAACACCGCGGCCTCAAGGTCATCACCGTGTTCACGCACGGCCCCGGCATCATCTTCAACAACAAGAAGCCCATCCGCTCCGTGGCCGACTTCGAGGGCCTGAAGTTCCGCGTCGGCGGCGGCTTCGTCAACGACGTGGGCAAGGCGCTGGGCGTGAACATGACGCTGCGCCCGGCGAGCCAGGCCTACGAGATGCTCTCGTCGGGTGTGATGGACGGCAACTGGTTCCCTGACGAATCCGTGCTCTCGTTCAAGCTCGAGAGATTCACCAAGTTCCGCACCGCCATCCCCGGTGGCGCGTACAACACGAGCTTCGCCTTCGTCATGAACGAGGCCACCTGGAACAAGATCTCCAAGGCCGACCAGGCCGCGATCGACAAGCTCGCGGGCGAGCACGCGGCACGTCGCTTCGGCAAGTACTGGGACGAGGAGGACGAGAAGAGCCTGCAGGCTCAGAAGGCCGCCGGCATCGAGTCCATCACCGCCGACGCGAAGTTCGTTGCCGACTACAAGGCCAAGACCGCGCCGCTGGAGGCCGACTGGGTGAAGAAGGCCGAAGAGAAGGGCCTGCGCAACGCGGCGGCTGTGCTGACCGAGTTCCGCGCCGAGATCGCGAAGGTCAAGTGAACGCCGACGGAGCCCGCCGCGGGCTCCGCCCCTGCGCGCCAGCCGGTCGACCCAGCTCTGGGTCGGCCCGTTTGGCAGACCACAGGCCGGGCTGACCGGCCTTTTTTCTTGGGTCGAGATGAAGCGCTTCGAATCCCTCCTGTCCTACGTGGCGGCGGCAGCGCTGTTCGCGATGATGGTCCTGACCTTCGCCGACGTGCTCGGGCGCAAGTTCCTCGGCAACTCCCTCGTCGGCGCCGTGGAACTGACCGAGCTGTGCATGCTGGTCATGATCTTCCTCGCGCTGCCGCTGGCCTCGCTGGCCGGCGAGCACATCGTCTTCGACCTGCTGGACCGCGTCATGCCCCCGCGGCTGCTGACGCTGCAGCAGTCCCTGGCCAACCTGCTGACGGGCCTGGTCTTCGGCGCGGCGGCGTGGCTGGTCTGGCGGCGCTCGGTGCGCACCTTCGAGATGGGTGACATCACGGCCCGGCTGGAGATCCCGCTCGGCCCCTTCCACCGCATGGTGGCGGCGATGCTGCTGCTGACCGCGCTGGTGCACCTGGTGCTGGCCGCGCGCGAAGCGATGCGCGCCACCTCTGGCCAGCCGGCCGTCCCGGCTGCCGGGGCGTCCACCGGGAGCGGGTCATGATCGAGGGCCTGCTCGGCTTCGCCGCCATGTTCGTGCTGATGGCGCTGCGCGTGCCCATTGCCGTGGCGATGGGCATCGTCGGCTTCGTCGGCTTCGCCCTGATGCGCTCCTGGCCAGCGGCGATGTCCTCGGCCGCGGGCGAGTTCACGGACATCGGCGCCTACACCCTGTCGGTGGTGCCGCTGTTCGTGCTGATGGGCAACTTCGTCACCCGTGCCGGCATGTCGCGCGACCTGTACCAGGCCGCCTACGCCTTCATCGGCCACCGGCGCGGCGGCCTGGCGCTGTCCACCATCGCCGCCTGCGCCGGCTTCGGCGCGATCTGCGGCTCCTCGCTCGCCACCACGGCCACGATGGCGCGCGTGGCCATGCCGGAGATGCAGCGCTTCAACTACTCCACGGCCTTCGCCGCCGGCTCGGTGTGCGCCGGGGCGACGCTGGGCATCCTGATCCCGCCCTCGGTCATCATGGTCATCTACGGCATCATGACCGAGCAGAGCATCGGCGCGCTCTTCGCCGCGGGCGTGATCCCGGGCCTGGTGGCCATGGGCTTCTACATGCTGGCCTCGGTCTGGGTGACGAGCCGCCACCCCGAGTACGGCCCCCCGGGCGAGCGCGCGAGCTGGGCCGAGCGCCTGAAGGCCATGCGCAGCATCTGGGGCGTGGTGCTGCTCTTCGCCATCGTCATGGGCGGCATGTACGGCGGCTTCTTCACCCCCACCGAGGCTGCAGGCGTCGGGGCCATGGGCGGCTTCCTGTTCGCGCTGGCGCGGCGCTCGCTCACACTGCCGGTGCTGCGCGACGTGCTGGTGGAGTCGGCGCGCACCTCGGCCATGCTCTTCCTCATCGTCATCGGCGCCTCGCTGTTCGCGAACTTCCTGAACTTCACCGAACTGCCCAACGCGCTGAAGGAATTCGTCACCCAGTTCCAGATCCACCCCATCGTCGTCATCATCGCCATCTGCGCCATCTACGTCGTGCTGGGCACGGCGATGGAAAGCCTGTCGATGATGCTGCTGACGGTGCCGATCTTCTTCCCGCTCGTCACCTCGCTCGGCTTCGACCCGGTCTGGTTCGGCATCCTCGTCGTGTGCGTGATCGAGATCAGCCTCATCACCCCGCCGGTGGGCATGAACATCTTCGTGCTCTCCAGCGTGATGCCGCAGGTGCCGACGACGACCATCTGGCGCGGCGTCGTGCCCTTCATCGTCGCCGACATCCTGCGCATGTCGGTGCTGATCGCCTTCCCGGCGATCACGCTCTTCCTGCCGAAGTGGCTGGGTTTGTAGCGCCCGTGGGCGCCTGACGCCCGGGGTTCAGCGCGCCAGCGGCGCGGGCAAGGGCAGGCCCCGGGCGGCCAGGGCCTCGCGCCCGAGCAGCGGGTCGTCGGTGATCAGGCCGTCCACGCCCCAGGCGATCAGGCGCTCCATCGTCGGGCGGTCGTTCACGGTCCAGGGCAGCACGCGCAGGCCCAGGGCACGGGCTTCGCGCAGGTCGGCCTCGGTCAGGTCGCCGTGGAAGGGCGACCAGGTACCCGCGCCGAGGGCGCGCACCAGGCGCGGCACCGAGCCGCCGTGGTCGGCCAGGCGCAGCCCCGCGGTCCAGCGCGCGTCGCCCACGTTGTCCAGCCACGACTGGCGCGCCGTCAGGGCCGCCAGGCCGAGCTCCGGCGCCAGGCGCTGCACGGCCTGGAGGCTGCGCCAGTCGAAGCTCTGCACCGTCACGCGCGCGGCCAGGCCGTGGCGGCGCACCGCCTCCACCAACGCAGCGGCAAAGGCCTCGGGCGGCGCCGTGGGCGTGCCCTCCAGCGGGCTGAGCTTGGTCTCGATGTTGAAGCGCACCCCGCTGGCGCCCCAGGCGCGCACCTGCTCGAAGACCTGGTCCAGCGTCGGCATGCGCTCGCCGTCGACGCCGCGCTGGCGCGGGAAGGCCTGGGCGTAGCGGGTGCCAGGCCTCAGGCGCCCGACGTCATAGGACTGGATCTCGGCCAGCGTCAGGGTGGCCAGCGGCGCGCCAGGCTCGGCGATCCAACGCCCCTGGGCGTCGCGCGTGAAGGCCGGGTTCAGGCGCGGGTCGTGGGCGACGACCAGCACGCCGTCACGACTCATGCCCAGGTCGAATTCCAGGGTGTGCACGCCCACCTCGAGCGCGCGGCGGAAGCCGGCGAGCGTGTTCTCCGGCGCCAGCGCGCGGGCGCCACGGTGGCCCTGCAGGTCGAAGGCGGCGGCGGCCGGCGCCAGGGCCAGCGCGGCGCACACGGTGGCCAGGCCGGCCACCAGACCGCGGGCCCATCTGGAAGTCAGGCTGGCGATCACGGCGGTCGCGCGGCCGGCCGCAAGACGGCGGCAGGCGATCTGAACGGCAATCATGGGGGCTCCTCCAGGGTGAAAGGTCACGGCAAGCCGCCGTGACCCGCCGGCTATCATCGGTGAAACCCGTGTGCGGGCGCGCCACGCCACCGGACACGGCCTGCCGCCCCCTCCCGACGCCGCGCCCGCGGCGCCCCTCCCGTGATCACCGAACTCGAATTCAAGAGCCTGGCCGGCGCCGGCT
>Ga0169931_10015877_pt1 | contig 10041 bp, 10 predicted proteins | sample Kivu_15m_20L_FD_129675 | JGI IMG/M metagenome (GOLD analysis project Ga0169931, IMG submission 129675) | Freshwater microbial communities from Lake Kivu, Western Province, Rwanda to study Microbial Dark Matter (Phase II) - Kivu_15m_20L... | ecosystem: Environmental > Aquatic > Freshwater > Lake... | reverse complement strand
TCTGCGACCCATTGTCTACACCATCACACCCTTTACCACCGTGCGGTGCCTTGAGCAGATTAAGGTAGACGTGGCCTACCACGAGTCGCCAGTGATCATCGTGGGCACTGGGTCTGGGCTGTCTTATGCGAGCCTAGGTCCCACCCATCACAGTCTTGAGGACTTCGCCATTTTCCGCGCCATTCCCAATATGCAGATGCTCGCGCCTTGGGATGCCCCATCTCTTCGAGCTTGTCTGCGCATGGCGTTAGCCAACGGCAGACCCACCTACATTCGTATAGGGAAAAAGGGCGAGGCGGACCTCTGCAAAGACCAAACTTTGCCAGCCATTGGAGGCGGACTAACCCTTCACAAAGGCAGACGACTCTGTATTTTAGCGGTCGGCACTGTAGCCCACGAGGCAGATGCTGCCGCCGGTTTACTAAGCGCCGAGGGCATTGATGCAGAGGTGGTGCTAACCCATACGGTAAAGCCCAGTCCAACAGCCTTGTACGATGAATTGATAGAGAAATTTGAGTACTTCGTGACGGTGGAAGAGCATGCCCGTATTGGCGGGTTTGGAGAGGCATTTCTAAGCCACCTTGCAATGAGTGGGCTACAGAGAAGGGTGATCTGCCTGGGTACGGGAGATTCGTTCATGCCCATGGTGGGCTCGCAGGCCTTTGCCCGCTCCCACTTTCAGATTGATGCAGGGGCCATTGTTGAGGCTGCTCGGTCTCTGGTGAAGGATTGAGCGTTGCTGATTGGGCTGGATTTTGACAACACGATTGTCTGCTACGACAAGGCCATTGCTCAGTTGGCTGAAACACTTCCTGACCTTCCTGCTGATCTTCCTAGAACCAAGCTTGCTCTCAGAGATTACCTAAGGCGGTCTACCCGTGAATCTGAGTGGACCGCCTCCCAGGGGGCGATTTACGGCCCTGGAATGACTTACGCGGAGCCTTTCCCGCAGGCGCTAGAGGTGATGCGGACACTTAAAGACATGGGGCATTCCTTGTGTATTGTGAGCCATCGGAGTCTACGGCCCTATGCCGGTCCTGCTTACGACCTGCATGCGGCCGCCCGGGGTTGGGTTCAGGAAAGGCTTGCAGTTAAAGGCCTGGTTCATAACGAGGCAGCATTTTTTTATGAGACCCGCGAACAGAAGATCGCCGCAGTGAGCGCCCTGGCTTGCGAGGTGTTTTTGGACGACTTGCCGGAGGTTCTTGGAGATGAACATTTCCCGCAGGCCTGCCGGGCGATATTGTTTGACCCAGATAGGTCCCACCTGCAGTCAGAGCGCACGCGCATTGCCAATTGGTCGGAGCTGCCTGCGCTGATCTTTGGTCAAGCATAGTCCAGCACCTGTGGGCCGCCTCCATGATCCACCGGCCTTTGCGTTGGAGTGGTGTCGCAGACTGAGCGCCGACCCCAAGACCCTGGAACCCCTTCAAGGGGGAATCAATAGCCAGGTGTTCCGGTGCAAGGCTGGCAGGGATTGGCATGTGATCAAGGGTTTCTGTTCAAAGCCAACGTCTGGACACGATCGCTTCAAATCGGAAGTCGAGTTCCTGAACTACGCTCAGATGGTTGCACCTGAGTTCGTGCCCAAGCTGCTGCATGCCGATGAGCTGGACCGCAGTGTGGTGCTGGAGTATATCGAGGGTGAAAGGTTCGAGGAAGGCCGCCCCCCCAGCAGCGAGAGTGTTGACCAGGCAATAACCTTCATGAGGTACTTGAACGAGGATCAAGAAGTAGCGCGTCAGAACTTGAGTTGCAGTGCTGCCGAGGGGTTCCTGCGACTCACCGAGCATTTAGAGAACATTGACCAGCGCCTAAAGCTTATGGATGTTGAACATGTACCGGAGATATTTAAGAGGGAGGCTCAGCAGCTCATCGATGCCTCCAAAGAACAGTTAATCAGGCTTCAAAAACGAATCGAGCATCTCCTTTCGCAAGGCCATTGCAAGGACGCTCTGGACCCATTAGAGCGATGCATTTCTCCCAGCGACTTCGGGTTTCACAACGCCATTGGAACGCACACTGGCGTGAAGTTCATCGACTTTGAATTTGCGGGCTGGGACGACCCTGCAAAGGCCGTTGCAGATTTTGACTTACAACCCAAGGTGCCTATAACCCCCCGAAAACAGGACTTGGCAAAAGCTTTGCCGGGATGGAAAACAAGACACTCCGTTAGATACAAGGTCCTGGCTCCAATCCTTGAACTAAAGTGGGCCTGTATTGTTCTTGGCCTACTCGACCCAAGTAAATGGGCAGAAATGAGTAGGATTAACCCGAGTCGGTCGCTTGAGTCCGCACTTCAGGCTAAACTTCGGCTAGCTGAAACTTATCTTTTGAAGGACTAGAGCTTGGCCTATTTTGATTTGATGTCGCCTCTACACAAGGCCACTCAACGAGACTACTTGGCCCGGGTAAACGACCCAGACTACCCCAAGGCTAAAGCTGCCGAACTGGCCAAGCAATGGGGTTTTGACTACTGGGACGGGGACCGACGAATTAACTACGGTGGCTACAAATACATGCCAGGTCGTTGGACACCCGTTGCTAAGCTGATGATTGAACACTACGGACTCAAGCCCGGTAGCAAGGTTCTGGATATTGGCTGCGGTAAGGGCTTTCTGATGTTCGAGCTCACTCAGGTTCTTCCGGGGGTCGAGGTAAGAGGCATTGACATTTCGAACTACGCCATTGAGCACGCCCACCCCGAAGTCAAGCAATTAATTGACCATGGGTCCGCGGCCAAATTACCCTACGCAGACAAGGCGTTCGATCTAGTTTTTTCGATCAACACCCTTCACAACTTACACAACCGTCAACTCGACTCGGCTCTTCGAGGAATTGAACGAGTGGGAAAACGCAAGTATTTATGTGTAGAGTCTTATCGTAATGAAGTTGAAAAGGCTAATTTTCTCTATTGGCAAGTGACATGTGAACAATTTAATTCTACAGATGATTGGGAGTGGTGGTTTTCAGTAACTAATTACACTGGGGATCATTCTTTTATTTTTTTTGAGTGAATAGAATAATTTAAACAGAGCCATTGTTCAGAGCCTCCTAAGTCAAACAATGCCAAATTGAATCGATTATTTTATAGTCTCCTAAACATTCCCGCCCTGAATTGATGGAACTGCTCGACTCATTTATACAGTTTTCTACAAAATCATCAACTTCATTTTTGAAGCTCCAGGAATTATCTGAGTCATGTAATACACTCTTCCGCGAATCAAAATTCTCGATGAGGAGCGTTCCACACTGGTTTCTTAGAAACGCTGGGGGAAGCTTAAGCGTAACTCGCCCACGCTCGAAGTTCATGACGAGTTGTTCATACCATACCGATAGCCTAGGATCAAAGCGCCATGAAAAATTTCCGTCAACGCCAGCGAAAGAAAGCCTAGCGGTTGAAAATCCATTAACCGAATGAGAAACGTCACTGACGAGACAATCATCACCAAGAATAAATCTAAGTAAATTTATATTATGTCCACACACATTTAAAAACCTCTCGTACTCAATCTTCAAATGATCTGGTAAGTTAACCGGAGCCCTTGGATAGCTCCCAATTAAAGGCTTAGGTTCTGTAGACGTAACGAAAGGTCCGATCCCACAGTAATCATCTCCACCAATTAATTCCATAAAGAAATTTAACAATGGCCCAAGCTGATGATCCGACTCCAAAAAAGTTCTTAATCTCCGAACCCCTGAATCAAATCTCCTCATATAACCGACCGAATAGGTCGTCACCCTTTCGTCCGCTAGCGATACAAGCTCCTCAGCATTATCGCGTGTTTGAGCCATGGGCTTCTCAGAAAAAACGGCGTGACCAGAAGCGAGAAAATCCTTCACCACCTCGAAGGTATGCACACGGCGGGTTATCACAAAGATTGCATCAAGACTTTCACTAGAAAGCATGTCTTTATGATGAGAGTAAACAGAGGCAACAGAGTACCGCCGGGACACCATGTTAGCAAGCGCCGTTCGTTTGTCCGCAAGTGCGACCAGCTCGACTTTTGAGTTTGATGCGAGGCTCGGCAAATGAGCAACCTGACAAATGAAACCACAGCCAACTACTCCAACACGTAACCTAGTCACAGACGCTCCTTAGGATCAAGCGTCCTAGGACAGGGTCCTCAACTCCGTATCTGGAGAAACCCTTTCCGATACTATTAGAGTAAATCTCGTAACCACGCCAGCAAGAAGCCGTTGAAACTAATGTTGTGTGGTCTAAAAATCTTCTGAAATGGGTACCGAACTCTTTTGCGTACTCTCTGTCTTCGACCACTCGATATTCCAGAAATACGTATGAAAAGATCCCATTTGATGCGCCCAACAAATTAAGGAGGGACTCACTGTCTGCCTCCGTCAGTGCATGGAGGACAAACCTAGAATAAAAAACTAGAGGCCGTAAAAAATCGCGTTTACGACTATCTGTAAGATCTGCAATGACCAGAACTGAACCGTGATGGCAAATCACTCGTGGATGCGAAAGCGATCGAATAGCTTCAATTGCACTTTTAGATGCGTCGATAGCATCAACTTTGAATCCATTCTCAGCAAAATAGTATGCGTCTCGACCATTACCAGCGCCAAAGTCGATAATTCTAGAATATTGAGGCAAAAGTTCTAATGTATACCTTGCGAAGTTTGATGGACCCTTAATTACCTTAGATCTATTAGATGAATAAAAACTATCCCAGTAGAAATTTGAATCGGTCAAGATCTTTTGTCCTCACATAAGCGTTGACGAACAGCAGAATAAATATTATGAATAGGCTGAAACTCTGTCTTGTCAAAATCAATTAATTCTTGGAAGCCGGTGGAATAACAACGGCTTGAAAATTCTCCATGATCTTCTTCTAAAATCCTTCTCAAAGAATCTAATAATTCACCAAAGGTTCCAACTGGTGCGTTTGGAAGGTGACTACGCGGAATCGACGGGCACTCCCACACTTCTGGACTACTAGGATCAATAGTTAAAATAGGCTTTCCAGTAATTCCAAACTCAAAGATCATTCCGGATACATCTGAAATCAATATATCTGCTGCAACAATTAAATCTATAGGGTCAGCGAATAAAGTAGGACTATCCCTAACAAGAGTCACTCCCTCCATTCCATCAATGTAATCGAAGTCCACGTTAGTCGCCAGATGATGAAACTTCAAAATTAGGTGTCCACCCAATTCCTTTATAGATTTTGCTAAGCACGTAAGGTACTTATACTTAACGCCCTCATCCCAACGCGCCCAAACCCCATTACCCCAATTTAGAGCACCAGCCCCCCCCCAAGTCGGAGCGTAAAGCACTAGACGAGACGATTCAGTATGAGCTCCAAGGGCTCTCCTGAGTGCCTTTCTCCGGCTCTGTCGTTTGATAATTAACTCATGCTTAAAATAACCGGTAACTACCTTCGGAATATCACGTGTGGGACCGTAACGCTCAAAACATCCCTTCCACCAGAAACTGGGCAAACAGAGTAAATCGAAATTAGAAAGTGATTCGTGAAACACATACTGTTTAAAGCAAAAACTATGAAAAAGGTTTACGCGAATCTCGTTACCCTTTGGAACCCTCGACAAACGATTCGAAACATCAGTCACGACCGCATCTGGACGGAACAGAGAGATAAATCCGCCCTCTGCAATTCCTGGGTTTTTATAATAAAACTTGTTTCCAGGCTTTACAGGATCGAAATCAATTGGGTCCTCGATAAAAATAATTTCATCTCTGGGAAATGCTTTTATCAAAGCATCACGAACCGACGCTTCAAAAGTGCCCCAGCACACCTGGCTACCCATCTTTTTAAAATATAAAAATACATCCGAAAGAGATAGATTGCTATTTGCAATAAATAATATTCGACCCAAGACTATCTTCCTATAACTTCGATGTATGGATAAAACTTTATAAATTGGCCTCCATTAGCAAGAAATTGTGAATGCTTTTGCATTATAGAATCAGCATATAGTGGAGCAGTAATTAGACATACATCAAAATTACTTCGGTTTAGACTTTCTCCCGGCCTCACCGGCAAACCGAGGCCAGGTGAGAAAAGTCCCTGGCGAATCGGATCATCGTCAAGCAACGTAGAGATGCAATCGATCAACTCGAATTGATAGAGAAAGACTGTCGCACCAATAGAAGTACCATAAGCACATACGCGATTTTGCTCGAATCCAGAGAGCAACTTTCTAAGTGTCTGTACACGATCAGATATGTAATTGGAAGTTTTATTGGCATGTACGTAAATATCATTGAAATGTTCAATCTCTCTCTGGACTATCGAATTTGACTCCGGATCGAGATTACAGTTCTTCAGAGACTTACGGAAGTAACACCTTATTGAACCACCCTTTGCATCTATATATCGCACCTTAAAAAGCTTAAGGCCGAAGGAAGTAAAAAGTTTGGAGATGGACTTAACTGAAAAATAGGAAAGATGTTCGTGATTATAATTTTCAATAAGAAATTTTTCAAATACATCGATCTGATAAAAGGTTTGAATAATAAATACTCCATCTGGCTTAAGAGACTGGGCCACTCCACTAGCAAGGCCTCTAATGTCCTCAATATTTGAGACCGAATGATTTGCAAAGATTAGAGAAAGCTCCGCCAGGTCGTATTCTACTAACGTGTCTCGTGAAAAAAAAGCGTTTATTGACCTGACTCCTCGCTGACGAACGGCATGATCATGTAGATTGAATGCTGGCTCAATTCCGTAAGCTTCCACGCCTAGTCTTTCAAGCGCTTGGAGAAAGAGTCCGTCATTGCTGCCGATCTCTAAGACTTTCCCACCCTCAGCTAACCGCGCTACTTCATCGGCGTATTGTTTATAAAGATCGGACAATACGCTATTGGTAGCAGCTGGGCGAGAAAGATAACTAGAATACAACAACCGAGGATCAACGCTCGCACACATTTGAATGTGCCCGCAGTCCGAGCAATAACCGATCCACGATGGGACCGACTCGAAATTACTCTCGTTAATGCTTTTCCGATACAAATCACCAGGAGGCGTGTCCTTAAGATTCAGGATTTTATTAACATACGTCCCTTCACACAGCCTACACCCACTGGCTAAAGTGTAATTAACCATTTCCTTCATATTCTGTTGCTCCCTTGAAATACTTGCCTCCTATAAATTCCATTAAGCAGGCGTGTTCTGTAACCGCAAAAATATGGTGCAATGTGTTTGCACCGATAAAGAAAAAATCATCGGAAGAGGAAGTAAGTTTAACCTCCCGTTCAATTCCGCAATCATCAATATACCTGCAAATAATCTCACCATAGATACATCGAAACACCTCATCCCTGTCAACATTACGATGGTAGCGCCACGAACTCGAAGAGGGAACCAGTTTGATCAACATTACGTTAAGCGAGGAGTTCGGCACATGGATGTTGCGTCTAGTTTCGACTGAAGCGTAAAACTCTGAAACTAAATTACTTATTGAGTATAGTCCAGTAACTCGTTCATTCTCCATAGCGACCACCAATACACAAGGAGTCAATATATGAAAGCTCCTCGACGCTCGGGGTTGAGGACTTAAGCTTCACTTCACCTTCACCCATTCGACCACGTCTATATTCCAAATACCTAAAAGTTTCGCTCACACATATTATCGTATGCCATGTGTCTCTGGGCACAACCTCAAACAGACCACGACAACCGTCGTTCTCGACGGTCAAGCGCCTCCTATCTGTGAGAATCATCTGCTCGTCGAACAAGAGCAGATTCGCAATACCGCAAGTCGGAAAATAAACCTCATGGTTCTCAGTATGTTTATGAATTGGAATGAAAGTACCTCGGCAAAGCTGGATTAACATGAATTGAGAGTCATTTTGGGGGTCATCATGAAAACATATTCTCGATCGCTTCAATGGGGACTGCTTAGATAGGAGTATTAAGTCTCTTTCTATACTCCTAAGCGCCGCATCATTATGATCTTTCACCCAGTCTTTCAGCCATATTGTACTCATAACATCAAGCGCTCAGCGAGGCGTAGAAACTGCTTATTTTTTCTACAACATAACTAATTTGAGAGTCATTCAACTTTTCATGGATGGGAACCGAGATAATGCTTTTCACTTGCTCCGCCGCCCGAGCTGACTCCCTTCTAAACTCGAGGAATGGGGCTTGATCACACATAAGGATTGGATGCTGAATCTTTGTTTCTATCCCATAGTCGTTCAAATATTTCATTAGCGCATCCCTTTTCTCCGCAAGAAGGGTCATGGTGTAGAGGGAATGAGTCTCATCTATCTCAATGCGCGGGAGGATTACATGCGGATTCTCTGATAAGCCCTCCTTATAAATCTGAAAGTGTCGAAGTCGCCTCTGTAAAACCAAGGGAAATCGCCTGAGTCGAATCTGCAAAATTGCTGCCTGAATCGAATCCATTCGGCCGTTCAAGGATGGTTCTATACAGTATTCTTTATTTATGGTTCCGTTATATCGTAAAACCTTACAGCGTTCGGCTAGCGCATCATCGTCCGTCAAAATGGAACCAGCCTCACCTAAAGCCCCAAAAACCTTCATTGGATTATGACTTATAGCTGAGAGAATACCTGTTTTGCCAGAGAAATATTTACCCTTCCTCGCGCCAAAAGCTTGGGATCCATCCTGAACAATATAAATGCCCTTCGACTCAGCAATCTGCATTAACTCTTCGTAATCACATAATTTGCCGGTGAAATCCACGGAAACTATTGCCCTTGTTCGGTCAGAAACCAACCTCGCTACGGAATCTACGGATATATTTAAATCACAACCAGTATCGGCGAAAACAGGGGTTCCGCCTGCCCTATATATTGCATTTGCTGTTGCGATCCACGATAGACAAGTTGTGATAACTTCGTCCCCAGGACGAAGCTGTAGCGCGCGAAGAGCAATATATACAGCGTCCGAACCAGAGGACACCCCAATAGCATGCCTTCGGCCTAGGTAATTAGATAGCTGCCGCTCAAAACTAAAGAGCTCCTCCCCCATAACAAACTGCCCGTGGTCAAACATCCTGCGCATGGCAGCGAGTATTTCCTCTCTCTCTTCATCCATTACCCTTAGGTCAAGAAAACTCACTTGCATCTAAACCCCTCCTCACCAATATTCGATCTTGCCTCAGAACTTATGTTTGAAATAATCGCACCCGAAAATCTAGTCTGTGGTAGTGTCCGTCAGAGCGAAAAACTGAGGTTCTTACCTCTCCCAACTATCTTGGCTTGAGCAAGCATAGATGGAGGCACCTCAATAAACTTTAGTTCTGACTTGTACATAAAATCACTAATACGTTTTTGAATTAAGCTTCCCTTCCTACAGATAACTAGATCTGATGCGTCCTCATTATTAAGTAACATGGGAATAAAGTCATCGCCGATAGTTTTCAAATAGCGTGTGATCGCCTCCAACCCGCCAAAATTTTGAGCAAGGCCAGCGGAAGAAGTGCAACAGTCATTCAACTGAATAAGACCGTTCTCATTCAACATGGGAAAGTAGCTTACTATATCATCAAAAAAAGTTTCAAAATGATGGCTTGCATCAAGATACAAATAATCAAGACTGAAACAGTTATTGGCATTTAAAGCGTTCACTCCTTCAGAGCTTAATACTCGCAGGATGGAAACATTTCCCCTGTTCAGAAATCGATTTTCTACAATCAAATGCATCGCATCGAAAGTACGCTGATCGTAAATATCACCACCAAAATATTTTGAATAATAATTTAGATCCCTTACAAAACCTCTACTTTTATTTGTTGCGTGATAATCTTTATAGGAGTCGGTTGAGAAGCCATCGATTAGAAAAAGGAGCCTAGGTAAGAATAGATCGTAAATTTTTTCGGCATTTTCACCAAATAGGACGCCCACCTCCGCGCACGTGGGCTTGCTTGTTCCAGTTGCGCGAATGGCTTCTGCGCTGTGAACCTCCCCGGGTTTTGCGGAGGCTCCAACCTTTGAGAAGATGGAGCCATGAACAGACAAACAAAGTTTTCCCCGGAGCTGCGAGAGCGAGCGATTCGCATGGTCTACGAGCAGCGTGAACATCATGA
>Ga0169931_10015876_pt1 | contig 10041 bp, 6 predicted proteins | sample Kivu_15m_20L_FD_129675 | JGI IMG/M metagenome (GOLD analysis project Ga0169931, IMG submission 129675) | Freshwater microbial communities from Lake Kivu, Western Province, Rwanda to study Microbial Dark Matter (Phase II) - Kivu_15m_20L... | ecosystem: Environmental > Aquatic > Freshwater > Lake ... | reverse complement strand
TCGCCAGGGCTGGAAACCGTCACGCGGCAACCGGCTTGGGACTGCGACGTCCTGCTCGCGCCGCATCATGGCAGCGCGCACAGCGATCCGCCCGGGTTCGCCGCGTGGAGCACGCCCGAGTGGGTCGTGATCAGCGGAGGAGGGCGGGCGTCGACGCTCTCGACGGTCGCCGCCTACCAGGCGTGCGGGGCCTGCGTGCTTGAAACCGCCGAGCAGGGCGCCGTGGAACTGCTGCTGGACCCCAAGGGCGTGCGGGCCGCGACCTATCGCCAGGGGGCGTTCGATCCCCGACCGAGGCCTGCGGCGGCCTCCCGCCCAAGCGGACCGGCAAAGTCGACCTTCGGCACGGCCGGTCTTGAGAATGGATCTCCATAAGCCGCCGCGAAGGGCCTAGGCGACATTTCCCTCGTACCTTATGTTGGGGACCTTGCGGAGGGTCGGCGAGCTGCCCGACACGGCGGCTCGTGCGCCTCGAATTCCCAGGAAACTCGGCAGTAACAGGAAACACCCCACGTGTCCCCGACGCCCCCCAACCCGTCCGCGTCTGCCGCCGCCTCGAAGAAATCCGCGACGGAAAAACTGTCTTGCTTGGGCACCACGGCCAGTGAATCGGTTCGCGGCGCGGCGAACGAAGCGGGCGCGGCCGTCTCGCAAGCCTGCCTCCGTGCTCGGGACGCGTTCAGCGAATTGGGCCTGAACTGGCCGATTGTGATCTGGATCGCGTTGGTGCACGTGCTGGCCCTGATGGCGCCTTTCTTCTTCAGTTGGCCCGCCTTGATCACCTGCATCGCCCTGGCCTTCGCCACCGGCAGTTTCGGGGTTTGCATGGGCTACCACCGGCTGCTGACGCATCGCAGCTTCCAGACCTACCGACCGATTCGCTGGCTGCTGGCTTTGCTGGGGGGACTTTCCGGCGAAGGCTCGGCTCTGATGTGGGTCGCCCAGCACCGGAAGCACCACGCCTTCAGCGATCACGAGGGGGATCCCCATTCGCCGAAAGACGGACCGTGGTGGAGCCACATGCTCTGGTTCATGCCGAATTTCAGCCGCCGCTGGCAGCGCGAGCTGCTCGAGCGTTACGCCCCGGACATGTTGAAAGACCGCGTCATGGTGCTGCTGCACCACCTGTTTCTCCCGTCGCACTTCGCGTGCGCCGCGGCGCTCTACCTGATCGGCTACTACGGTCCCCAGAGCTGGGGGCTCGGGTCGTCCTGGGCGGGCTGCTCGATGGTGCTGTGGGGGTTGGGCGTGCGGATGGTCTACGTGCTGCACATCACCTGGTTCGTCAATTCGGCCACGCATCTGTGGGGCTACCGCAACTACGAGACGAGCGACAACAGCCGGAATCTCTGGTGGGTCGGCATCCTGGCATTCGGCGAAGGCTGGCACAACAACCACCACGCCTACCAGCGCGTCGCGCGGCAGGGACATCGATGGTGGGAATTCGATCTCACCTACTGCTCGATCTGGCTGATGGAGAAGATCGGTCTGGCATGGGATGTCGTCCGACTGAAGGACATCCCCAAGACGCTGCCGCAGGCCTGACGAGAGACGCCCCCAGGCTCGCCCCGCCTCTCTGCCCGCCCCGAAAGACCCCTCCGCAGAGGCGTTTTCGCTTAAGGCCCGAGCAGGGAGGCCCGAGCAGGGAGGCCCGAGCAGGGAGGCCCGAAATGTGAGTCTCGAGCCGGGAGGCCGGCCCGGCAACTTCGCACACGAAGGCCGCCCCAGGCAAACCACTCTGCGTGGGGGTGCTTTTGCAGTTGCGTGGCGCCGGTGTTCCGATACATTGGCGGAAGCGTGACGGGTGCCGGGTTGCCACGAGGGGCGATGCTCCCACGAGGGGCGATGCTCCCGCGAGGAGCGATGCTCCCGCGAGGGGCGATGCTCCCGCGAGGGGCGGCCCCCAACGCAACGCAACGCAACGCAACGCAACCCAACCCACCCGGCCCGCCCTGACACGGGCCCGCGGACGCACGACGCGACTGAGGCGTCGGGCCGCCTGCGGCGCCGGCGTTGTGCCCCGTGCGGAACGTTCGCGGGACGGCTTGTCGGGGGGCGGTGCGGTCGGCACGGTCCGGCGTGGCGGCGAACGTCGTGGCAGGGCTGTTTGTCGGGTCGTAAGACTCCCGCGTCGGGCCCTGAGTTTCCGATGCCGCCGCGTTGAGTGCGGTCTCGGCCCATGGCAAGCGGTTGTTGGTTTGGGCGCCCTCGCAGTCAGCGGGTCGAACAGCCGAAGAAGGTTCGCGAGCGACCTCGCGGAACCTCGCTGGCCGTCAAGTTTTGCGGCGAGCGGTCGGCAGTTGGCGATCTGGCCGGTCTCACGCAACTTCCGCTCGCGAAGGGCGGTGGGAGCGAAGGGCGGTGGGAGCGAAGGGGGGTTGGCGTAGCGCGAGGCGGCGTTGTCGTTACGGTTCGGGTATTTGATGTTGGGTTGGCGGGTCGTTCTGGGTTGGTTCGTCGTCGGGTTGTTTTCGCATTTCCCAAGGCTGCGGTGGGCGAGATGGTTGTCACGAAAGAGCGCAAGGCGGAGTTGGTTGAGGGATTTCGACGTGCTGACGGGGATACGGGATCTCCCGAGGTTCAGATCTCGATCCTCACGGCCCGCATCGGCGAGATGACGAGCCACCTCCAGCAGCACACGAAAGACTACGCGAGTCGTCGCGGTCTGCTGCGGATGGTCAGTCGGCGCCGTCGTCTGCTGGATTACGTCAAGCGGGTGAACCCGCAACTCTACCTGGATCTGCTGCGCCGCCTCGACATTCGCAAGTAGCCTCGCATTGCTCGCGATGTGCTTGGCGAGGAGTCGATTCCTCGGAGGCCTTGCACTGGCGGAGGGTTGCTGGTTCCCCGGCGGATCGTCGGCGGGCCCGCTCGTGGCCGTGCGGCGCCGTCCGCCTGCTGCCGGGCGGCTGGCTTCGTGAGCGGGCTGGCTTCGTGAGCGGGCTGGCTTGGCGAGCGGGCTGGCTTGATGAGCGGGCTGGGGTGAGACGGCACGGCGGCGTCGGCGGAGGGGCCGTTCCTCGCAGGGCGGGCAGGGCGGATAGGGCGCCCGGTCGCAGGGGCGGGGCAAACGGAGCCTCGTCGACGATTCCGCTCGACGCGGGCAGTTTGCTCGACGCGGGCAGTTCGTGCGGCGCGCGGCACGACGGGGAGCAACCGCCTCCCGTCGCCGAGTCGGCGCCGCGGCGGCGCATTACGCATTCACGCATTACGCATTCACGCATTACGCATTTCGCATTACGCATTGACGACTTGAAGCAGGTCTCCTGTAGGAAACGAGAAATTGAATAAAATTCGCGTTGAAAAAAAGATTGGCAAGGGCGTGTTCGCCCTGGAAACAGGCCTGTTGGGCAAGCAGGCGGCCGGGTGCTGCCTGGCGCAATTCGGCGACACGATCGTGCTGTCGGCGGTGGCGACCGGTGCGCCGCGACCGGGCATCGACTTTTTTCCGTTGACGTGCGACTACCGAGAGCGGACCGCGGCGGCCGGCAAGTTCCCCGGCGGCTTCATCAAGCGCGAGGGGCGTCCCACGACGAAGGAGATTCTGACGTCACGTCTGGTGGATCGTCCGATTCGCCCGTTGTTTCCGGACGGCTTCGCCGACGAGGTGCAGATTCAGAACTTCGTGATGTCGAGCGATCGGCAGCACGACGCCGACGTCTTGGCGATGAACGGATCGGCGGCGGCGCTGGGGATTTCGTCGCTGCCCTTCCAGGGTCCGTTGGCGTCGATCCGGCTGGGCCTGATCAAGGACCAGTTCGTGCCGTTTCCGACCCACGACGAGTTGGAATTCAGCACGCTGGATTTGATCGTGTCCGGGACGCAGGACGCGGTGCTGATGATCGAGGGCTTCGCGCGGGAAATGCCCGAAGCGCAGATGGCCGAGGCGATCATGGAAGCGCACCGCTACATCCGCGAGTTGTGCGCGCTGCAACTTGAACTGATCGATCGGGTCAAGCCGGTCAAGCAGCAGATTGCAGCCGCCCCGCCGAAGGTGCTGCAGCAGCAGCTGAAGGAACGCTACTTCGACGCTTTGCGGAAGGCCAAGCAGACGTCGGGCAAGCTCGCCCGGGCAGAGGCGGTTTCCGCGGTGCGGGCCGAGGCGCTGGCCGCCTTGATTCCCGACCCGACCAGTCCCGAGGCGCCGAGCGAGCACGCCTTCGGCAAAGCGTGGCACGATCTGGAGGAGATGGTCGTTCGCGATTTGATTCTGGGGGGAACGCGTTCCGACGGCCGGGATGCGCGGACGCTGCGTCCCATCCAGTGCGAGGTCGACCTGCTCCCGCGGGTGCACGGCTCGGCGTTGTTCCAGCGAGGAGAGACGCAGGCCTTCGTCACCGTGACGCTGGGGACGGGCCGCGACGAGCAGCGCGTGGACGGATTGTTCGAGGAATACTCCAAGCGGTTCATGCTGGATTACAACTTCCCGTCGTTCTCGGTCGGCGAGTGCCGCCCGATCCGCGGCCCCGGCCGCCGGGAGATCGGCCATGGCGCGTTGGCCGAGCGGAGCGTCAATCCGGTGCTCCCGGACCACGACGACTTCCCCTACACGGTGCGGGTGATCTCCGACATTCTCGAATCGAACGGTTCGAGTTCGATGGCCAGCGTCTGCGGAGCGACCCTGGGCCTGATGGCGGCGGGCGTGCCGATCACCAACCCGGTGGCCGGCATTTCGACCGGTCTCGTGAAGGAGCAGGACCGGTGGATTCTGCTGACCGACATCCTCGGCGACGAGGACCATTTCGGCGACATGGACTTCAAAATCGCCGGGACGCAAAACGGGATCACGGGCATCCAGCTCGATCTGAAGATTCGCGGGATCAGCGAAGAGATCATTCGGGCGACGCTGGCCCAATCGCGCGAAGCGCGGATTGAGATCCTTCGCAAGATGCTCTCGGTGATTCCTCGTCCCCGCGACGCGGTGGCGGAGAGCGCGCCGCGTCTGCTGCGGACGCAGATCAATACGGACAAGATCGGCGCCCTGATCGGTCCTGGCGGCAAGACGATCCGCGGCATCCAGGAGGATACCGGGGCGACGATCGACGTCGACGAAGACGGCACGGTGACCATTGCCGCCAACGACGAGGCAGCCGCACGGGCGGCCCTCAATCGCGTCGAGGCGCTGTGCGCCAGCGTGCAGGTCGGCAGGATCTACGACGGCGTGGTGACCAGCGTCAAGGATTTCGGGGCGTTCGTCGAGATTCTCCCCGGCCGGGACGGACTGTGCCACATCAGCGAACTGGCCAACGACTACGTCTCCAGCGTGGGCGACGTCTGCAAAGTGGGCGATCGCATGAAGGTCAAGGTGATCGCCGTCGACGAGCAGGATCGCGTGAAACTGAGTCGCAAGGCGGCGATGCAGGAAGTTGCCGCCGCCGAGTGACCCGCGCCGGCCGCGCGGGGGTCCCGACGGGCCTCGCGGCGGCGGCGCTCGCCGCGTCCGGACGTTTCCCCCAGCGGGGCCCTTCGGGGCCCCGCTGCTTTGCGCCGCCGCAGAGCGCTGCTGAAAGGACGACCTCGTGCCGGCCAAGACCGTTTTCGCACGCCCGCAAGTTCGCGCCGTCTCGCGTATGGAAGAGCGCCACTCCGCCGCCGAGAACGATCCGCAGTGGGCGTACGACCGGCTCCTGGAGCAGTACACGGAAATCGCCCGCCTGGCGGGGGCCCTGGCGCACGAAATCAAGAATCCGCTCTCGACGATTCGCCTGAACATGGAATTGCTGGCCGAGGATCTCGATCAGGACCAGTCGCCCGCGCAGCGAAGGGCCGTCAAACGCGTGGCCACGATGCAGCGGGAGTGCCAGCGGCTCCAGGATCTGCTCGACGACTTTCTCAACTTCGCCAAGGTCCGCCGGCTGAATTTGAAGCCCGTCGACTTGAACGCGCAGATCAGCGACGCGCTCGATTTCTTCGCCCCCGAAGCCGACGGCGCGCGGGTCGACGTCGTCCGGTATCTGGATCCCGACTTGCCTCGGGTGCTGCTCGACAGCGAAGCGTTCCGCGCCGCCCTCTTGAATCTGCTGATCAACGCCGTCCAGGCAATGCCCGACGGCGGGCAGATCGTCGTGCGGACGCTGGCGGCCGGCGACCGCGTGGTGCTGCATCTGATCGACACCGGCTGCGGCATCGACGACCACACCGCCGCCCACATGTTCGAGGCGTTTTTCTCCACCAAGCCCAACGGCTCGGGACTTGGCTTGCCGACGACGCACAAGATCATCGAAGCCCACGGGGGACGGATCCACGTGCAGAGCGAGGTGGGGCGGGGAACGCAATTCACCATCGAACTGCCCGCGACGCCGCAGTTGGCGGCGTCGGCCGGAACCGCGACGGGCCCCAGGAAGCCCGGGTGCTGAACGCAAGGGTGCGGAGCGCAAGGGTTATGGCCAAGACCGCCACTGCCGCCCAGGCCGGGCCGCCGATCAAGGTGCTGGTCGTCGACGACGATGCGGCGCACGCCGAGACCGTGGCCGACAGCCTGGAGCGGGTCGGCTACGACTGCACCGTCGCCGTCTCCGGAGCCGCGGCCAGGGCCGCCCTCGAACGCGGCTCCTTCGAGGTGGTCGTCACCGACCTGCGGCTCAAGGACGCCACCGGCATGGAGATCCTGGCGGCCGCCAAGGAGTTGCTGCCCGACGCGGAAGTGATTCTCGTCACGGGACACGGCACGGTGCAATCGGCCGTCGAAGCGATGCAGCAGGGGGCGTTCAACTACCTGCTCAAGCCGCTTGACTTGAAACAGCTCCGCGCGGTCGTCGAAAACGCCTCGCGAACCCAGCATCTGCGGCGAGCCAACGCCGAACTCAACCGCCGCCTCGACGAACGTTTCGGATTCGAGTGGGTCGTCGGCAACAGTCCCCAGATGAAGGACGTCATCGAGCGGCTGCAGCGGATCGCGCCGACCGACGCCACCGTGCTGATCCAAGGCGATACCGGGACCGGCAAGGAACTCGTGGCGCAGGCCATCCACCAGAACAGCCCGCGGAAAAATCGTCCGTTCGTCGGCTTGAACTGCGCGGCGCTGAGCGAGCACATCCTGGAGAGCGAATTGTTCGGACACGTGCGCGGCGCGTTCACCGACGCTTCCTCGGACCGGGTCGGCAAGTTCGAGTACGCCCACGGCGGCACGCTGTTCCTCGACGAAGTCGGCGACATGCCGCTGCCCACCCAAATCAAGCTGCTCCGCGTTCTCGAGAGCGGCGAGATCACGCGCGTCGGCTCGAACGAACCGGTGAAGGTCGACGTCCGCATCCTGTCGGCCACCAACCGCGACCTCGAAGAGGCGATTCGGCAGGGAGCGTTCCGCGAGGACCTCTACCATCGTCTCAAAGTCGTGACGATCCGCCTGCCGAAACTGGCCGAACGCACCCAGGACATCCCGCTGCTGATCGACCATTTCATCAAGCTCAACGCCTCGCGGCATCGCAAGCACGTCAACAGCATGACGACGGCCGCCCGCCGGCGGCTGATGGCCTACCACTGGCCCGGCAACGTGCGTCAGCTCCGCAACGCCATCGAAAGCATGGTCGTGGTCGACTACGACGAGGTGCTCGACGTCGACGATTTGCCTCTGGAACTCGCCGACGGGCCGCCGCCCGCCGCCGCCGGAGCCCATGACGGACTGGCCGACCTCGTCGGCAAGCCCCTCGCCGAAATCGAGGGCCTGTTCATCGGCGAAACCCTCAAGGCCGCCGGCGGAAACCGCGAGGAAGCGGCCGGCTTGCTGGGCATCGGAGAGCGAACGCTCTATCGCAAGATCAAAGAATACGGACTGCACTGATCGCTCGCCGATGGCCGCCATCCAACGCCTCTCGACCTCCGTCGTCAACAAGATCGCCGCCGGCGAAGTGATCGAACGCCCGGCGAGCGTCGTCAAGGAACTGGTCGAAAACTCCCTCGACGCCGGAGCCCGACGCATCGACGTCGCCATCGAGGAAGGCGGAGCCCAGAGCATCCGCGTCGTCGACGACGGCTGCGGCGTCCCCGCCGAGGAACTGCCCCTGGCCCTGGCCAGCCACGCCACCAGCAAAATCACCGTCGCCGACGACCTGTTCCGGGTCGCGACGCTCGGCTTCCGCGGCGAGGCCCTGGCCTCCATCGCTGCGGTCAGCCGCTTCCGCATCCGCAGCCGACCCCGCGGCGCCGAAGCCGCCGCCGTCCTGGAAACGGTCGGCGGCGAGGCCGCGCCGATCGAGCCGGCAGCCGGTCCCGTCGGCACGACCATCGAAGTCCGCGACCTGTTCTTCAACACGCCCGTCCGCCGCAAATTTCTCCGCACCCCCTCGACCGAGGCCGGCCACGTCTCCGAAGCGGTCGCCCGCCTCGCGCTGAGCCGCCCCGAAGTCGGCTTCGCCCTCGTCCACAACGGCCGGCAGGTCTGGGATCTCCCCCCCACGACCCTGCTGGAGCGGATCGGACAGCTGTTCGGCAGCGAGCTGGTCGGCGGCCTGCTCGCCGTCGAACACCGCGACGGCGACCTGGCCCTCGGCGGCTACGTCGCCAACCCGTCCCACAGCCGTCCCCACAATCGCCTGCAGTATCTGCTGCTCAACGGCCGCTTCATCCGCGACCGCTCGCTGCAGCACGCCCTCGGAGAGGCCTACCGCGGCCTGCTGCTGACCGGGCGGCACCCGATCTGCTTTCTGCGGATGGACATGCCGCCCGAAAGCGTCGACGTCAACGTCCACCCCACCAAACTGGAAGTCCGGTTCCAGGACGGCGGCCGCGTCTACAGCCATCTGCTGGCCGCCTTGCGGACCCGCTTTCTCGCCACCGACCTCGTCGCCGTCGGACGGCTCCCCGAGGGCGCCGCGACGCCCCGCGCGGCCGCCCCCCTCGACGGCCCGCCAACCGGCCCGCCAACCGGCCCTTCCGCCGAACTGGTCCGCTGGGCCCAGCGGGAATTGCACCGCGAGCAGCACGCCGCCTGGGACGAGGCTCCGCCGACCGCCGCGCCGGCGGAAAGCCGCCTGGAGGTCCACCGGGTCGAGCTTCCGCCTGCCGCCCGCGACGCGCCCCCGCGTCCGCCGGCCGACGCGCCGCACCGCCGCGACGCGGCCCACGGACATCGGCCGGCCGCCCTGCAAATCCACAACCGCTATCTCGTGCTGGAGACGTCGGCCGGGCTGGAGATCATCGACCAGCACGCCCTCCACGAACGGATTCTGTACGAGGCGTTGCGCGACCGAGTGCTCGCCGGCGGTTTGGAGACCCAGCGTTTGCTCGCCCCGGAGCCGGTCGAGGTTTCGGCGGCCGAGGCCGCGGCGGCAGCGGAATACGGCGACCTGCTGCGGCAGGTAGGCCTGGAGGTCGCCCCGTTCGGCGGAGAGACGCTGCTGGTCTCCTCCTATCCGGCGATGCTGCGCCGGCTGCGCCCGGCCGACGCCGTCCACGCCGTGCTGGAACCGCTGTTGTCGGCCGGTCGACGCCCGCAGATCCGCGACCTGATCGACGAATTGCTCCACATGATGGCGTGCAAAGCGGCCGTGAAGTACGGAGACCCGCTGACCGACGAGGAAATCGCGGCTTTGCTCGCCCAGCGGCACCTGGCCCAGGACCACCATCATTGTCCGCACGGTCGGCCCACGGCGCTGGTCTTTACGCGCGAGCAGCTCGACCGCCAGTTCAAACGGATTTGATTGCCGCGGCGGGACCATTCACAATGAACCGGCCCTCCGCGTCGCGCCTCCCGAGGGGGGGCGCGACGCGATCCGCTACCCGCCCCCTGGCCCGCCACGTGGCATTTCCGGAACCGCTTCGATGATTTGCGTCGCGATAGGACGAAGCCGCCACAAGCACATCATGGCCGAGCACCAGCACCTTGCGGAGCAGGGGGCGAAGATGGTCGAGCTGCGTCTGGACTACGTCGCCGGCCGCGTGAACGTCAAGCGCCTGCTCGGCGACCGCCCGGCGAATTGCCAGGTGATCATCACCTGCCGCCGCAAGGAGGACGGAGGGAAATGGGCGGGCACGGAGGACGCGCGGCTGCTCTTGCTGCGCGAGGCGATCGCCGAAGGCGTCGACTACGTCGATCTGGAGGAG
>Ga0169931_10015875_pt1 | contig 10041 bp, 8 predicted proteins | sample Kivu_15m_20L_FD_129675 | JGI IMG/M metagenome (GOLD analysis project Ga0169931, IMG submission 129675) | Freshwater microbial communities from Lake Kivu, Western Province, Rwanda to study Microbial Dark Matter (Phase II) - Kivu_15m_20L... | ecosystem: Environmental > Aquatic > Freshwater > Lake ... | reverse complement strand
GCAGCCGGCTCGGCTCGATCGACCCTGCACAGTTGGTGATGGTATACTATCGCTAACTCCCACCGATTGTCTTTCATACAGTCGGCTCTATGAGTCTTCTCGACAACATCTGAGCATTCAAAAATTTGTTCCCGCATCCGGAGCAGCCAGTCGAATGTTCAAGCACCTGTATAACTATAACCCGGAAAATGTTTCTGAACTGACGGAGGAGTTTATTCTCCGATTCGATCATTTTCCATTTATCGAAATCCTAAGGGAACAGTTGCAACGGGCAGGTTTAGATCTGAACACCCTCAGAGAGAATAATGATTGGGGGCGAGTATTCCAATTCATCCTGCAACCGGAGGGCTTGAACTACGATGATCAACTCAAGGGATTGGTGGTTTTTCACCAGTATGCCGATGAGGTTCGATGCGCTTTTGATGAGCACCTGCATGAGTCAGTTGCTTATGCCAAACAGCATGATGGCAGGTGTCGACTTCATTTTACGCTGGCACCTCAACACGCTGAGCGAGTCATGAACTATTTCGAACAAAAGTTGAAACAGTTCGAGTACGATCATTTTGAAATTACCTACAGTGATCAGAATTCTTCTACTGATACACTTGCACTCACAAAGGATAATGAACCTTTCCGAGACTCTGAGGGCAATCTTGTTTTTCGCCCAAGCGGTCATGGTGCGCTCATACACAATCTACAGCAACTCGACGCAGATGTGATTTTTATGAAGAACATCGATAATGTGACAGTGCGCTCGGCGTTGTCAGACACCATTTTCTACAAGCAAATCATTGGCGGACTTTTGATTGAATTGAGAACGCGTGTGTTCGATCTTCTCACTCGTTTAAATCAAAATGATTCAAAGCTTGATGAGGCGCTGGAGTTCATTCAAACGTGGTTTCAGCCCGGCTTGCCTTTAGGTATGAGCAGAGATCAATTACATCAATATGCAGTATTACGACTGGACAGACCCATTCGGGTTTGTGGTATGGTGCGCAATGAAGGTGAACCGGGCGGAGGGCCTTTCTGGGTGAAAATGCAAGGTGGCTACATCAGCAAACAAATTGTAGAGCGCAGTCAGGTAGATATGACCGATCCTCAGCAGTCTAAAATTCTCATGTCTGCTACGCATTTTAACCCTGTTGATATCGCCTGCAGTATTCGCAATCGTTCCGGTGAAAATTATCGACTGGAGGATTTTATCGATTACACTTCCGGGTTTGTAACGGAAAAATTCCAGCAGGGAGCTGTCTTGAAAGCATTGGAGTGGCCCGGCCTATGGAATGGCGCAATGGCTCTGTGGAATACGGTTTTCGTTGAAGTGCCTGTTTCCACATTCAATCCGGTTAAAACAGTGAATGACTTGCTTCGTCCCGGACACCAGGCTCAGGATTTATAGTCATTGATGTCTAGCTGTGCGCTACACATGAATGTTTCGCGTTCGTCCTTATTTGAAGCGATGATCACCGTTTTTTGTTGAGCATGGTTGCGAAGGAGTGATTGATACCAGGCGACTGCATCCGCATCCAAATGGGAACAGGGTTCGTCGAGCAGAAGAATGGGGCAATCACTCAAAATAGCCAGTCCAAGTTTTACGCGCTGACGCATACCACTCGAAAAGGATTTCAATGGTTGATGAAGATGTTTTTCGAGTTGAAGGACCTGCGCGAACTCCTTTGATCCTCTTATTTCCGGGAGCTGTTTGAATTGAATGAAAAGCGAGTAGTTTTCGTGAAGGGTTAATTCATCCCATAGTTGCACCGAAGGAGAACAAATGGATACATGTCTGAATACATGTTCGCGTTTGATGATTTTTTCAGATTCCTGCCAATTCACGGACCCGTCTGAAGGAGAAGTATATCCAGAAATAATATGGAGAAGGGTTGATTTGCCGGAGCCGTTATTGCCGATGATAGCGGTTTGTGTCCCTGACTCCAATGAAAAGGTAATGCCTTGAAATATCCACTGCTTGCGAAAGCGCTTCGAAATATGATCGAGGTGAATGTTCAACGGCTTAGAGTCCTTGAGGTCCGCGAATGATGCCCTTGTCGCTCGCACGAATGAAGTCGAGAATAATTTGTTTGTGCTCAGTATTGGGAAGCTCCAATTCAGCTGCGTGCATGGCCAGGCTCATATTGCTGTTGTGCACATAAATCATTCGGTAAACGTCTTCAATGTGGGCAATGACTTCATTGTCGAATCCTCTTCTTCGCAGACCAACGGTATTCACTCCTGCGTAGCTAAGCGGTTCGCGCGCCGCTTTCACATACGGAGGAACATTCTTTCGAACCAGGCTGCCACCTGCAAGGAAGGCATGCTGTCCGATGCGAACAAACTGCTGAATGGCCACTACACCCTCCACAATAACCCAGTCTTCAATGTCGACGTGTCCTGCTATGTTGGCGCTGTTGGCAATTACGCAGTGATTTCCGACCGATGCGTCGTGAGCAATGTGGACATAGGCCATCAGCAAACAATGGGAGCCAACGGTAGTTTTGAATTTGTCTTTTGTGCCTCGATTGATGGTGCAGCATTCACGAATGGTGGTGTAGTCGCCTATTTCTGCCGTGGTAATCTCGCCATCGAACTTGAGGTCCTGAGGTATAGCTGAAATAACAGCACCCGGGAAAATTCTGCAGTGTTTGCCAATACGCGCACCATCCATGATGGTCACATTCGGGCCTATCCAGGTGCCTTCTCCGATTTCGACATCGGCTGCAATAGTTGTAAATGCGCCGATTTCTACGTTAGCTCCAATTCGAGCGCCGGGGTGTATTTGATTCATTGCTGTCATGCGGTTGCTTCTTGAGCCGTTTCTTTTGCGACACGGTCGCGAACTACCTGAGCAAGCATGATGGCTTCGCATGCTTCCTTTCCGTTAACATAGGCAACTCCCCGCATGTTCACCAATCCTCTTCGAATGGGGCTTTCGAGTGTTAGTTTGAAAATGATGGTATCTCCGGGTAATACTTTTTGCTTGAATTTTACACCGTCGATTTTCATGAAATACGTGCTGTAATTCTCGGGGTCTTCCACTTGTGAAAGAGCGTAGATGCCGCCCACTTGTGCCATCGCTTCTACTTGTAAAACACCTGGCATTACAGGGTTTCCGGGGAAGTGCCCCTGAAAGAATGGCTCATTCATCGTGACGTTCTTTATTCCCACGATGCTGGTTGCGTCCATCTCGAGAATCTTGTCGATGAGCAAGAACGGATATCGATGCGGGAGCATTTTCGTGATATCGTTGATATCGTAGAGCGGCTTCTTGAAAATATCAAAAACAGGTGCTGCGTCTTTCTGCTTTTTCGCAATACTCTTCAAAATCTTAGCGAACTCCACATTACCAAAATGGCCGGGGCGCGCAGCAAGTATGTGGCCTCGAATGAAGCGGCCGGTTAAAGCCAGGTCGCCAACGATATCGAGAAGCTTGTGACGGGCAGGTTCATTTTCAAATTGCAATTTGACTGTATTGAGCACACCCATTCCTTCCACTCGAACGTCGAGATTTTCTCGTCCGAGTTGTTTAAGAATGTCTTTTATCTCTGAATCGCTATAAACCCGCTCCGCTAGTACAATTGCGTTATCGAGGCTTCCACCTTTTATGAGACCATTCTTGGCGAGTACGGCTAATTCTCCTAAAAACACGAACGTTCTGCAGCTCGCTATTTCGTCATTGAAATGATCAAGTTCGTACATGTGCGCATGTTGCGTCCCCAGTACAGGCGAGTTGTAGTCGACCATCACGGTGAGTCGAAATTCACCTCCATTGGTGGGCACTGCCAGCATCTCAATGTTTTTCTCCTTGTCTTCGTAAGCGATATTTTCGGTTAAAACAAGGTACTTCCTTTCCGCATCCTGGTCCACAATACCAGCGCTCAGAATGGCATCAATAAAGGGCTTAGAACTTCCATCCATGATGGGCACTTCGGGCCCGTCAAGCTGAATGATTGCATTGTCTATCATGCAGCCGTAAATCGCAGCGAGAATATGCTCCGTAGTGTGCACGCGCGCTCCTTTCGATTCGAGTGTTGTGCCACGTTGAGTGCTTACCACCAGGTCACAATCGGCAGGAATGGTTGGCTGACCTTCTAAATCGGTGCGCTGAAAAACATAACCATGATTCTCGGGTGCCGGAAGTATGTGCACGTTCACGGTTGAGCCGGTATGCAAACCCACACCGGAAAGTGTGACGGCATTTTTGAGAGTGCGTTGTTTTGCGGGAGTCATGCCGCGAAAATAAGGGCGAAACCTTAATGCGAGAAAACCCCGATAACTGCTTTAAAACGAAAAAGCCCCATGAGGGGCTTTTTATATGGGGTATCATTTTCGGGTTAATGAACAAGACCTTTACGTATCAGGTTCAATGCTCCACCCGCTTTAAACCATTCTATCTGCTGCGCATTGTAAGTGTGATTAACAGCGATGGTTTCTTTCGTGCCATCTTCATGCACAAGCTCGAGATGCAGAGGTTTATCCGGAGAGAATGACACGAGGTCTGTGAAGTTTACCACATCATTTTCTTGGATCTTATCGTAGTCAGCATCGTTGCTGAAGGTGAGCGCGAGCATGCCTTGCTTCTTCAAGTTGGTTTCATGAATACGGGCAAATGACTTCACCAATATGGCACGAACACCGAGGTGACGAGGCTGCATAGCAGCGTGCTCACGTGAGGATCCTTCGCCGTAGTTCTGATCACCGACTACCAGCGTCGGAACTCCCCCGGCTTTATAGGCGCGTTGAACTTTTGGCACTTCATCGTACGCACCCGTCAGCTGATTCTTAACGCTGTTTTGAGCGCCGTTGAAGAAATTGGTAGCGCCAATGAGTGTGTTGTTAGCAATGTTGTCGAGGTGACCGCGGAAGCGCAACCACTGACCTGCCATCGAAATGTGGTCAGTTGTGCACTTGCCTTTTGCTTTAATCAATACGCGAGCTCCGGTGATATTTTGTCCGTCCCATTCCGAGAATGGAGCGAGCAGTTGCAAGCGCTCACTGTCGGAGGAAACGTTTACCTCCACGCCACTTCCATCCTCTGCAGGGGCTTGGTAGCCGGGGTCTTTCGCATCGAAGCCTTTTGAAGGCAGCTCATCACCGCTTGGTGGGTCGAGCTTTACCTGTTCTCCTTTCTCATTGATCAACGTATCGGTGATGGGGTTGAACGTGAGATCGCCTGCTATCGCCAACGCTGTTGTTAACTCCGGAGAGGCGACAAACGCCAGTGTATTAGGGTTACCATCGTTGCGGCTCTGGAAGTTGCGGTTGAATGAGTGTACAATGGTATTCTTCTCTTTTTTCTCAGCACCTACACGCGCCCACATGCCGATACAGGGGCCGCATGCATTGGCGTAAACGGTTGCACCCATTTCGTTGAAGGTGTCAATGAAACCATCACGCTCGATTGTATAGCGCACCACTTCACTGCCCGGTGTAATGCTGAATTCCGCTTTCGGCTTAAGGTTTTTAGCAATAACCTGCTTGGCCAATGAAGCTGAGCGTGCAATGTCTTCGTAAGATGAATTCGTGCAAGAGCCTATCAGTCCCACTTCCACCTTGGTTGGCCAGTTGTTTTTAGCAGCTTCTTCTTTCATTTTAGAAATAGGAGTTGCCAAATCGGGACTGAATGGGCCGTTCAGGTGTGGCTCCAGTTCAGATAGATTGATCTCGATTACCTGGTCAAAGTACTTTTCAGGGTTTGCGTACACTTCTGCATCTCCTGTGAGATGCTCGCGAATGGAGTTTGCCAAGTCTGCAACTTCCGGACGCCCGGTAGAGCGCAGGTAGCGTTCCATGCTATCGTCGTAACCAAACGTGGAGGTAGTGGCACCGATTTCTGCCCCCATGTTGCAAATGGTTCCTTTACCTGTGCATGAAAGTGATTGAGCACCTTCACCAAAATATTCTACGATGCAACCGGTACCACCTTTCACGGTGAGAATACCGGCTACTTTCAGAATCACATCTTTCGCTGAACACCAGCCATTGAGTTTTCCGGTAAGCTTAATTCCGATGAGCTTCGGGAATTTAAGTTCCCAGGCCATACCGGCCATCACATCCATGGCGTCAGCTCCGCCCACGCCAATGGCAACCATGCCAAGTCCACCCGCATTTACCGTGTGAGAATCGGTTCCGATCATCATGCCGCCCGGGAATGCGTAGTTTTCAAGCACTACCTGGTGAATGATACCTGCGCCCGGCTTCCAGAATCCGATGCCGTATTTATTCGAGATGGAAGAAAGGAAGTTGAAGACTTCATTGTTCTTATTCAGTGCATCACTCAAGTCTTGCGAAGAACCCACGCGTGCCTGAATCAAATGGTCGCAGTGAACCGTGCTGGGCACAGCCACTTTTTTACGACCGGCTTGCATGAACTGAAGCAAGGCCATTTGAGCCGTAGCGTCTTGCATCGCTACGCGATCCGGCGCAAAGTCTACATAGCTTTTTCCGCGCTCGCAGGCGCTGGTTGCCTCGCCATTCCAAAGGTGCGTGTAGAGGATCTTTTCGGTTAGGGTTAATGGCTTGCCGGTTACGTTGCGTGCTGCTTCCACTCGCTGAGGGAAGCGGCTGTAAACGGCCTTAATCATATCGAGATCGAAAACCTTGCTCATCGTTATCAGAAGTTTTTTGTTCGGGCGCGAATGTACGGCGATTTCAACCGTCGTTCATGTAGTCCCGGAAGTGAAGTTTTGCAAAAGATATTGAAGCGGTGGAAGGCGATTATTGACTCAAATAGAAGTCAATTAAACCCTCCGGTGCATCGATGTGTACTTCCCGTTTTTCATCGTCAATCGATTCGAAAAAATCGCCATTCAAGGGAAGAAGAATTTCTTTTTTGCCGCTGCGGATGACCAGCAGCGGATTGTTGGGCGATTCTTCGATGTGGTCTACGACGCCTATTTCACCATGCACTGAGTCGAAAACCGTATAACCGGTGATGGCACGAAGCGCAGCGCGATCAGTATCCGGTTCGCTCATGTCGCTTCGATTGATGTAGATGGTAGATTTTACAAGGGCCTTGGCTTTCTCTTCTGTATCAATGCCTTCAAGTTTTACCTTGGCAGCGGTGTTGGTTTTGTATTCAAGCGATTCAACGAAGTAAGGAACGAGTGTTCCCTTGATGTCGATAAACAGAATTTCCAGGTCTTCATAATCGTGAATGTCACCTGTATCCAAAGCGGCGGTTAGTTCGCCTTTGTAGCCATGAAGCTTTGAGAAATAGCCGATGGCATGTAAATCTTTTTTGTCCGGTAGGGTAGTCATGGTTCTAGACATGAAAAAAAAAGCCACTCCGCAGAGTGGCTTTTAGAAATATCAGATGAATTATGCTTCAGCGTTGTCGCCTGCTTCTTCAGCAGCCGGAGTTTCTTCAGCAGCCGGAGCCTCTTCCACAGCAGGAGCTTCCGCTGCGCTTGCGCTCGCAGCTTCAGCAGCAGCAGTGATTGCCTTCAGGCGATTTTCGTTTACTTCACGCTCATGCTTCAGGATTTTGCTGAGGCTATCGCTTTTCTCTTTCGCCAAACGGTCTTTTTTACCTTGAACTTTGTTGCTCTTCTCAGCAGCCCAAGCCTCAAAACGCTTGTCAGCTTCTTCCTGAGAAAATGCTCCTTTCGACACACCCTTCTGGAGGTGCTGACGGTAGAGAACACCGGTGTAGCTAAGCATAGCACGAACCGTATCAGTTGGTTGCGCACCGTTATTGAGCCACTGGATGGCCTTTGAATTATCCAGCTGAATAGTAGCCGGGTTAGTGTTTGGGTTGTAGCTGCCAATGCGCTCAATGAACTTACCATCGCGTGGTGAACGTGAGTCTGCTGCTACAATGTGGTAGAAAGGGCTTCCTTTCTTACCGTGACGTTGAAGTCGAAGTTTTACTGCCATGTTGTTTTGTTTGTAGGGTGCGAAACCCGGTTAACAAGTATTGATTTTAGGGCTGCAAATGTACAGCGTTGTTCATGAAAAACAGGCCGCTATGGAAAAAAAAGATTTTTCATGGGAAAACAACCCACATAAATATCGTTCTTGTCAACTCTAAAAAGACAAAGGGGAACCCTATTTCTATGTTTAAGTCATTGAAAAATAGTATTTTGTTTTTAGTTCTGCTAGGTTTTTCGGTAATTGGTTTTAGTCAATATGAAGACAACCCGCTCCGTGGAAACCGATGGTTTTCAGTTGGAGGGGGGCTTAACACATCGGATTACTGGTCTTGGCAGAGCATGCTGTCCTATTCAAAACGCGGTGAAGGTTCGTTGATTCAGGTCCGAGCTGCATTTACGCAAGAGTTGTGGATGGCTCCCAATGATTCTTGCACGGAGCGCCACAATAAACTCTCCGAGGTTGGGGTGCTCTGGGGCGATGGCTGGGGTGGCAAGGGCTGGTATGTGACGGGTTCTGTCGGTTTTGGTTTCAATGTGCGTCAGTATTGCCGGCGAGCCGATTATGAAAATGAATATATCACGGGTTTAACTCTAGGCGTTCCCTTTCAAGTGGAAGCGGGTTTGCGTTTTGGAAAATATTCTGCGGTAACACTCACAGGTCTTGGCAACTGGAATTTCAGAGAACCCTATGTCGGTGCGCTGCTGGCATACACCCGATTTTTAAAAAAATGAGTACTACCTTTTTTTACCATGCGCAAGCAGCCATAGACAAACAGGTGGATTTCGATTCTTCCGAAGCGACGCATATAACAAAGGCTTTGCGCATGAAGTCGGGTGATAGTATTCAAGTGACTAATGGCCGTGGTGCGCTCTTCAAGGCAGAAGTCTTGATAGATAAGCACCATGTTTCGGCTCGTGTAATGGAGGAGTTAAAAGCGTTGGATCCTGTTGTTACCTTGCATCTGGGTATTGCGCCGACAAAAAATGCCGATCGCATCGAGTGGCTGGTAGAAAAGGCGGTAGAGATTGGAGTAGGTGAGATCAGTTTAATCCAATGCACCCACTCTGAGCGTTCCAGAATTTCTATTGACCGCATTCATCGTGTGGCTATTGCTGCACTCAAGCAGTCACAGAGAACGCACCTTCCTCGCATAAACGAAGTAGTGGATTTTATCGAGTGGCTGAAGCTAGTCAATAGTAAACAGCGCTTTATAGCGCATTGCATGGATCACCTGCCGCGCACATTACTGCGTGATGCCATAGAAACAGGTGCTTCGGCTGATGAACCTTCGTCATCTGTTTGCATTGCCATCGGTCCGGAAGGCGATTTCTCGGAGGCGGAAGTGAAGGCTGCAGAATCCAACTCTTTCCGAAGTGTAAGTTTGGGCAATGCACGTTTGAGAACGGAAACGGCTGCGTTAGCTGCTGTGCATACCTTTAACCTGATTAACCAGTATTGAACATCTATGATTCGCTTGCTATCCATAACGCTGACCCTCCTTCTTACGACTACGACTCTGGTAGCACAATTCAATATCATTCCTCAGCCCGATCAGTGGAATATCGGCAAGTCTCAGTTCGTACTCAACGAACAAACGGTCATAGCAGCCAATGTGAATGCTCGTAACGAAGCGGAGTTTTTGGCCCAATGGCTCATGGAGTCGACAGGCAAGAAGTTTCAAGTAGTTGATATGAATTCAATGCCGCAGGAAAACTTCATCGTGATGAGTGCGTCCAAAAAAAGCAGTGAAATAACGGAAGAGAATTTGCGCAATCTGCCGAATGCATTGCGCGACCAAGCGGTTCAAGCTGATCGCTCTCGTTACCGAATGAACATTACGCCCAAAGGAATTCTCATCAACGCGGAATTTGATGAAGGCGTTTTTTACGGAGTGCAAACAGTGCGTCAACTCTTTCCGGTAGAGGCTGAGCAGAAGAAACTCAAGTTGCCCTTTCAGCTTTCGACTATGCTCATTCAAGATGGGGCAAAATTTCCGCATCGTGGATTATTGCTCGACTGCTGCAGACATTTTATGTCGGTCGATTTCATCAAGAAATACATCGATGCACTGGCATACTATAAGATGAATGTACTTCACTGGCATCTTACCGAAGACCAAGGGTGGCGCATTCAGATAGATAAATATCCTCTTCTTACGGAGGTAGGTGC
>Ga0169931_10015874_pt1 | contig 10041 bp, 9 predicted proteins | sample Kivu_15m_20L_FD_129675 | JGI IMG/M metagenome (GOLD analysis project Ga0169931, IMG submission 129675) | Freshwater microbial communities from Lake Kivu, Western Province, Rwanda to study Microbial Dark Matter (Phase II) - Kivu_15m_20L... | ecosystem: Environmental > Aquatic > Freshwater > Lake ... | reverse complement strand
TCGAGCGCCGCGAGGAGGTGACGGTCGATGGGCGTGCGGGGCCATGCGACGTCCCGCACCGCGGGTGGCGGTCGGTCGACAGGCGGCTGGAACGCCCAGTGGGCTCTCCCCGCGGCGATCTCGCCGGCGGTCCAGGCGGAAACACGGCTCGGCGTTAGCAGACAGACCCCGATGAGCAGGCCCACGGCGGGCAGGTGTCGAGCACGCGGGGAGGCGAGGCGGCTGTGGGGCATGGGCCGGACCCGGCGGGAGGTGTGCGGTCGGCCGTCCTGTCCGACCGTTCGCTTCAACGGGGCAGCCATCGCGGAAGTTGCGGGGAGAATCGCCCCCGTGGACGGGGTCCGGCCTCCGACCGCGTACCATGGTGACGCGGGACACGGGCCTGTCATGGCCTGTCATGGCCTGTCATGGCCTGTTGATTCCACAGGGTGCCGGCCGGAGCCGGCGAGGCGATGTCCGGTCAGGATTCCACCCCCGAGCTTCCGCTCGAACTTGACGTCCACGCCGTCGCGGCCCTGCGGGCGGCCGGCGAGGGCTTCCTGCTCCTCGACTGCCGTGAGCCCGACGAGCATGCGACGGCGCACATCCCCGGCGCGGTCCTCGTGCCGATGGCGGAGATCCCCGCACGACTCGACCTCCTCGAACCGCATCGTGCGCGCCGCATCGTCGTCCACTGCCATCATGGCGGTCGCAGCCTGCGCGTCACGCGCTTCCTGCGACAGCGGGGCTTCACGGGCGCCCAGAACATGGCCGGTGGCATCGATGCCTGGGCGGTCGAGATCGATCCGACGACGCCGCGGTACTGAGCGGTCGCCGGATCGGCCGGTCCGATGGAGGCCCGCGACCGCGGCGGAGTAGACTTTCCCGTCTTCCATCATGCCCATGCGTGCCCCACCCCGCTTCTGCGACGACTCGTTTCTCCTCTCCTGTGATCGGGCCGCGGATCTCTACCACCGCGTCGCCTCGCGGCAGCCGATCGTCGACTTCCACTGCCACCTGTCGCCGCGCGACATCGCCGAGGACCGGCAGTTCGACACGCTCCATGCGGCGTGGCTCGAGGGCGACCACTACAAGTGGCGGGCCCTGCGGGCCGACGGCGTGCCCGAGGAACTCGTCACCGGCTCCGCGACGCCGTGGGAGAAATTCCAGGCGTGGGCCCGGACGGTGCCGCATACGCTCCGAAATCCGCTCTTCCACTGGACCCACCTCGAGCTCCGCCGTCACTTCGGCATCGAGGATCTGCTCGAGGAGTCCACCGCGGAGGCGATCTGGGGCGAGGCGAATCGTCAGCTCGCCGCGGGCCGGCTCTCGGCCCGTGGCATCCTCGCGCTCATGCGGGTCGAGGCCGTGGGCACGACGGACGATCCGGCCGACCCGCTCGTCTGGCACGACGCGATCCGCCGCGCGGGCATCGCGACCCGCGTCGTGCCGACCTTCCGCCCCGACGCCGCCGCGAAGGTGGGCCATCCGGACCGGCTCACGGCCTGGGTGCGCCGGCTCTCCGAGACGGTGGGCGCGGGGGCGGACACGTTTCCGGGCCTGATCGCCGCGCTCGAGCGGAGGCACGCCGACTTCGCCGCCGCGGGCTGTCGGGCGAGCGATCACGGGGTCGAGTCGCTCGTCGACGAGGAGGTGACGGACCAGACGGCGCGACGCATCTGGGAGCGCGCGATCGGCGGCACTCCGGCGGACGCCGCCGATGCCGCACGATTCGCGACCTGGCTGGTCGGCCTCGTCGCCCGGCTCAATCAGGCTGCCGGATGGGTCACGCAGCTGCACCTGGGTCCCTTCCGCGACCCCAACCCGCTCCTCGCCGCACGGCTCGGCGGCGACGCCGGCTGCGACACGATCGGAGACGCCCGGCAGGGGCCGGGCCTCGTGCGCCTGCTCGGGGCGCTCGCCCGTGACGACCGCCTCGGCCGCACGATCCTCTACAACATCAACCCGGCGGACAACGCGCTCTTCTCGGCGCTCCCCGGCTCGTTCCAGGACGGCGCCATTCCGGGCAAGATCCAGTGGGGCAGCGCCTGGTGGTTCCTCGATCAGGAACGGGGGATGCGGGAGCAGATGAACATGCTCTCCGACTTCGGGCTGCTTGCGCGCTTCGTCGGCATGGTGACCGACTCACGGTCGTTTCTCTCGTACCCCCGACACGAGTATTTCCGCCGCATCCTCTGCGACCTCGTGGGGTCCGATGTCGAGACGGGTCGGCTGCCCGACCGTGGCGACTGGCTCGACCACCTCGTCACGGCGGTCTGCTGCGACAACGCGCGGGCGTACTTCCGCTTCTGACCGCGACCGGTCCGCAGCGCCCGAGGAGCGGCCCGCCGATCCCGAGGTACGCTACGGGAATCCCGTCTCGCGCCGCCCGTTCCGAAACCGCCCTGCATGCGCTCCCCTCGTCGCGCCGCTGTCCCGCTCGCGCAGCAGCTCGTGCTGCCGACGGTCGGACTCGTGCTCGCCGCGGTGATCGCCAACGTGGGATTCGCGGCCTGGCTCGCGGTGCGCCGGTCGCGCGAGGCGGCGCGGGTTCGCCAGGAGCAGGTGGCCGCCGCGCTCGGGGAGTCGCGGGTGGCCGTGTCGCGGCAGGTGCTCGACACCCTGAGCCGGCTCACCGGCAGCCACTTCGTGGTCTGGGACACGTCGCGGGGCGGGCCTGGGCTCTCGACGCTGCCGCCGCAGGCGATCGACGCCCCGGCCCTGGCGGCGCTCGTCGCGCGGGGGGGCGGCACGGCGACGGTCGCCGGCGAGTCGATGGAGGTCGGCCTCGTGCGGTCGACCGGCGTGCGTCCCGAGCGGGTGGTGGTGCTCACGCCGGTGCAGAGCGTCTGGGTGACCACGCTCCAGTCGATCTGGCCCGTGCTCGCGGTGGGCGCGGGCACGCTGGCGGTCCTCGTGCCCCTCGGCGTGGCGGCGACGACGCGGCTCGGCCGGCAGATCGGGACGGTGGAGCGGCACGTCGCGCGGATCGCCGGCGGTGATTTCGGGGCGACGCTCGCGGCGGCGGACCGGGGCGACGCTCCCGCGGCCGAGGTGGTGCGGCTGGCCGAGGGTGTCGATTCCCTGAGCAGCACGCTTGCGTCGCTGCGCTCGAGCCTCGTGGCGAGTGAGCGGCAGCGGCTCCTCGGCCAGCTCGCCGCCGGCTTCGCCCACGAGCTGCGCAACGCCATCACCGGCGCACGCCTCGCGATCGACCTCCACCTCCGTCGGTGCCACGCCGCGGGGGGCGTCGACGGTGACCGCGCGGGGACGCGCCGCGATGCGGGGGATGACAGCCTGCAGGTGGCCATCCTCCAGCTCGACGTCGTCGCCGCCGAGATCCGCGGGCTGCTCGCGCTCGGTCGGCAGGAGGACGCGGCGCCGGTCACCGTCGATGTGGCGGACCTGGTCGCCCGCGTCGGCGATCTCGTCGGGCCGCGGTGCGAGCATGCGGGAGTGCGGCTCGAGCACGCCGTGCGTCCCGGACTGCGCACGACCGGGCATCCGGAGGCGCTGCGGGCCGCGCTCGTGAACCTCGTGCTCAATGCGATCGACGCCGCGGGTCGGGACGGTCTCGTGCGGATCGTGGGCGAGGGCGGCGGCGACGACGAGGCGGTGCGGATCACGGTCGAGGACGACGGGCCCGGCCCGCCCCACGATCTCGCGGCGACGCTCTGCGACCCGTTCGTCACGGGCAAGCCGGAAGGCGTCGGCCTGGGACTGACGGTGGCCGGCGCCGTGGCCGAGCGGCACGGGGGTGCCTTGAGCTGGGCGCGCGGGGATGGCCGCACGCGATTCACGATCACGCTGCCGCAGGCGGCGGCGGCGATCGTGGGGAGCGCGACATGAGCCGCATCCTCGTCGTCGATGACGAGCCGGCGATCGGCTGGAGCCTGCGCGAGCTCTTCAGCGACGGGGGCCACGACGTGGTGGTCGCAGCCGACCTGGAGGCGGCGGCCGCGGCCTGCCGGCAGCATCGTCCCGAGACGATCCTGCTCGACGTCCGGCTCGGTTCGCGCGACGGCCTCGCGGCCCTGCCCGAGCTCCGCGCCGCCGCGGGGGACGTGCCCGTCGTGATCATGACCGCGTTCGGTGACCTCGACACCGCCGTGCGGGCCGTGCGGGCCGGGGCGTTCGACTACCTCGTGAAGCCGTTCGATCTCGGGAAGGTCGCGGAGGTGGTCGACCGGGCGCTGGCGGAGCGCGCGCCGCACGACGCCGTGGGCGGCGCGGATGGCGACGGCGCGCGGTCGCGGACGCCGGCGGCGCTCGTCGGTGGCTGCCCGGCGATGCAGGAGGTGTTCAAGCAGATCGCGCTGGTCGCTGCCAGCGACCTCCCCGTGCTCGTCACCGGTGCGACTGGCACCGGCAAGGAGCTCGTGGCCCGCGCGATCCACGACCACGGCGCACGACGCACGCAGCCGTTCGTCGTCACGAATCTCGCGGCGCTCGCGCCCGGTGTCGTGGAAAGCGAGCTCTTCGGGCACGTCCGGGGTTCGTTCTCCGGCGCGATCGCCGACCGGCCGGGCCTCTTCGAGATGGCCGCCGCCGGCACGCTCTTCCTCGATGAGATCGGCGAGGCTCCGCCCGCCGTGCAGGCATCGCTCCTGCGGGCGCTCGAGAGCGGCGAGGTGACGCGGGTCGGGGAGTCCGCACCGCGCTGCGTCGACGTGCGGGTCATCGCCGCGACCAACCGCGACCTCACCGAGGCCCTGGCGGAGGGCACCTTCCGGGAGGATCTGTACCACCGGCTGCGCGTCTTCCCGATCGCCCTGCCGTCGCTCGCCGAACGGCTCGACGACATCGACGTCCTCGTGCGGCACTTTCTCACCAGGCGGTCCGCGGCCGGTCCGGTTCCGGCCATCGCGCCGGAATTCCTCGACGCGGTGCGCGGCCGGGCGTGGCCGGGCAACGTGCGCGAGCTCGAGCACGCCGTCGAGTACGCGGCGGTCGTCGCCCGCGGGGGCACGCTGCGGCCGGAGCACCTGCCCCGCCCGGTCACCGTGGGACACGACCACGGTACGACCCCGATGGATGCGGCGTCGGCCGCCCTGCGGGCGGCGGTCGGGACCTGGTCGGCGGCGGCACGTGCAGCCCTCGCCTCGGAGGCCTCGCCCGACCTCCACGCCCGCGCCGTGGCGCTGCTGGAGGAGGCGCTCGTCAGGGATGCGATCGCGCACACCGGCGGCAACCGCACCGCCGCGGCCCGCCTGCTGGGCCTCGACCGCGCGACCCTGCGTGCGAAACTCCGCGCGCTCGGCATCGACGACTGACGCGCGGACCGCCCCGGGTGCTTTCCCCGGTCGTGCGGCCTCCGTAGACTCTTCGAGCGTCCCGTTCCACCGACTTCCTTCCCACGAGCGAGGCGATCGTTTTTCATGGACATTCTCGGCGAGATTCTCAAGCAGGTGATCCAGGGCGCCGGAGCCCAGCCGGCACCCGCGCCCCAGCAGCGTCAGCCCCAGCAGCCGCCGGCGGGCATGCCCTCGCCCGGTGACCTCAATGACATCCTCACGCAGATCTTCGGCGGCGGCAGCGCGTCGAAACTTCCGGACGTCGTGCGGCAGTTCGAGGAGAAGGGGATGCGGGAGCAGGTCGACTCGTGGGTGCGCACCGGCCCGAACAAGCCGGTCGATCGACGGCAGATCGAGGATGTCTTCGGCCAGCGCGAACTCGAGCAGATCGCGAAGCCCCGCGGCATCGACCGGGAGCAGCTCGCCGAGGTGCTCAGCCGCTACATCCCCAAGATCATCGACGAGCTGACGCCACAGGGCCAGATCGCGGGCCGTCGCTGAACGGCGCCACACGCGGCGCACGAGGGCTGCTCGTCGGCACAGGTCCCCGCCACCACCGCCTGCAGGCGGTGGTGGCGGATCGACCGTTCCATCCGGCGCACACGGCACGCCCCGCACGGTCCGCCTTCTCCACGGCGTCGGTCGAGTCGCCGCGCCGGGCCGCCGATACTGAGCGTGTGCCGGTTCGGCCGGTCTCGTTTCGCCGCCGCGGTCCGTGTGCCGCGCGACCCATCGCCTCGTTTCCCGTCGTCCGGAGCATCAGCGCACCCATGCCCAGCCGTCGCCGCAAGCCCGCGTCCGCCGTGCAGAACCCGCTCGAGACCTACCTCCGGGAGATCAACGAGACGTCGCTCCTCACGGCCGACGAGGAGAAGTCCCTCGCCCACGCGATCGCCCGGGGGGACGCCCTGGCACGCGACCACATGGTGCGGGCCAACCTCCGGCTGGTCGTCAACATCGCCCGCGGCTACGCCAATCGCGGGCTGCCCCTGCCCGACCTGATCGAGGAGGGCAACCTCGGTCTCCTGCGGGCGGTCGAGGGCTTCGATCCGGGAGTCGGCACCCGGTTCAGCACGTACGCGAGCTACTGGATCAAGCAGTCGATCAAGCGGGCGCTGATCAACTCGGGCAAGACGATCCGCATCCCGGCCTACATGGTCGAGCTGCTCTCGAAGTGGCGGCGGGCGACGCTGCGACTCACCGACGCGCTCGGCCGCGTCCCGACGCCGGAGGAGGTGGCCCGCAGCCTCGGTCTGGCCCGCAAGAAGCTGCCGATCATCAAGAAGGCGATCCACGTGCACCAGGCGGGCCCGCAGACCGAGCAGAGCGAGGGTGGCTGGTCGCTCGGCGAGCTCATCCGCGACGAGAGCGCGAAGTGCCCGGCGGAGGTGCTGCTCGACGCCGACACGCTGCGGCACGTGCTGCGACGCATCGACCAGCTCGACGAGCGGGCCGCGACGATCATCCGGCTGCGGTTCGGCATCGGCGGCGGCGAGCCGATGACGCTCAAGGAGATCGGCGGCGTGCTGGGTCTCACCCGCGAGCGCGTCCGGCAGATCGAGAGCGAGACGCTCGCGTCGCTGGCGCTCGAGATCGACGGGGTGCGGACGGCCAGCGTGACCCTGCGTCGGGGTGCGTGACGCCCGCGCCCGTCGGGCCATGACGACGCCCACCGCCCCGGCCGGCCGTCGCCGGGGCGCTCGGCCGGTGGGAAGCATGACGGCACCACGCCCGTTGGAGCTGCTCGAACCGATGGATCTCGCCCGTCACATCCGCGCTGTGCCCGACTTTCCCAAGCCGGGCATCCTCTTTCGCGACATCACACCGCTCCTCGCCGATCCCGCCGCGCTCACCGACGCGATCGACCGGCTCGTCGAGCCCTGGCGGAACGAGCGGCTCGATGCCGTGGCCGCCATCGAGGCTCGCGGGTTCCTCTTCGCGGCACCCGTCGCGCTGGAGCTCGGCGTCGGGGTCATCCCGGTGCGCAAGCCGGGGAAGCTGCCGGCCGCCACCATCGCCCACGAGTACGAGCTCGAATACGGGCGGGACAGACTGGAGATGCATGCCGGCGTGCTGCCGCGCTCGTCCCGCGTGCTCGTGATCGACGACGTGCTCGCCACGGGCGGCACGGCGGCGGCGTGCATGCGACTGGTCGAGACGGCCGGAGGCACGGTCGTGGGGGCGTCGTTCCTCGTCGAGATCGCGCCGCTCGGCGGACGGGAGCGGCTCGCGCCGCATCGCGTGGAGAGCGTCCTCGTCTACTGACGTCCGCCCGGGCCGGTCGTGCGGCCGGCCGGCGGGTCGGAGGGCCGCCCGCGCGGCGTCCGGGAGAGCACGTCGATCGGCACGAAGCCGTCATCGGCGGGCCTGCACGACGGTGTCACGAGCCGACGGGCGAGCGTGCGCACGAGCCAGCCGGCGGCCAGGACCGCGATCGCGAGGGCGAGCAGATCCTGCATCCCGCTTCCCCCGTTCCCGCTCACCAGCCGAGGGCGGTGCCGAGTCGATAGATGGCGCACGCGGCGAACCATGCCAGGGCGGTCATCGTGACGAAGACGGCCACCGGCCAGAGCCACGACCCGGTCTCGCGTCCGATGACGACGAGCGTGCTCGCGCACTGCGCGCACAGCGCGAAGAAGACCATCATCGACAGCGCCACGGGCAGTGTGAACACGGGGCGGTCGGTGCCGTCCCATGTGGCGGCACGCAGCCGGCGGACGAGCGCGGAGCCGCCCTCGTCGTCACCCGGATCGACGTCCCCGAGGTTGTAGATCACCGCGAGGGTGCCGAGCACCACCTCGCGGGACGGGAAGCTCGCGATCGCCGCGCAGCCGATCCGCCAGTCCCATCCCAGCGGTCGTACGACCGGCTCGACCCAGCGTCCCGCCCGACCCAGCACGCTCTGCCGCAGCGACTCGCCGCGCACCTCGGCCTCCGTGAGGCCGGCACCGCCGTCCGGCAGGACCGGCGCCGGATAGCTGCCGAGCGCCCAGACCACGATGCTCATCGCGAGGATCAGCGTGCCGGCGTTGGCGACGAAGGACCAGGAAGCCTCCCTGACCCGCTCGAGGACGACCGCGGCGCGCGGCCAGCGCCAGGGGGGCAGCTCCATGACGAACGGCTGCGGCGGTCCACGGAACAGCGTGCGGGAGAGCACCGCCGCGACGAGCGCCGCGACGGCCACTCCGAGCGCGTAGAGCGCGGCGAGGACGACGGCCGGCAGCCGCAGCCACGGGAGTCCCACGGCCACGTCGGGCACGAACGCCCCGCACATGAGCAGATAGACCGGGAGGCGGGCGGAGCAGCTCATGAAGGGCGCCACGAGGATCGTCAGCAGGCGGTCACGACGATTCTCGATCGTGCGGGTCGCCATGATGCCGGGGATGGCGCAGGCGAAGCTCGAGAGCAGCGGCACGAACGACTTGCCGCTGAGTCCCACCCCCACGAGCAGTCGATCCATGAGGAAGGCCGCCCGGGCGAGATAGCCACAGCCCTCGAGCACCGCGATGAAGAGAAACAACAGCGCGATCTGGGGCAGGAAGACCAGCACGCCCCCGACACCGGCGAGCACACCGTCGACGACGAGCGACCGGACGGCCCCGGGGGGCAGCAGGGCGGCGATGCGGTCGGCGATGCCGTCGAGGAGAGCCGCGATGAGATCCATCAGGGGTGTCGCGACCCAGAAGATCGACGCGAAGAGCGACAGCATCGTGAGGGTGAAGACGACGGTGCCCCAGAGGCGGTGGGTCAGCACGGCATCGATCACGGCGCCGGTGCGTCGCGCGCCCGGGACGCCGTGCCGCACCACTCCTGCGAGCACCTCGTCGATCCACGCATAGCGGGCGATCGCCTGGCGGGCCTCGGCGGGACGTGCCGGATCGACCGTCGCCAGATGACCGCCGAGATCGGGAGCCGCGGGGGGCGGGCCGCCGGACGCGGCAAGGATCGCATCCTTCAGTGCCGCGATGCCCGTGCCTCGGGGCGCGACCACGGGCACGATCGGGCAGCCGAGCCGGCGGGCGAGGGTCGCCGTGTCGATCTCGATGCCCCGCGCCAGAGCCTCGTCGACGAGCGTGAGCGCCACGACGACGGGACGGCCGGCCTCGAGCACCTGGCTCGTGAGGTAGAGGTTGCGCTCGAGGTTCGTCGCGTCCACCACGGCCACCACGCACTCGGGCGCCGGTGCGTCGGCGATGCGACCGGCGAGCACGTCCACGACGACCTGCTCATCGGGGCCGCGGGCCGCCAGGCTGTAGGTGCCCGGCAGATCCACGAGGTCGATCGCGGTGCCCTGGTGCGTCAGCCGGCCGATCTTCCTTTCGACGGTGACCCCGGGATAGTTCGCGATCCGCGTCGGGATGCCGGCGAGCGCCGTGAAGAGCGTGCTCTTGCCGGTGTTTGGATTGCCGAGAAGGGCGACGGTCACGTCGGCGGACCCGCGGCCCGCCGACGCTGCGGCGACGTTCGTGACGGGGGGTGACGACATGGCCGGGCCGGAGCCGGGGGGCGGTTCAGTCGGGATCGACCGCGACGCGGGCCGCCTCGGCCCGGCGGATGGAGAGCCGGTAGCCGCGCACCTCGACCTCGAGCGGATCACCCAGCGGCGCCTGGGCCACGACCCGCACCGACACGCCCGGCGTCAGCCCCATCTCGAGGAGTCGCAGCGAGACCGCGTCCTCCCCGCGCACGTCGTGGACGCGTCCACCGCGGCCGATCCGCGTGGTCGCGAGCGTCGCCGTCGGTCCGGAAGTCGGCCCGACGGGTGGCG
>Ga0169931_10015873_pt1 | contig 10042 bp, 10 predicted proteins | sample Kivu_15m_20L_FD_129675 | JGI IMG/M metagenome (GOLD analysis project Ga0169931, IMG submission 129675) | Freshwater microbial communities from Lake Kivu, Western Province, Rwanda to study Microbial Dark Matter (Phase II) - Kivu_15m_20L... | ecosystem: Environmental > Aquatic > Freshwater > Lake... | reverse complement strand
CGCAGCAGATACGCCACCATGCTGTTGGCCCCGCTGCCACGGCCCACGTGCATGTAGCCCTTGTGGTGGGCATACTGGCACATGTCGTGGTTTATCAGGAAATAAGAGAGAAATCCTTTTTGGGTGATGAGTTCCACCTCCTTCTCCAACCGCGCCACGATCTCGGGGCCTGGGTCAGCTCCGTAGCGGTAGGGCATCCCTTCGCGGCACAGGCGTAGCAGTATGTCCCTATCGCCCACCACACTGCCGCTGAAAGTGCGCAGGTTGTTGTGCTCCTGATCGGTGCCGAATGTGAAATGCACCTCGCACCTGCCCAGCAGCTCATCGGCACGCAAAAGCATGTCCGGATACTCTGCGTAGATCTGGCGCAAAGAATCAGGCGAAAGCAGCACATCATCACGGTGGCACGCATCGGTGGGCACCAGCTTGCTCAGCAGCGTGTTCAGGTCCATGGCCCGCAGCAGGCAGTGGGTGTAGAATGCCTTCGCATCGGGCAGTGTTGAGGGCGCCATGGCCACCATGCGTTGCCGGTGGGTGCGCCAATGTGGGCTGAACCGCACCCGGGTCAGGTCATAAGGCCGCACTCCGATGTACTCATTGGCCCCCAATGTCCTATCAGGCACATCGCTGAAAGGATATATGACTAGGACTTGGGTGTGATGGAGCGGCTGTGGTGGCCCACTCTTCTGTAACAGGAAGGCCGTAAGGTGCAGGTTGATGGCCATGAGGCCCTCGTTGTCAACGGCCAATGCCACGAAGTGCTGGTGGGCACCGGTCCTGAAATCGACCCCTACCACGGGCCGCAGTCCTGCTTCCTGACACCTCCGCACATAGTCGAGCATGCCAGATGTGCCGTTGATGTCGGTAAGTGCCATGCCCTGTAAACCCCATGCACGGGCGGCATCGACCAATGCCGATGGCGGCATCAGCCCGTATTTGAAACTGAAATGACTGTGGCAGTTGAGGTGCATGGGCGGTGCCAAGGTCGGCAGCCCAACGGAGTCAGCGAGCGGTCAGATACTCACCTACATTGACATTGATACGGGCAGCGATATCCGCACTGTCCACCGGAACGAAGGTTTCGCCAGTTATCCGCTCATACAATTCGATGTACCGCTCGCTCACGGTGCGGACGAAAGCATCGGGCATATCGGGCATCTTCTGGCCATCCTTCCCCTGAAAACCGTTCTCCATCAGCCATTCACGCACAAACTCCTTTGACAGCTGGCGTTGGGACTCACCCTTGTCCTGTCGTTCGTTGTATCCATCGGCATAGAAATACCGGCTGCTATCGGGGGTGTGTATCTCGTCAATCAGCACAATCCGGCCATCGGCCAGTCGCCCGAACTCATATTTGGTATCCACAAGAATGAGGCCCTGCAAGGCCGCCATGAGGGTGCCACGCTCAAAAAGGGCGCGCGTGTATCGTTCCATCAGCTCATAGTCTGCGGCAGGTACAATGTCTTGGGCAATGATCTCCTCTCGGCTGATATCCATGTCGTGGCCTTCATCGGCCTTGGTGGCAGGAGTGATGATAGGGTCGGTGAAACGGTCGTTCTGTTTCATGCCATCGGGCATGCGCACCCCGCAAAGCATCCGCTCTCCACGTTCGTATTCGCGCCATGCATGGCCGGCCAGATAGCCGCGTATGACCATCTCCACACGGATCGGTTCGCACCTGTGGCCCACGGCCACCACAGGGTCTGGGGTGTCTATCAACCAATTGGGCACGATGTCTGAAGTGGCACGCAGGAAATGGGCGGCCACACCGTTAAGCACCTGTCCCTTGTATGGGATACCCTTGGGTAAAATGTGATCAAAAGCCGATATACGATCGGTAGCCACCATCACTAACAGGTCATTGCCAATGGAATACACATCGCGCACTTTGCCATGGTACACTCCGGTCTGGCCGGGAAAACTGAAATCGGTGCGGGTAAGGGCGCTCATTTAAGGGTATTGCTGAAGGGTGGCCGAATATCCGATTAATCGGGGAGCGGATGGCATGTCAGATCAGCTATATGGACTATTCATTACCCGACCTTCATTCGGGTACTTTTGCGCGCCCACAGTTCAGCCCACACATGCCATTTGATAAGGATCTCACCGTTGCACGGTATTACGATAAGACCAGGCTCGAATACCGCCTGATCTGGGGCACCTCGCGCACCATGGGGCTGCATTTCGGCTACTACGATGATGTGGTGGTGAGGCACGATGAGGCTGTGCCCAACATGAATCGCGTCATGGCCGACATGGCGTCTATCGGTGCGGGCGACCGGGTTCTCGATGCAGGCTGCGGGGTGGGTGGATCCAGCATCTGGCTGGCGCAGAATCGTGGCGCAGCGGCAACGGGGATAACCCTGAGCACCGGTCAGTTGCGCGATGCTGAGGAAGCCGCTGATCGCTTGAACCTTTCTGACAAGGTGAGTTTTGCCATTGCCGATTACTGCCAGACCCCGTTTGCTGATGCCAGTTTCGACATAGTATGGGCGCTCGAGAGTCAATGCCATGCACCAGACAAGCAGGCGTTCTACAACGAGGCTTTCAGGGTACTTAAGCCGGGCGGTAGGTTGGTAGTGGGCGACTACGCACGCAATCGCAGACCACTGACCGCAGAGGGCGAGCAGCGTATCGCAGATTGGCTCACGAATCTGTGCATAGGTGACCTGATCACGTTGGATGAGCACGCCCGTTTCGCGCAGAATGCCGGGCTACAAGTGGCCGAGCAGCGTGTGATTGACAAACATGTGGAACGCTCTCTGCGCAACGCCTACGAGCACTGCCTCTTTTGGAATGGCATTGCCAAGTTCCTGAATCGGTTCAATATCATCTCTGATACTAGCTACGGCAATCTGTTCGGCACAAAACGACAGTTCGATGCTTGGGCGGCAGGCGACTGGTCGTACGTGCTGATGCTTTACAGGAAGTGAATCAGCCCTGTGCCTTGTCGCTCTTCTCGTCCTCGATACGATAAACGTCTACGATGCGCTTCACGAGCGGGTGGCGCACAATGTCCTCTTTGCCCAATTCGACAAAAGCTATCCCTTTCACATCGCGGAACAGCTGCCATGCGCGTCTGAGGCCCGACTCGGCATGGCGGGGTAGGTCAACCTGTGTCACATCGCCCGTTATCACGAATTTGGCCGAGTTGCCCATGCGTGTCAGGAACATCCGCATCTGTGCATCGGTGGCATTCTGAGCCTCGTCCAGTATCACAAAGGCGTGGTCCAACGTGCGGCCGCGCATGAAACCCAGCGGGGCAATCTGTATCACTTTGGTCTCCATCAGTTCGGCCAGCTTGCGCGGGGGAAGCATGTCGAGCAGGGCATCGTAAAGCGGTTGCAGGTAGGGGTCCAGTTTCTCTTTCATATCGCCCGGAAGGAACCCGATGCTCTCCCCAGCCTCCACGGCAGGCCGCGTGAGGATGATGCGCTTCACTTCGCGGTTCTTCCACGCCCGCACCGCAAGGGCCACAGCGGTGTAGGTCTTTCCTGTTCCCGCAGGGCCGATGGCGAAAAGCATGTCGTTCTCGGCAATCTCGGCCACGATCTTTCGTTGATTGGGCGTACGTGCCTTTATCATCGACCCGCCCGTGCCGAACACGAGGATGTCCTTGTCGGCCAAGGCAGCAGTGTTCACGTCCGATGGACCATCACTCATCAATCTGGTGATATCCGCCTCGCTGATGCTACCGAACTTGTGGCAGTGCTCCACCACCTCCATGAATCTCAGCTCGAAAAGTGCAAGAGTATCCTCATCGCCTACGGCCTTCACGCTGTCCCCCCTTCCGATCAGCCGCAGCTTAGGGAAATTGCGCGTCATGAGGCGCAGGCGGGCGTCATTGACCCCGAAAATCTCAAGGGGCGGAATCCCTTCGATACTGAACGACCGCTCTCCGACTGTATTGCTCAATCCGATTGACCTTATTGTTTCGGCCCGCGCTGGGCCGACAGTAGATTTGACGGCAGCAAAGAAACGCCCCGGCAGCCAATAGAATGGGCATAGTAACGCTCACCACCGACCTGGGCCTCACTGACCACTATGTTGGGTTGGTCAAGGCCCTGATAGTGCAGCGGGCACCGGGGGCCACACTTATCGATCTGAGCCACCACATAGGACGTGCCGACCGACTGCATGGTGCCGCGGTGGTGCGTCAGGCTTGGCGGGCGTTCGATCCGGGCACGGTGCATCTGGTCGGAGTCGATACCCTGCGCAGCCCCGACCTCGGTTTCGTGGCGGCCTCGTGGGGCGGCCAATACTTTGTGGCTCCCGATAACGGGCTCCTGGCATTGGTGCACGATGAGATGCCCGACCGTACCACCGACCTAACGGCCATCACCCGTCAGACAGGGGTCTCCGTGTTTCCTGAGCGCGACATACTGGCCGTGGCCGTGGCGCATCTGGCCCATGGCGGCCCACTCGAGGTCCTTGGCCCTCCCGTGCCTCAGTTGCACACCTTGCAGGCATTTGCACCACAGGTAGAAGGATCCGATCTGCTGCTCGGCCACGTGATGCAGGTGGACGGGTTCGGTAACCTGATCACCAACATCTCCAAACAGATGTTTGAAGATCTGAGGCGGGGCCGCAGTTTCAGCATCATGGTGAGGGGTGCCAGATATCGGATCACCAAGATCGACACGCTTTATGCCGAGGAACTTGAGGATCTCAGTCTCGATGCCGATCTACAAGGCGGAGGTGGCGAACTTTTGGCGTTATTTGGAAGCTCAGGACTGCTGGAGCTGGCCATGCGCTGGGGACACGCATCCAACATGTTGCACGTACGGGTCACAGACCCCATCAGAATAGAATTCAGATGATCACACGCATAGTGAAGCTCACCATCCAGGAACATCAGATAGATGAGTTCCTTACCATGTTCAGCAAGAACGGGCCGTTGATACGGCAGAGCAAAGGCTGCGAAGGAGTGAAACTGGTGCGCGACACTTATAGGCCGTACATCTTCTTCACCATCAGTAAATGGAAGACCGAGGCCGACCTTGAACGTTATCGGAGGAGCAAGCTGTTCAAGGACACGTGGCAGTTCACCAGATCGTTGTTCATGCTGCCCGCCAAGGCATGGACTACCAATGAGTTGGATATCTGAAGGATGGTGAACCGGAAATGATCTCGGAACCAGATAATCGCTGACAATAGAAACCGACACCTCGCGTTGATCGACCTATGCACAGGCCACTTCTTTTACTTTTCGGTGGATGGATCTCGATACTGGCGCTAACCGGGTGCGAGCCTGAAGTGACCGGGGCCGATGCCGCGCTTTGGGTACAATTGCCCGAAGGGGTCTGGCAGGTGAGCGACCTACAGACCGATACGGGCGATGCCACATCGGAATTCAGTGCTTACCGCTTCGATTTCAAAGCCAATCAGAACGTGTATATCACCGGGCCGAATGAATTCGCAGGCCTTTGGTGGGTGACCGACAGCACGGCCGGACTCACCACCATCGAGTTCAGTTTCTCGGCAGCCAGCCCTATGTCGCGTCTCAGTGGCGAGTGGATCGAGAATACCCGCACCGATGATATGGTGCGCTTTGACCGCCTCTACGGAAATACGGATGTCCTAGAACTTACGAGGCAATGAACGGAACGGTCCGACTGTATGCGTTCTTGTTAATGGTCTGCCTCAGTTCAGCCGCATCGGCTCAAGGCACCGACAGCATCATCCCTAAAAAAAGATCATATTCGAAATGGGGTGTTGAGGCGGTATATGCACCTTCAAGCTACACCGAGAGTTCCGTTTTCAGCCTTCAACTGAGTTGGACAGGAAGGAAGCACAGCGTGGTATTTGCCCCACACATCGCGCATCAGGAGCTTTTCGCGCATCCGGTCCCGTGGGAGCGTCTGGGTTTCGATCTGCAGTACCTGTTCTTCCCCATGCGTTCAGACCGTGTATGCTCGCCATACGTGATGTACGATTTCGGCTACGCCTACCTCGGCACCACCTACACCGACCGCGCTGTTGTCGATGGGCAGCGACTCTCGGCACAAGTCAAATCGTGGTCGCACTCCTTGGCTCATCATCTGGGCATCGGGGCGCAATTCAACATCTATAAAGGGTTCTTTGCCAATGTTGCGGTGGCTGCGGGTATCGGTACTTATGGCGAGAATGAACGTGTGACCCTTTCGGGTAGCGAGACCGTTGCCCGCGAGCGTTACGAGCACCCCTTCACCGATAGCGAATTGGCACTCATGGCCCGTGTGGGTGTAGGTTACCGCCTGGTGTTGCCCAAGCGTGGATGCGAACAATGTCCATGAGCGGGCGTTCTTAGTCTCGGTCCAAGAGTCCATCGCCATGCGGAACATCCTCATCACAATCTTGAGTCTGAATTTCTTGAACGCCTGCGGACAGACGGCCCCCAAAGACAGTGGTATGAACAAGGACAACGAACATTGGAAGAAGGTATTGACCCCCGAGCAGTACGAGGTGACATGCAACGAGGGTACCGAGCCCGCATTCACAGGTAAATACTGGAACCACCACGAGGATGGTACCTACACCTGTGTACGTTGCGGAACAGCCCTGTTTGACAGCAAGACCAAATACGACAGTGGCAGTGGCTGGCCCAGTTACTACCAACCTGCAGACAACGGCAGCATCTCAGAGCACCTCGATAAGAAGTACAGTATGATTCGCACGGAGGTGCGCTGTGCCAAGTGCGATGCGCATCTGGGCCACCTTTTCAATGATGGGCCGCGACCCACGGGTATGCGCTACTGCATCAACTCGGCCGCGCTCAATTTTGAGGGGCGCTCTGAGAAGAAGTGAACATCACTTCAGCTTCTCTTTGAACACTTTCTTGAACTTCTCCAACTTGGGTTGCACCACCATGGCGCAATACGGTTGGTCGGGATTGTTCTCGTAATACTGTTGGTGATAATCCTCGGCCGAGTAAAAGGTCGAGAACGCAGAGACCTCAGTCACGATAGGTTTCGGAAAAGCCTTGGCGGCATTGAGTTTGGCAATGGCTTTTGTGGCCAGTTCGCGTTGCTCTTCGTTGTGGTAGAAAACGGCACTGCGGTACTGCGTGCCCACATCGTTGCCTTGCCGGTTCAACTGGGTGGGGTCGTGAACGGTGAAGAACGCCTCAAGCAGATCCTTGAAGCTGATCACCGTGGGGTCGTACACCACCTGTACCACCTCGGCATGACCGGTGCGGCCAGTGCACACCTCTTTGTAGCTCGGGTTCTTGATGCCGCCACCGCTATAGCCCGATGTGGCGCTCACAACCCCCTTCAAACTCTCAAAAGATGCCTCAACGCACCAGAAACAACCGGCCCCGAATGTGGCGGTATCAACAGAACTAGGACTGATCACACTCATGGTCTCTTTTTTCTTTTCTGTGGACGTATCGGCCTGACAGGCTCCAAAAGTAGCCGCCAGCCCAGCGCACAATGTCAGTAACACTCTCATGGTCGAATCAAGGATCAGTGTATCGGTTTTGTTCTCACATCCGCAAACAAGAAGCCCCCTGCACCATATGGTCCAGAGGGCTCTTTAACTGGTCAGCTCACTATCAGTAGCTGAAGATCGCGCTATTGGAGTTGCCGTTCACGTCCCAGCTCACCTTGAAACCATAGGCACATGTGCCAGTGCTCAGGCTACCATCGGTGTTGACTCCCAATGTCAGCATGTACGAATCGCCATTTACCTCGTGCACAAGCTCACCGCTATTGAAACGCCACAGGCCGCAGTAGGTGTTGCTCTTGATGCTGGAGTTGTAGAAGGTCACGAAATCCTGCCCGAAACGGTTGGTACCCCAGCTATCGGTGGTACCAGAACCATTGATAGTGGTATCGCCCGTGGCCTCGAATCCGATGTGGGCATAAGGGATACCGCTCACGGTGCCTTGTGGATGATAGGACCACGTGGTGACGCGGGCGCTGTTCCATACCGCGCTCTCATTATTATCGAAGGTGACGTCCATGTTCAGCGCGCGCTCGCGGTAGGAGAAGTCGGTGTTACCGAGCAGGAACTGAATCCAATCGTGCCCATCGATATTCTCCAAGGTCTTGACCCCGTTGAACATGATCGTGGCATTATCGCTCAGTCGGGTGATCTTGAAATCAGTGAAGGTCTGCTCAATCACCGCACCGGCCTGCGCCCACGAGGTACCGTTGATCAACTCCACTCTGATGCTGCCCGAACGGGTGAGCGATGGGCTGAAGCAAGGCGTGGTCCCGTCAAAGTTGAAGGTCACAATGTTGTTGGCCAGCTCCGAAGAGTCGATGGTGACACCGCAAAGGGGGCTGCTGAATACTGCGAAAGCCTCTTCTGATCCAGCCGTCTTACCGAATCCGGGCATGTCGCTCAAGGCATTGTTGATGTCAGAGTCGGTCTGATCCAACTCGCTCTTGTAGCGGTTGCTGTCCTCATTGAACTGCTTGATGTTGTCATCGAGCAGGGCCTTCAGGTTGCACGACTCAACACCTACGGCCACTACGGCCAAGGTTGCTGCGGCAAGGGTCAATCGTTTCATGGTCAATGGTTTTACTGGTATCGGGGTTGCGAACGCAAAAGTAATCTGATCATTGTGCAGCTGAATCATCAGCCAGCCCCACGGCTATCTTGGCCGAAAGCAGCGACAGCGGGATACCCGGCCCGGGATGAACGCTGCCACCGCACAGATACAGCCCTTTCACTTTCGGTGTGAAATTGGGGTGGCGCAGGAATGCCGCGAACAGACCGTTGCTGCTGTTGCCGAACACCGCTCCTTTGGCCGATGACGTGCGCTGTGCTATGAGTGGAGGCGTGAGCACGTCCTCGCACACAATGTTCTGCGCGATGTCGACCCCGAGCCGTTGCGTCAGTTTAGAAACAACCCTCTGCCGCAGTCCTTTCACTTCCTGATCCCAGTCCTGCCCGGTATCATGCGGCACTGTGATGAGAACGAACCAATTCTGGTGACCTGTTGGTGCATCGGACGGGTTCATGGTGCTGCTGATGTAGAGATAGATGGTCGGATCGATCGCAACCCTACCTTCTTTGAAGATCTGTCGGTATTCCTCGGCCTGATCATCGCACATGAACATGTTGTGCAGACCGAGCTGAGGAAGTTGACCTTTCATACCCCAATAGAACACGATGACCGAGCTGCTCAAGGGTTGCCGCAGGCTCACGGACGGACGGGGCGCTTTGGGCATCAGGTGGCTGTAAACGCTATGCACATCGGCATTGGCGAACACCGAGTCAAATGACATGGTATCGGTTCCGCAACGTACCCCGGTCACGCGGCCCTTGGCGCAGACGATCTCATCGACCCTCGTATTCAACCGGAACTGCACCCCTGACCGATGAGCCAAGGCCGTCAGCGATTCCGTGACCTGATGCATCCCACCGACCGGATAGCTGGCACCGAGCCCCAGTTCGTAGTGCGCTATGAGATTGAGGGTCGATGGGGCCTGAAAAGGGTCGCTGCCATTGTAGCTGGCGTACTGGTTGAAGATGGCCGTCACTTTGGGATCGCGCAGTAGGGCTGAATTGGCCTGCGCCATGGTGCTGAATGCCCCTATCCGGTGGAAGTTGAGCACCCCGTGCAGGGTGGCCCGGTCTAAGTAATTCCGCCAGCGGTGCAGGCTTCGTTGCAGGAACACCGGGTCGGTTATCTCCAGTTTCTCGCGGCACTCGTTGAAGAAGCGATCCAGATCCTGCCTCCGTACGGTGGTCTTCCGGGTGAATTCCTCGATCAGTTCCTCGCGGTCTGCTCGGGTGCTGATAACAGTGCCATCACTGAAGAAATAGTTGAAAACAGGGTCGAGTGGCACATGGCGGAAATGGTCGGTTGGTTCTTCGCCCGCCAAGCGGAAAAGCTCATCGACATACTGCGGCATGGTGAGAACCGATGGCCCCATGTCCCAACGGAAACCGTCCTTGCGCAGCTCGGCTATCTTGCCACCTGTATGGCTGCTGGCCTCAAACACCGTCACAGCGTTGCCTTTTGTGGCCAATCGGATGGCTGCGGCAAGGCCCGCCACCCCCGATCCAATGACTGCCACACTTCTGCCCATCGGTTGCTGTACTTTCG
>Ga0169931_10015872_pt1 | contig 10042 bp, 8 predicted proteins | sample Kivu_15m_20L_FD_129675 | JGI IMG/M metagenome (GOLD analysis project Ga0169931, IMG submission 129675) | Freshwater microbial communities from Lake Kivu, Western Province, Rwanda to study Microbial Dark Matter (Phase II) - Kivu_15m_20L... | ecosystem: Environmental > Aquatic > Freshwater > Lake ... | reverse complement strand
CGTAGAACCCCCAGAACAGGACGCCGAGGCCCGCGAAAAAGGCTCCCATGCCGATCGGTGATCCCCATCCGAGATCCATGGTCGTCTCCTCATGTTGGTGCCTCGGGTTCCGGCGCAGCCCCACACCGTTGGGTGCGGTCGCGGCACCCGCATATTCAACTCCGGAACGCGCGACGGGGCAACCACGAAAACCCGCCGTATCCGTTTCGAGTGAGTGTCTCGAATCTCGGTGGAAAGTGGCGCAAAACGCTCACCCTCAGATCTCCGTCGCCCCCGTCCGCGAGGGCTCCACGGTTGCGGCGACGCGGGCCCTACGGGCCGCACGCTCCGCGCGAGTCTCATTACCAGTACTCTCGGCGGAACGGTCGCACAAGAAACGAGGGTCGCGAAAACTGTGGAAGTTGCGAAGATGGTGTCGATTATTCCGATTGTTCGGGCCGAAGTCTGAGCTCAAACGCCGCGGGCGGCGGGCTCCCAAATGTACTTGTGGAGTTGCAGCTGGTATCGCACCCGCTCCAGGCCGGAGGCCAGCGTCCACTCGGCGAGGTCACGGGCGTTCACGGATTCGAACGCCCGGCTGATCAAAACCTCGAAGCGATCCTCCAGCCGGTGTTCGCGGATGACTTCGGCCGCCCACTCCCAATCCGAGCGGGATGCGATCACGAACTTGATCTCGTCGCGAGTCTTCAGCGCGTCCAGGTTCGACCACAAATTGCGGTGGGACTCGCCGCTGTCCGGGCACTTCAGATCCATGACGATGCGGACACGCGGGTCGACGCCGCTCACGTCGTGGGAGCCGGACGTTTCCAGGAGCACCGTCCGGCCCGCGTCCGCGAGTTCGGCCATCAGGGGAAGCACGTCCGGTTGAAGCAGCGGCTCGCCGCCCGTGACCTCGACGAGCGGGCAATCGAACGCGAGGGCTTGGTTCAACACCTCGGCGCGAGTCAATCGCTCGCCCTGATTGAACGCGTGCGGCGTGTCGCACCAGGAGCAGCGGAGATCGCACACCGCGGTGCGGATGAAGACGCACGGCCGACCCGCGAACGTCGACTCGCCCTGCAGGCTGCGGTAGATCTCGTGGACGAGCAGTTCGCCGGGAGGCACGTCGCGAAGAAGGGCCACGCGGTGAGCGGCGTCGCGAGGGATCGTGTCGATCGGAAGCATCGGCAGGGTCATCTCGACATGATACTGTGAGAGTGAGAGTGAGAGTGAGAGTCGCACTCGCACTCGCACCTCGCACTCGCACTTTGCTCTCTCAAACGTAGACGACGGCCGCGATCACGCCGCCGGCGAGGGCCGCGGCGCCGAGGGCGAGCCAACTCGTGAGGTAGCCCTTGGACCACTCGTCCAGCCGGAGGAAGAGGAAACCGGCGAGCGCGATGCCCGCGAGAAGACCGATGCCACGGAGCCCGTCCGCCACGCGGTTCCGTGTCCGAAGTTCACGCACCTGCTCCGCCGAGACTTCCACCGTGTACTCGACGTACTTGCGGTCCGAGGCGTACCCGAACTTCGCGAGTTCCGTCTTCTCGGCGTCCGTCGGCAGGCGCACGAGGCGGCTGTCCTTCTTGAGGTACTCGTTCTTCACCACGGCGAGCGGCGGCACGTAGTCCACCGGCGGGTCGAGTTCCGCAAGCTTCTTCACAATCAGCTTCTGGGCGTCTTCGAGGGCGCGAGCATCCGCTTCGGCCTCGGTCGGGTACGGAATCTCGGTGGTGACGCGTTCGCTGATCAGAGCCGGGCTCGCGGCACGGGCCGAGGGTCGAACCTCGCGCCTGGCGTTGGCCACGGAGATGGTGATCGCGGGTTGCAGCCCCGGCGGGTTCACGGGCTTCTCGGGAACCACGGGCGGCTTCGGCGCCTCGGGCGGGGCCGGAGGAACGACCGCCGCCGCTTCCACATGAATGGGAGCGACGACGGACGACGCGATGCTCGAGGTACCGGCCTTGGTCGCGGCGTTGGCCTTCTTCGGAGGGCGTTGCGATTCGCCGCCGCAACCCACGGCCGCGAGCAAAGCCAACCCCGCGATCGCGACTGTCGCGTATCGAGCCCGGCGACCCGTCGGCCGCCCCACGGGTCGCGTCGCCGAAGCGTACAAGGCGCTCGGCGGGTTCCACGGGCTTGTGACCTGCACGCACACCGCGGCGATGACCAGCGGCGCGAACGCCAACGCCGCCGGGGACGAATCCCACGGCCACATGAACATCAACACCCAACCCCAGATTCCGGCCGCGACCACGGGCCACAGCTTGAACCGTTCCTTCCGCTTCGGGTCCGCCATCTTCCACCAACGAACGGCGGCGGTGGTCAGGCCGAAGTAGAAGAGGTAGCGCATGGCCGTGGAAAAGTTCTCGGGGCTGACGCGGGCGTAGTTCGCGATCACGAGATCCTTGGTGCTGTCCGCCGCGGTGCCGCCGCGCGGGATGGCCCAGCCGTCCAGCCAGAAGGCGAAGAAGCCGACGGCGAGGCCGACGAACAGCATGTGGAAGCGGCGCGTCCACGCGTGCTTGGGAGTGGGTAGCGGGCGGGCCACGAGCAGCGTGCCCCAGGTGAGGGCGGTCGAAATCAGGAACACACGGCCCAGGAGGGACCACGATTCGTTCGAGGTGAAGAAGACCCACGGCGCGGTGCAGAGGGCCGCGATGAGCGGCGTGAGCGCGAACGAGCCGGCCAATTCCGAGAGCCGCGGCCGAGCCACCTGCGGAATCGGGCCCGAGGCGTACCGCGACGCGTTCATGGGCGGAACGGGAATGCTCGCGGGCCGCGAGGCGCTCATCGGCGACACGGCGGGAATGGACGGACTCTCGGTCGTGTAGCTCACCGGCTTCTGCGCCCCGATCACCTCGTAGACATCCGCCGTGCCCACGGCTTCGACCGCCTTGGCCAGTTCCTTCGCGGAGCCGAACCGCGTCGCGGGGTTCTTGTCCAGCGCTCGCTCGAGCACGGGGCGGAACTCGTTCGGGGCGCGGTCGAGGTCCGGCTTGTCCGTGAGGTGCTTCATCATCACCTCGCCGGGGGTCTGGCCATCGAACGGCGGGTGGCCCGTGAGCATCTCGTACAGCATGACGCCGAGCGCGTACACGTCGATGCTCTGGGTGTAGTTGCCGTTCTTGATCTCGGGGGCCATGTAGTTCGGCGTGCCGACGCCCTGCGTCATGTCCCCGCCCTGGGAGATGCTCACGCGGCGCGACAGGCCGTAGTCCCCGACTTTGAGGTGGCCGTTCTCGATGAAGACGTTCGCGGGCTTGAGATCGCGGTGAACGATCCCCTGATCGTGGAGGTAGCTCACGCCGCGGCAGAGCGAGCCGAACCACTCCTTCACGAGATCCGTGGGGAGGCCCGTGGGGTAGCGGTTGATCCACTGGGCGAGCGACTCGCCGAACACGTACTCCATCACGACCCAGCGATCGCCGCGGTCGTCCGTCTTCAGATCGAAGAGATGGATGAGGTTCGGGTGCTTGAGGTTGAGGCAGTGCGCAATGCCGCGGAGCTCCGCGTCCGGATGGCGGTGCAGGAGTTTGAGCGCGACCTCTTTCCCGGCGTCGGACACGGCGAAGTAAACTTCGCCGAACCCGCCCATGCCGACGCCGCGCTTGATCGTGTACCCGTCCAGCGGGCGTTGCCCGGATCGATAGGTGAACTTCATGTGCGAGCCCCTTCAATGGGGATTATTCGCCTCCGCTTCGTGAATCTTGAGAAAAATCGCTCCAAACGCAAGTGCTGGAGCGGAAACGAGAAATGAAGCGGAGCTCGCTCGCGGTCGAAACGAACTTCAGCCGGACGTCGCGACCAGATCGCGGATCGCTTGCGGCGTCTCGGCCCACGACGCCATGTACGTTCGCTCCAGCGGGATGTTCACGTACCAGCCCGGCGCCAGAAACAACGGCGTATCCGGAAGCGGTTCGCCGATCTGAATGGGGTCGACGTATGCCGTACGTTCACCCGCGTCGTAGGACGCGATCGTTCGCGAGTTCGCATGGGGAAGCGGTTCGGACGGCAAACCCGAGAATTCGCTCCAGATCGCGGCGTACAGGCCTTCCGTATCACGCGGCCCCGGCGGAAACAAATCCACGACGACAACATTGATCTCGTGATGCAGGAAGCCGACGACCTTCGACAGAAACGCCGCGAAGCCATTCTTGTTGTTCTTGTTTCCCGGGGAAACCACCTCGATCGCCGCGACGAGATCTCCACGCGCATGGCGAATCGCGATTCGATTCGCCTTACGGGTGTAAGCGAGGTCGTCCGTCTCGGCACGGGCCACGACTCGCGATCGGGGTGGAGACAAAGCGACGGCCGTGCCCCCTTCCGAGGGAGGTTCACCAGATGCAACGCGGCGACGTCCGGCTCCGTTCCACCGACTTTCAGATCCGCCATGGCGATGTATCCCGGCGGAAGGATACCGCGGTTCAACGCGCGACGAATCTCAATCGTCCAGTCCTGATGGAAGTCATGGAACGTTCCGGAGTCGACCCGAGTCCAGTCGTGCATCGGCATGACGCCCTCCGCCCGACATTGTATCTCGGGCAAGTGCCCTCATCGCGGCAGTGGTTGCGGAGGCGGCACGTATCGCGGCGGCAGAGTCACCGGTTCCCGGAGCAGCGGGAACGGCGGCGGCGGCGTCAGTTCCGGCCGAATGTTCGCCCCACGCGTCAGCGTCGGCGAAGCGATGTACGGAGACACGGCGCCCACCTGATGGACCTGGGCGTACACCACCGCGGACTTGTAGACCCCGCCCGTCGCCTCGAAAGCGAGCGCGAGGTCCGCCACGTCCTTCAATTGCGGCAACCGCACGTCGCTGAGCGTGAGGGAGTCCACCGCGGTCCGGAACTTCAACGCGATCGGCTTCCCGTTCACCTGGCGTTGCACGTCCACGAGCGTGCTCAGCACGCCGGGCATCGCGTCGAGCGGCAGTTCCGCGCCGCTTCGCTTGCAGTCGTAGCTCGTGATCAGGCCGACAAGCTCGCCCGGCGTGCGGGTCGGGAACCAGTCCGCGGTGAGCACATGATCGATGGTCGCGGTGCGGCCGTTGCGCAGCGTCTCGCTCACGCTCGTGGTCACGGTCAGCGTGCGTTCCTTGAACTCGACGGTGTAGCGAATCGGGCCGACGTCGCGGTGCCAGAAGCCCAGCGGGAGCACGTCCGGGCTCGGGCTCGTCGAGACGGGCGTCGCGGCCGCGAGCGGCAGAAGGCAAACTTGCGGTGGCTCCACCGGCCCGGCCATGTGGTTGAGCGCCTGGAGCATCATGGCGTGAACTTCGGGCGGCGGGCCGCCGGTCGGGCTGGGTTTGGGAACTTCGAGGCGAAGCGGTTGCGACGCGGGATGAACCCCGGCTCCGATCGCGACGCCGCGAGGCGTCACGTCCACGCGGAACTCCAGTTCGAACCGTGGAGCCTTGGCCCGCGGCATCGGCGCCGTCGCCATCGGGGTCTCGTTCATCGGGCCGGTCGCGAACAGACCCGCCAACAGCAGTATTCCGCTGGACATGCTCATCCCTCGTGTGGAACGTCCGACTCGCGATATGCCCGCAGTTTGAAATCTTTTCAAGATCCGATCGCGGCCGCAGTCCCGACAATGACCGCATGAGCGAACCGGCCGCGATTCTGTTCTTCTACGGCAGCCTGAAACGCGGGTTGTCCAACCATCGGCTTGTCGCCGGGCAGCGGTACCTTGGCGACGCGACCACGATCCCGGCGTACCGCATCGTCGAGATCGGCCGCTACGGCGGAATGATCCGCGACGACGATTCCGGCCTCGCGGTGCGGGGCGAACTCTGGGCCGTGGACGAAAAATGTCTCGCGGCGCTGGACGAATTCGAGATGGGCGAAGGACTCTGGGCGCGGCGGCCGGTGGACGTGACCGGGCACAACGGGGTTCAATCGTATTGTTGGACCGGCGCGAGGCCGGTCGACGGTCGCACTGGCGCCGTCTGGCCCTTTCCCGAAAACGAATCATGACGGACCACGAGGCGTTGCTGGCCGTGGTTCGCGAGTCGCCGGACGACGACCTGCCGCGGCTCGTGTACGCGGACTGGCTCGACGAAAACGGCGGCGGCGAACGGGCGGCCTTCATCCGGGCGCAGGTGGAAGCCGCGCGGGCCGAGCCGCACTCCCCCGAAGCCCGCGAGGCGAACGACCGCGCCGCCGCGCTGCTCACGCCGACGAACCGCGACGAATGGACGTGGAACCTCCGCGGCCTCGTGCTGGACGTCGGCTTCGAACGTGGCTTCCCGCACCACGCCACGGTGGATGCCGGCCAGTTCCCGGACGTGGCCGAGGAGTTGTTCGCCGCCGAGGCCATCCGTTCGCTTCGCTTGCACCGACCGCCGCCGAGCCGCAGCGAGTTCGAAGTCCTCATGCAACCCGCGCTCGCCGTTCAGCAGTTGGAACGGCTCGACTCCCTGGACCTGCAGTTCCTCGAACTCGTGAACGCGGACCTGATGGACCTCGCCGAGTCCGGGCCGCTCGCGAACCTGAAGTCCCTCTCGCTTCGCGGCAACCCCATTCCGCCGCTCTGGATCGAGGAGATGCTCGAAGGCGGGTACTGGTCCGAGTTGCGCGAGTTGAACCTCGCGGACATCCCGAACCTCGGCCCGGCCCTCGCCCGCCAGTTCCCGCACCTCGGCGACGATCATCGCTTCACGAAGCTCGACCTTTCGGGCATCGCCTTCCGTTCGAACCAACTCAAACGCGTGGTCGAATCCGATTGCGTGTCGCAACTCGAGGAACTGCACATGCGGTGGCACGGCGGGGCGATGCTGCCGGGGGCCCTCACACATCTGGAACTCAGCTATGTCTTGCCGTGGGAGCGGCTCCGCGTGCTGGACCTCGAGGGGCAGGGCGTCGGCACCGAGGGCGTGCGCGAGATCGTGAAGCGGGATCACGCGGCGAGCCTGCGCTGGCTCGGCCTCGCCCGCAACCACATCGGCTCGGACGGCGTGACGCTCCTGTGCGACGATCCGGACCTGTTCCTGTTCGTGCTCGACGTTCGCATGAACGAGCTGAGACCGGCCGAGATCGCCCGACTGAGAGCCCGCTTTCCCGAGGCCACGGTTCTGGCGTGATCCAACGAATTCGCTCTCGTTTCGGCCGCGGGTTCGGGTATCCTTCAGGTTCTACCTCTTCCCGCTGCCCCGGAGGCCCTCATGCGTTTCACGCGCCGCAAGTTCCTGGAATCGTCCCTCGCGGCCGCCGCGAGCATCACCGTCGCGGGGACGAAATCGTCCGGCAAGGTGCTCGGCGCGAACGACACGCTTCGCATCGGCGTGGCCGGGTTGAACGGCCGCGGCGGATCGCACGTCGGGGCGTACCTCGGGATGAAGGACGTCCAGATCACGTACCTCATCGACCCGCATCAGGGCACGTACAAGGGGCACCTCAAGAACATCGCGGGCAAGGGACTGCCCGAGCCCACGTGCGTGGCGGACGTTCGCAAGGCCCTCGAAGACAAGACCCTCGACGCGATCTCGATCGCGACCCCGAACCACTGGCACGCGCTCATGACGATCTGGGCCTGCCAGGCGGGCAAGGACGTGTACGTGGAGAAGCCGTGCAGCCACAACATCCATGAAGGGCGGATCGCGGTGGAGTCCGCCCGCAAGTACAAGCGGATCGTGCAGCACGGCACGCAGAACCGCGCCAGCGGCGCTCACGCGAACACCGCCGCCCTCGCCGCCAGCGGCAAGTACGGCAAGCTGCTCGTCTCCCGCGGGCTCTGCTACAAGGACGGCGGCGACAAGGGCTCCACCCGAGGCAACATCGGCTTCAAACCGACCAAAGCCCCGCCCGCAGAACTCGACTTCGACCTCTGGACCGGCCCCGCCCAAAAGACCGAGTTTCACGAGAACCTCGTTCCCTACCGCTGGCACTGGTTCTGGGACTTCGGCAACGGCGACATGGGCAACCAAGGCGTGCACGAAATGGACAAGGCCCGCTGGTTCATCCCCGGGGCCAAGTGGCCCAAAAGCGTGATGACCTTCGGCGGCCGCTTCACCGGCAAGGATCAGGGCGAGACCCCGAACACCGAGTGGACCGTGATGGACTACGGCGAGACGCTGCTGATCTTCGAGGTCCGCGGGCAGAAGTCCGAATCCTACTTCGGCCAGGGCGTCGGCAACGTGCTCCACTTCGAAGCCGGGGTCGTGGCCGGCGGCAAGTTCTACCCCAAAGGCAAGGCCGAAGGCGAACCCGTCGCGAAGGTGCAGGCCGAGAAGCAACCCGCGGGCGATCACTTCCGCAACTTCATCGACTGCGCGAAGGGCCGCAAGGCGGACGGGTTGAACGCGGACATCGAGGTCGGGCACGTCTCGTCCGGCTTGTGCCACCTCGCGAACATCTCGTACCGGCTCGGGTCGGATGCGCCGTTCACGGAACGCACCGAGTCCGTGTCCGGCAACGCGGCCGCCACCGAGACGCTCGCCCGCACCGTCGAGTACCTCAAAGGGAACGGCGTGAAGCTCGAGGATCAGAAGCTCCGCGTCGGCCGCAAGCTCGAGTTCGACGCCGCGACCGAGGCCTTCAAGGGCGACGCGGACGCGAACGCCTTGCTCACGCGGAAATACCGGGCGCCCTATACCGTGCCCGAGAAGGCGTGAGCCCCGGCTCGACTCTCCGTTCCCGAGGCTTCCCATGACCACGCGACGCGGTTTTCTCGCCACTTCGGCCACGGTCCTCGCATCGAGTTCTCTGCATGCCGCCGGGGACGACGCGATTCGCGTCGGACTCATCGGCTGCGGCGACCGCGGCACCGGGGCCGCCGCGCAGGCCCTCGCCGCGGACAAGAACGTGAAGCTCGTCGCGATGGGGGACGCCTTCGCCGATCGGCTGCAATCGAGCCTCACGAACCTTCGCGCGAAGAAGGACGTGGCCTCGAAAGTGGCCGTGACGCCCGAATCGTGCCATGTCGGGTTCGACGCGTACAAGGACGTGATCGCCGCGTCGGACGTGGTGCTGCTCACCACTCCGCCGCACTTCCGCCCGCTGCACATGAAGGCCGCGATCGAAGCCGGGAAGCACGTCTTCGCCGAGAAACCGTGCGCCGTGGATGCGCCCGGCGTCCGCTCCGTGCTCGCCACCTGCGAACTCGCGAAGAAGAAGAACCTCTCCGTCGTCTCCGGCCTCTGCCTCCGCTACGACTACGGCTTCCGCGAGACCATCAAGCGAATCCACGGCGGCGAGATCGGCGAGGTCGTCGCGCTCTTCGCCAACGACTACCGCACCGGCCGCTGGATCAAGCCGCGCCAGCCGGACCAGACCGACATGAACTACCAGATGCGGAACTGGTACAACTTCACGTGGCTCTCGGGGGATTTCAACGTCGAGCAGCACGTCCACTTCCTCGACGTGTGCGCCTGGGCGATGAAGGACGAGTATCCTATGAAGGCGATCGGCATGGGCGGCCGCGGCGTCTATGTCGGGAACGGCAGCGGCAACATCTACGACCACTTCGCCGTCACGTACGAGTTCAAGAACGGGACGCGGCTCGTGAGCGCCACGCGGCAGCAGCCGAAGTGCAAGAGCAATCTCAGCGCCCAGGTGATCGGCACGAAAGGGTGGGCCACGCTCGCGGACCGCGAGGACGGCCTCGCCCTGACCGCCTCCGGCAAGACGTGGACGTACCCGTGGCCCGGCAACCAGATGTACCAGACCGAACACGACGAACTCTTCGCCGCCATCCGAGCGGGCAAGCCGATCAACAACGGCGAGTACATGGCGAAGAGCAGCTTGCTCGCGATTCAGGGTCGCATGGCCGCGTACACCGGCCAGCAGATCACGTGGGACATGGCCCACCACTCGAAGGAAGACCTCACGCCGCCCGCTTACGATTGGGCCGCGAAGCTTCCCGACCCGCCCATCGCCGTTCCCGGTGTGACCAAGTTCGTGTGAGCGAGTCGGGGTCGAGAACCGATCACCATCGCCGCGGGTACTGACTGTCATCTTTACAAAATCATCCACTCGATGAGTGGACATGCGTACCATTGGGCATGAGACCCACCGGCACGGCAGCCGAACTCGAAAAGCGTCGCCTTCTCGCAGTCCAACGCCTT
>Ga0169931_10015871_pt1 | contig 10042 bp, 9 predicted proteins | sample Kivu_15m_20L_FD_129675 | JGI IMG/M metagenome (GOLD analysis project Ga0169931, IMG submission 129675) | Freshwater microbial communities from Lake Kivu, Western Province, Rwanda to study Microbial Dark Matter (Phase II) - Kivu_15m_20L... | ecosystem: Environmental > Aquatic > Freshwater > Lake ... | reverse complement strand
TTAGGTAATGGTATCTCGGGAGGCTCACATGAAATCTCGATGGGATACAATTTAAAATGTAAAAGAAAGCCAAGACAGTTTAGGACTATTTCTTGTCCTTCTTTTTAAATACAAAGTCTGATTTATTCCTAACTTTACGGAGTTATGATTCAATTCAGGTTATTAGTTCTTCTTTTATTTTTTTCATCTTGTACAACGGGTGTTAGTCTTATAGAAAATGATTTTTCATCCCTTCTTCATGATGGAAATAGTAAGGTGTGGATGATTAAAGACCTTGTTTCAAATGGTTCAGATTTTGCGAAAAAAGGAGAAATCAGAGATTTACTGATTTTTTATGAAAACGGGACGTGTATTTTACAATCAACCGCTGAAATCGCAAAGCAATCTGGTCAGAGGGCAAGTTATAAAGCTAATTTTGCCCAAAAAACACTTTCGATTAATTTTCCGAAAGAAAAATGGGATTTTATCGTGGAAATAAAGTCAGATAACGAAATTCATCTAAAGCCAGTCCAAGGTTCAAAAACAAGTTTTTCACTAACGATTGTGCCTCTTCCAGAATTAGTTATAAAAAATCAATAATGAAAAAAGTTATTGGCATAACAGGTGGAATTGGCTCCGGAAAATCGCTAGTTGCATCCATTGTACAAAAAATGGGTTTTCCGGTTTTTAATGCTGATCTAGAGGCAAAAAAGATAGTTTCTACTTCACGAGAATTGCAATTAGAAATTATTGAATTAATTGGAAAAGAAGCATTTAAAATTGATGGAACCTACAATACTGAATATGTTTCTAAAATTGTATTTGAAAATCCAATGAAACTGGAGGCTTTAAATCAGTTGATTCATCCGCGCGTTCGTGAGAGCTTTTCTTCTTTTATTAATCAATCAAATTCTCCAATAGTATTTGGTGAAGCTGCAATTCTTTATGAAACAGGAGCATATAAAAATTACGATGAGGTAATCCTTGTAACAGCCCCTCTTGAAATTAGGATTGAGAGGTGCATACAGCGAGATAATTTATCTCGTGCACAAATTCAAGCTAAAATAAATAGACAGTGGACTGATGAAGAAAAAATCAAATTCAATCCTATTGTTCTTAAAAATGATGGCGAAACACCATTACTTTCCCAAATTGAGCAAATTATCCAAGTACTTTCAATATCCAAAAAGGAACTAGAAAGTAGAGCAGATATTTCTTTTTTGGTTCAAACATTTTATATGCGTGTTTTGAATGATGAGATGTTATCTCCTTTTTTTAAAAAGTTAGATTTTGATAGGCATTTTCCAAAAATGATTGATTTCTGGTGTTTTGTACTGCTGGGGGAAACAGGATATTCGACAAACGTAATTGAAAAGCATTTACACATGCCATTGAAGGAAGAACATTTTGAACAATGGTTAAATTTATTCCACCAAACACTCAATCAATATTTTGAAGGGGAAAATGTTGAAACGGCCAAGCAGCGTGCATTTACAATCGCTTGGACTACTAAAAGCAAAATGAATATAATTTAACAGATTTTGGCATAGTATTTGTAAATGCGTGAGCGATTCGCAAGGTGATAGAAGGGGGGAGTTTCAAAAGTTTAGGGGTGTTATTTTTCAAAAAGTATTTATTCCTCCCTTTACCTTCGATTCAAAAATCAAATTTCTTTTAATTTTTCTTTATCTCAACACCATTTTAAGGTTAATTCTACTTTGCTTCTTTTTATTATTTTTGTGTTCATTTAATTTATGTCTGAAGTAACTATTGTAACTGGTCTTCCGCGTTCTGGAACTTCTTTGATGATGCAGTTGTTGAATAAGTCTTCCTTGGAGATTTTATCTGATGGGATTCGTCAGAAAGATATTAGTAATCCTGAAGGGTATTATGAGCTGGAGGCAGTTAAGGGAATTGTTCGAGATAATTCTTTTTTGAAAGAAGCGCAAGGAAAAGTCGTTAAAATTGTTGCGCCTCTACCAATTTATTTAGATAGAACATTGAATTATCGAATTGTATTTATGCGACGAGATATAGAGGAGGTTTTAAGATCTCAAGAAAAAATGTTGAACAAAGATCAAACATCTGAGCGAGAAAAATTCAGGACAATTTACGAAATGCACTTAAACAAAACGTATCAATTTTTTGAAGCTAATTCTATCCCCTTTATTGATATTCAGTACAAACAATTATTGAATGACAGCCAAGATGAACTCCAAAAATTAATAGATTTTCTTGATTTATCTTCCTCAGTGGATGAATTAATGAGTGTTATAAAAGTTGATTTATACAGAAATAAAGCAAATTAAATGGGTGGTCAAAAAAATGTCATTCGAAATCAAAAGGGTGATGAATATATCGTTCCTCCAGGTGGTTCTTTAGGTTTACTTGCACTAGGAAGTGTTGGCGTACGCGCATGGAAAAAGGCAAAAAAAGAATGGGAGGATTCACAAAATCAGCAAGTTGAAAAAAAATAAGGTTTTAGTTGTTGGCTGGGATTCAGCCGATTGGAAAATAATAGACAAATTGATGGCAAACGGTTTAATGCCTGCTATTAAAAGTATTGTAGATAATGGCGTTCGGGGTAAATTAGCAACAATTGATCCTCCACTTTCCCCTATGTTATGGACATCAATGGCAACAGGTGTTCGTCCTTTTGATCATGGTGTTTTGGGCTTTGTTGAACCCGATGGACAGGGTGGTGTTAGGCCAGTGTCTTCTTACTCTAGAAAGGTTAAAGCTATTTGGAATATGCTTTCCATTGAAGGTTATAAATCTAATATTGTTGGTTGGTGGCCAAGTAATCCTGTTGAAAGTATTAATGGTTGTATGATTTCAAATCTTTTTCATCAAGAGAAGGTTGGAAAAGAAATTGTTGAAATTGCTGATTGGAAAATCCCTGAAGGTTCAGTTTATCCTGAAAGATTAATTGAGAAGGTTAAAGATTTGCGAGTTCATCCCTATGAGATTACTGGAAATCTCATAATGCCATTTGTCCCTCAAGCTGTTGCGCTTGATCAAAAACAAGATAAACGTTTAAATGTTATTGCAAAACTTCTTGCTCATGCAACAACTGTTCATGCAACTGCAACAGAGTTAATGACTACGGAACCATGGGATTTCATGGCAGTTTACCACGACGCAATGGACCATTTTAGCCATGCTTTCATGAAATATCATCCACCGCAAATGAAGGGAATAACTGATGAAGCATTTAATCTATTTAAAGATGTGGTTATTGGCGCTTATATATACCATGACATGATGCTGGATCGCATGTTGAAATTGGTGGATGATGATACTACAGTCATGGTTATTTCGGATCACGGATTTCATTCGGATCATCTTCGTCCAACTCATGTTCCCCAAGTTCCTTCTGGACCGGCCATAGAGCATGCACCTTATGGAGTAATCGCGATTAAAGGACCTGGAATTAAAAAAGGAGAAAGCATTTATGGCTCAAGTATTCTTGATATTACCCCTACCATACTTTCTTTATTTGATATGCCAATTGGAAGAGATATGGTTGGTAAACCATTAGTAGATATTTACGAAAAAGAGAAGAAAATTAACTACATCGATTCGTGGGAGAATAAAAAAGAATCAGGTGGAGAAATTGTTATTCCAAAGGAACAAGATACAGATCTGAATGATACTGCCCTTCAACAATTAATCGATTTAGGTTATATCGATGATTTAAACGCACCTCACCAAGATGCGGAGAATTACTTGAAAGGTATTATTAATGAAAATAATTTTTATTTAGCTAAATCGTATGCTACAGCTGGTAAGTATGAAGAAGCATTGGAAATTCTATTGGAAATTGAAAACAAGGAAAAACCTGATTTTAGAATATTGATTGAAGCTATTAATTGTGCGGTAAAAACCAAACGATTCAAATTAGCTGAAGAGTATCTAAACTTTGTAAGGAAAAATAAACTTATGAATGCAGGATATATTGATGTACTGGAATCAAAAGTGCAACTTGGTCTTAATCGACCAGATAATGCCTATAAATTACTGCAGAGTGCTTTGAAAGAAAATCCAGATGCTATTGAGATTTTACTCGATATGGGTAGGCTTTTGAATAACATGAGAGACAGTAAAGGAGCGATTCAAAGTTTTGAACGTATCATAAAGAAAGATCCTGAAAATCCGTATGCGTATCATGGAATTGGTATGGCGTATTTACAACAAGGGGAATATGAAGATGCGATTTCTTACTTTTTGGATGCAATTGATCGCTTGTACCATTATCCGTTAGCACACTTTCATTTGGGTGAAGCATTTGCACTTATGAAAATGTACGATCCGGCAATAAAATCTTTTGAGGTTGTGGAGACAATGACACAAAATATTCCTAAAGTGTATCGATGGTTATTAGATCTTTATGAAATAATCGAAAATCAGGAAAAAATTGAACATTATCGAAAATTAGTAAGTTATTTTAGGCGAGGTCAGCGAAAAATCATAACTGGTTTAGCTACTGAAAAAGTGGAAAAATACATTGAGGATATTTGTTCAAGCGGATCAACTGTTTCAGGTTATGAGTCACATTTATATGATATAACGTTTAATGTATCTCAAGCGAATTGGTTGGATGATTTGAGCTCTGAATACGTGTATGTTCCGTTAAATTATTTGCCAAGTTTGAATGGATTGAATTCATACCAAATTTATTTTATTGAGGATAGTGTGGAGGAGGCAATGAATTATTCGCACAAAATAAATCGAATTCGGGCAAATAGTATTGATTTGAGTTTGTTAGCAGATCTAGATAAACAAATTACAGTTGCGAATTCATGGATAAGCCAACAACCGAATATTGATTTGATTCGAATTTAATTTGTAATCTGCTTACTCGTACCATTTCCTCTTTAACCAAAAAGCGAGTTTCACCATAAGTATTAATGCTGGAACTTCGACAAGTGGGCCAATAACTCCCACGAAAGCTTGTCCGCTATTTATACCAAAAACTCCTATTGATACCGCAATTGCCAGTTCAAAATTATTACCCGAAGCAGTGAAAGATAAAGCCACATTTTCTGCGTAATTTGCACCTGATCTTTTCGCTAAATAAAACATGAGTATAAACATGATCGCGAAGAAAATCACTAATGGAATAGCCACTTGAATTACATCAAGTGGAATAGAAACAAGTAAATTACCTTTCAAACTAAACATTACTACAATCGTAAAAAGTAAGGCAAAAAGTGTAAATGGTGAAATAACAGGTATAAACTTGCGATTTAACCAATCCAACCCTTTCGTTTTTACAACAATTAATCTTGTTAAAACAGCTAAAAGAAAGGGGATTCCTAGATAAATCCCGACCGTTAGGGCAACATCTGAAAATGCAATATCAAAGACCTGTGACTCAAAACCTAAAAACGGTAACATTACTTTCAAATAGAAATAGGCATAAGAACTAAAGAATAGTACTTGTAACAAACTATTAATCCCAACCAATCCTGCAACTAATTCGCGATTTCCTTGAGCTAGTTCATTCCATACCACCACCATAGCGATACACGGTGCCAAACCAATAATTATTAATCCTGACATATATGAGGGATTGTCGTTCAAAAAAATTATGGCTAAAAGAAACATTAAAAATGGTCCAAAAATCCAAGTAATAAAGAAAGATAAGGCTAGCAGTCTGGGTTTATTTAGAATCGAATGTAGTTTTGTAAAATCAACCTTTAAAAGTGGTGGGTACATCATTATAATTAATCCAATTGCCAGTGGAATATTCGTTGTTTTGTACGTCATCCTGTCCATAAATGTAGATGCTTTTGGCACGAAATATCCAATCGAAACACCAACAGCCATTGCCAAGAAAATCCACAATGTCAAGAATTGATCTAAAAATCCTAAACGTTTAGCTTTCATAAAAACTTTGTTTTACGTTGGAAAATACATACAAACATTCGATTGCTATTTGGGTTGCCCGCTCAACGTATTTTTCACTTTCGTTAGGTGTACCATCAAATTCTTTCGGATCATCGTAAGTGGTTGAAATTCTCAGTGCAGCCTCTGGAATAAAAGGACAATTAGTTTCGGCATCTGAACAAACCATAATGGCTGCAAAATCTTGACTTGGATTTGTTTTGTCGTTAAATAATTTTGAAAAACACTCCATTTTTTGATTTTCTCCATAGCTCAATTCATAGATGGGATTTGTTGCGTTTTCTTTGACTATTACTTCAAACCCTTGATCCTTTAATGCTTTTATGGCATTTGGATGACAACGTGTAACTTCCATTCCACCTGAGTAGGTAATGCAATTATCAATGTGGTAGAAAGATGCGGCAGTTTGCGCCCAAATTTGACCAACAAAACTTCTTCTTGCGTTGTGCGTGCAGATATAAACCAGAGAAATAGGTTTATTTATATCTTTTCTATGTTGAATATATCCCGAAATATTCTCCAGTATTTCTTTTCTTTTTTCAGGTATGGAATCAAATTGTTTTGTCAGTGATTCGCACAAATTTTTAATTTCTTGATTCATAGTTTTAGCAACAAGTTTTAGTTTCAGTTAAATCACCTTCTATTTTTTCAAAAAAATGGGCTAAATATTTAAAAGTTTTAGGATTTAAACAATAGCAAATTGATTTTCCCTCAATTGTTCCTTGAATGATTTCTGCATTTTTCAACTCTTTAAGATGTTGTGAAATAGTAGGTTGCGCAAGTGATAGTTCGTTTACGATATCGTTGCAAATACATTCTTTCTTTTTCACTAAATATTGAACGATTGCTAGCCTTGCCGGATGCCCAAGGGCTTTTAATTGCAAGGCCAATGAAACGTGTTGTGCGTCGTAAACTTCTGTTTTTGTAATACCCATAATATATTAAAATATTGCAATATTACGATATATTTTTTAATATTAACTTATGACAGAGAAATCTGACATAAATTTTACCAATAGGGGATTTGTCTTGATAAGTCAATTACCGCAGACAAGATGAGAGCATTATAGTTAAAATACGAATAGCCATCAGAAAGTTGTCCAAGTGATGAACGTAGTGAAGCCTTAACAGAGAACCAATCCGTTACGCGACGGTAAATTCCGAATTCAAGAGATCCCATCGTTAACACTTCATCTTCTAGGCCTGAATAGGTCATTGATCCACCAGCTAACACATAAGGTGCCCAGTTATTCATTCTGTGTGTATATCCAAGACCTCCACCAAGCCAGAGCAAATAAGCGGAAGCTCCAATGTCTATACTACTTGTGAAACCATTCATTCGTATAAATGACACGCCTAAATTTAATCCTAAATCAGGATACCCATAACTGTCAATACAGCCTAATACTCCAATATTTACAATCGAACCGCGACCTTGAGAATATCCCCAAGGTTTAACTGCTTCATTTTCAACTTTACTTCCATGATAAGATTTAAATACTTGTTTTTTATAATGGTAATCGTAAGAAAATTTTGACTTGCTGTACGTTGAATCATTACACGTTGTAGTAAAATCATTTGAGTAGGTATGAACAGTAAATCCAATAAGATAGATGATTGAAAGTAGAAATTTTTTCATGCCAAATTTTTAATGAATAAAACGCTATCCTTTCACAAATCGAAATGTTTGAAGTGTCGAATTCCCTTGACTAATTCTAATCAAATACATGGCACTACGTAGTTGTGAAATACCAATTTGTGTAGTCAAAGCATTGGAATTTATTTCTCCAACTTGAATTTTCCTGCCATTCAAATCGTAAATTTCGTAGCGACAACCAGATGCCAATGTTTTATTATCGTGCTCAATTATAAATTGTTCCGATGCCGGATTTGGATAAAGAGTAAAGTGAATATCAGGTCCATCTGGTGGCTCAGGTATTTTGGTGAAAACTGCAGTAAATAAGGTGTTGGTAATTGAAACATTACAAGATATGCTATCTGCAAGTGTGTCAGAAATATAGATATTTGGTTTCCAGTGTGAAAACTCATAACCAGGTGCAGCAACTGGACTTAAATCAACTGGAACACCGTCAAAATAAACGCCAGTCCATGGGTAATTTTCTGGTTTAATCGTATTTAATTGAATAAATCCTGAGCTATCCGGTTCAACAGCCAATTTAACGTTTACTTTTTTGGTTAAATTAAATTCCGAAACAAGGTTATTTCGAATAACTGCATTTCTACAGGCTAATTCACTTCTAAAAACAAGGTGATTTTCATTAAATTGATTCAGCTGTCCTTGAATATTATTTGGGTCTCCCCAACGCGCATATTCGTTATCCATTTCTGGGTACATACTCAAGAAAAACGACTCTTCAGTGGCCAAAATTTTCTCATTTGAATAACTAGTATTCATTAAATCTGCAAAACGATTGATGAAGTAATTTCTGTAAAATTCATTCTGTACGCTACGTAACCAAATGTTGATATATGGAATATTCGGGTCGCGATCAAGTAAATAACGAATGTGATTATCCGTGCAACTTGACCAACCATTTGGCTGAAGGGACAATTCCAAATCAATTAGTGCAAAACGCCATCGTTTATTTGTCTTATCCGAGCGATAAATTTTGATATTATTCTGTGGCCAATCTGTGTTCCCCATCCATGATTCACCGATTACATAATCTGTATAATGTTTTAAATCGAAATGTTGGTCGGCTAAACTCCAATAATTGGTATGATTTGGATTAATATCCAAGAATGATTCATATGATGACCAAAAATTATCGACATCCCCTTCAACCGCTCGGAGCACTAAGTTGTAAAAATAGCTAAGAGAAAGAAGCTCCAACGAATCTCTATTCGCTCCATCATGTACCTCAAAATATTCTGAATTAAATTTCTCTCTAAGCTCATACAATCCAAAATACTGACCATTGATATACACAGAAACAGGTCTGTATGCAGAATAATAATTAGCTGTTCCTTCGCTCATCATTCGTACTTGAGAAGCATCTTTGTAGGGTAAAACCAAATATTGATTACTCCCATTTCGAAGGTAAATATCACTGTATTTGGTTCGATTGGGACGATCAGGAATCAATGGATATTCAATCGGTTTTTCTCCAAGTGCTCCATGCGCAAATGAAAGTCGGAAGCTATGTTGTGGATGCGATCTACTTCCTCCTGCACCTCCATCCATGCGCATGGCCGTTCTCGTTTCAAATAAAAATGGGTGACCAGTTCCTTCTTTTAAATAAACAGCATGAGCAGGTTTAATCCAATCACTGTTGAAATTATCAAATATTCCCTCCGGACCATATAAATTTGCTCCGTCTGTAGTGACCATTAAAATAGGAGTTGTATGAGCCACCCCAATCAAATACGTTGAAGAAGCAGTATTACTTGCAAGTACTCCATTTGTTGTTATAGGAAAAATTTTTGCTCTTATAACGGTATTTCCAATAACCTGGATAGGTTCATCAAATACAGGTGAATTTATTGTTGGTGTTGTACCATCAAGGGTAAATACGAGTTTAGATTCCAATGAATTTGGATTTACTAATGAGACGTTGATTACAGAGGAATAAACACCTGATTGTATACTGAAAATAGGTTCCTTTAGTGTATCAGTAAAACTTTCTGAAAGATTATTTGTTGCTTCTGGTGAAGGTTCCATCCATTTTATGGTTGAACTCCCATCAGGAAATAATCCAACTGAAACATCACTTTGTGGGCTTTGCACCATAAGCGAGTGAATTAATTGCTCTGAATCGTTAAAAAGGTAAACTGTTTCTCCGTTTCCATCTAATTTAAAATTTGTGTGTAAGCCATTTCCTTCTATGGGAATGAATGATGTCTCAAGTTCATTCAAGGAAGTATGGTTCATTGATAAAGAAATGTAGTCGTAAAACTCACCTGAAGTTCCCGCCACTTGAAATGAAATTGAAGAAATCAGCCCTGCTGATAAACCAGCTGCAATAAGCTCATCTGCTTTAAATAAAAATTGATGACGGGCTGACCAATACCAATTTCCATAGGGAGCTGGATAATCTGTTCCTGAATTTTGAATGGTTCCAAAACCGATTTGTGATGAATTAAATTTAATATTTGGTCTCTGGTTATAAAGAGCGCCCAAATTTGCAGAACA
>Ga0169931_10015870_pt1 | contig 10043 bp, 9 predicted proteins | sample Kivu_15m_20L_FD_129675 | JGI IMG/M metagenome (GOLD analysis project Ga0169931, IMG submission 129675) | Freshwater microbial communities from Lake Kivu, Western Province, Rwanda to study Microbial Dark Matter (Phase II) - Kivu_15m_20L... | ecosystem: Environmental > Aquatic > Freshwater > Lake ... | reverse complement strand
TCGACAATCAGGATATGCTTGTCGCGGACGTCTGCTTGAATGTCTTTAACGATAGTGACGGTGCCTGAAGAGGTGCGCGCCTTGCCGTAGCTAGAGAGCCGAACGAACTCGACTTCGACATCCATCTTTAAATGACGAACGAGGTCTGCCATGAAAACGATGGCGCCTTTGAGTACTCCCACTAAGACAACTGGTTTTCCTGAATAATCGTGATTGATCCGATTTGCGAGTGATTGGACAGCAGCATCAATCTCGTGTCGGCTTAAGTATTTGGTGAAATTACGTTCGTCGATCATAGGTACTCAATCCTGTCAGTGAAGGGTAACTCGATGAGCAGAAATGACAACTCTCCGCACTTAGGTTTTTAGTCTAAATGCGGAAATGCAAACTGCCTACCCCCTCGGGGCTAGAAATTTGAATACCCGCTGGGGTCCGACTTCAGGTTTTTTGTCCGGAAGTTTCTGATGAATGGGGTGTTTCCGAAGCAGTCGCCCCTGCGTTGGTTTTCGTCTGCTCATCAATTTTTCTGAAGCTAGCTTCTTCGACCCCAGAGATGGCATCCTTGAAGTTACGGATCGCTTTGCCCATGGTGTTTCCCAGTTCTGGGAGGCGGCGTGGGCCAAACAAAATAAGGATGATTGCCAAAATAATGAGATGCTCACCTGATATTCCAAACATGTTCCGGGTTTATCGACCTCTGTACTTGAAGTCAATGCCACTTCCAGTGGGCGCCAGGCTTTGCTGCGCGCTTCTAGGGATTGGGTTGCTGGGTTGTGACTCCCCCAAGGAACGAGTGACTTCGTCTAGAGGTGATTTTTACGAGAATATATCCGGAGCGCCTGGTGGGCTTTATGAATCCGTAACGGGAGATGAGCCCAATGAGGGGAAGGGGTACTGGAACCGTCTCTATGACACCGAGAAGTTCGTTTTCGGGCGGGATCCTTCCCCGTTTTTAAAGAAGCATTTGAAAACCCTGCCGCGAGGACGTGTCTTAGACATCGCCATGGGGGAGGGGCGAAATGGTGTCTTTCTCGCCAAACAAGGCTTCGAGGTCGAGGGTGTGGACCTTTCGGATGTCGCTCTCAAGAAGGCACAGCGCTTCGCAGCGGAGGAGGGAGTCACCCTAAGGACCATCGTGACGGACGTTGCAGAATACGAAATTACTCCGAACTCTTATGATGTGATTCTGAATATCAATTTTCTGGAGAGGAAAATTTTCCCAGGGATTCTTCGCGGTCTTAAGAAGGGGGGCATCCTTTTATTTGAGAATGTGATCCTTGATCCTGCGAAGGTTTCGGGCGCGAAAGACTTTAAACCTGAATACTTCCTGAAGCCCGGGGAGTTGCGGTTGGCGTTCTCTCAATTCGAAATCCTTGAGTACGAAGAGGCGAGCGACGGCAAAGAGACCGTTGCACGAATGATTGCCAAGAGGGTCAAATGATTAGAGTGCCGAAGGGGTTGCGAGACGGGTTGATTGGGATTTTTGAAGGGGGGGAGAGCCCGGAAACCGATGCGGGGGGATAGTTTGCACCCGTCTTCGGGCTCTCGTGTGTGATCTGAAATTGAACCGGATCCTCGTTCATTTCCAATTATTCAAATTGAATACGAGTAATCAGTTTTCCTGATGATCTCCCCCTTCGTTGATTAATCTTTTTTGCTCCAGGCGCCGGTTTCATCCTCAATCCAAGTGCCTGCGGGTGAAAGGTTCTGAAGTGATCTTGAGAAAGTTTTACGGACGAGCTCAGGAAGAACTCGGTTGGAACCGTTCGACTCGACAATCTCGAGGTATAGGGCTTCCCGGTCTTTATTTTCTTCAGTCAAAATCGAGTCGACTTTCTTAGTTTCGAGTTTTTTCAACTTTTTTGAGTCTTTGATGAAAAGGAGTCCATCCCTCGATTCACCGAGGACGCCGCTCGCCTTGTATTTGTCGATATCATTGATGCGTGTTTTTTGGCGCGAGAGGATCTCTCGTGCTTTCTCTGAGTCCACTTTAAAGTCAGAGGCAGCAAGAGCAGGAGTACCCAGTAAGTTCAATTCGAAGTGACGAGATTGAGGCGAGGATTTCGAGTCTTTCTTTTCGGTGGGTGCAGAATCGCCCCCCGGCTTGGTCGTTCCTTTTTCTTTTGCTTGGTAGAGTTCACGAACATAATCGTCTGCTGCTCGTTGGACGCTGCTCTCCGGAAAGTGAACGTTCACAGTGACACAAGCGGCAAAGAGCGTTGCGAAAATAAAAAGTGCGGATTTACGAACTGAACTCCGGGATAGGGCATTGTTGTTGATCATGATCGGACTTCCTTTCTTTTTCTTCTGGAACATCCGAGGCCGCCGTTCGCTCCTGATCGGATGTTCCGTCTTGTTTCAGTGAAGCGAGTTGTTCACTGACCTTCTTCAGAAAATTACTCATCGCTACTGCATCGATTCGAACGGGATGATCCTCACTTCGAATGGGGATCTTGAATCGACTGCTATGAAGTAAGTAGTGGGTTCCTTTTTCTTCCTTCAGGATATCATCCGGCGTGTGAGATGAAAGCTCGATTAATCCGTTTTTCGAGGTCGCAGAGATTCCCGCGAAATGAATGGAGTAATCCCCAAGAATTCTGCTGGGCCAATCAAAAATGAGCCATTGCGCGATTCCCGGTAGATTCGAACTCGCATCACCCAACAAGATTTTGACAGTGTTTTGCATCGCCCTCGAAGTGAAAATCGCTCGGCGAGATTGATCGGGAAGAATTCGAAAATCAAACTGATATCGTGTTGGAAGCCATCCCTGTAGTACAACGTCGTGCGCATATCCTCGTAATTTTCCATCAATTCCGCCGAAATTAAGCCACTTTGCCAAAGGCTCCAGGCGAATCTCTTTCCATTGAAGACTAAAGTCATACTCGGGGACGGGTGTGTTGAATCGATAGATACCGAGATGCTCGGCAGTCCACTCTCCACCAAAGACTTGACCTCTCATTGTACCATCCGGATCGATTGTCGATGGAGACGTAAGAATATTGCTGAAGTGGATATCTAGTTTCATGGGAGGGATCCATCGTTTTGGAAGGCACAAGGGCTGAACGGCGGATGTGAGTGAGTAGTTTTGCAGTGTGATGCGATCGAAGAGCATCCAAGGCTCTCGTGCGGGTTGTGTTTCTGTGCGTTCTTCTTTGGGAGCGAGCGGGTGAGGAATTCGACCGACGATCGCTCCAAGTTGAAGGGGGATAGTTTCGATTTTGAGTGGGATCGGAGGAGCTGAAAGAGCGATTTCTTTCGCGGGGACAGAAGGGTCGGGTCCTAGAAGTGAGATTTGAAAAGGATCAAGGGCTGCACGTAGTCCACGCCATTGAATTCGCTGCGAATGGAGTCGAATGGATTTGTTCTTCTTTGAGTTTTTCTTTGGATAGCTGAATGGGTCCAAAGGTAGTTGAAGGTTCAGCCCCTCTACGAGAAACTCGTATTTTGGCGCGCGGAATGCCAGATCCTTCAGTGAAAGATCACCCTGAAGATCGATGCTCTGAGTCTCAGGCTCGAGTCTCAGGCTGCCTTTTGTGGTCACCGTTCCCCTTCTTATTTCGATATCACTCACGGCCTCGAGTTCTGGCCATTCGCGAACCATCTGAAACCACGAAGTGATGGGGGTGGGGGGGATATCCCAGCTGACTTGATGGGATGAAGGGTGGAAAGCGAGGTGAAGGGAGGGGTGTTTGAATTCTCTCGGGCCGCCTGTGATGTCGATGTTTTGTATGCCCCAGGGGGATTTTTCCCCGGGGGTCGCTTGCCAAGTGAGGTCGACTCGTACTTCATCTTTCAGAAGAGGTATGCTGATATATCGCGTTCCCCATAGGCCTTCCGTGTCACCCAAGTGAAGGACTTGGCGCCAAACTCCTGACGGACTTAGTTTCTTTAGATCGAGCTCACCAGAGCTCTCGATTTGTCCGGCGCTCTGCATGAGCTCGAGGGATTCATTCGCCTTGCTGGCGCTCCATTCTCTCCATGAGAGCTTTAAGTGCGAATTCCCTCGCGGATCATACATGTCTTCGTCATTCGTTTGCCACTCCCATAGAGCTTCAGGGGATTGAATGGACGCTTCAATGGCCGCGTTTGTATCGGCTTGAAGTTGGAGTCGAAAGGGGGAGTTCTCCGGGAGTGTTGGAGAGAGTTTCACACCTAAGGCAAGGAGGCGAAACTGAAAGTTGCGCCAGTCGACGTGGATTCGCCCGGAGAGATCGATCTGAAAAGGCAATTCCCCAGGTTGGATCGTTAGGTTCGGTATAGGACTGCCGGAGATGCTTCCCTTGGCCGCGACCATGGGAGTCCAGGTGTCGTTACCGGACGGAAAAATGTCCAAAGAACCATGAAGGTCGGCAGCCCAATGGTTCTGACTCAGGCGGGTTCTGAAGTGAGCGAGTCGTCCCTCCTGGATGTCTCGCCATCGCGTGTCGACTTCAAAAAAGTCGATCTTGAAAGGAAGCGAGGGTTGAATGGCAGAGATGACGCGCGCAATCACGCGCTTCTGCAGCCAAAGGTCAAACCATCTCTGGAGTTTTCCGTCTCGGTAAATGATCGTCAGTGCGATCAAGAGAAGGGGGAGGAAGAGGGCGAAAACGAAGAGTTGTTTTCGGCCGAATAGCCTAGAAAATGAAGGCTTCCTAAGCTTTCGAAGGGATGCAGAATCTTTTTGAATGGCCCGCAGGGTTGGGTCGTTTTTGCCGTGCACTTCTCTAGTTTGGGGCTCGGTTTCGTTCAACTCAATGAAAACCCTTCAATTCGATGCTGGAAAGTTTTTGCGGGCGGCGTTAATAACTAATCCTACACCATCAAATCGTGAACCGTCTTGGGACTTACGTCGGTTTTAAACCCAAGGCGATTGCAACATAGGAAACTCGCATGGGTCGAATGAATCACAAGGTGATGATTGGATTGGCTGTCCCTCTCTTAGTTATCCTGGGAGTTGTGGGTGCCATGAATATTCCAACCGCTTCCAACCAAGGGTATGCTCCTGAACAACCCATTCCATTCAGTCACAAGCTGCACGCAGGACAGAATAAAATTGCTTGCACCTACTGCCACTCCTCGGTGGAAAAGTCGGCTCATGCATCGGTTCCTGCCGTGAATGTGTGTATGAACTGTCACACACTTGTGAAGACGGACAGCCCTCACATACAAAAGATCTGGAAACACTTCAAAGAGGGGCGTCCGATCGAGTGGGTTCGAATTCACGAGCTTCCTGATCACGCTTACTTCAATCACAAGCGTCACGTAGCCAAAGGGGTATCTTGTGAGACCTGCCATGGTGATATCGCAAACATGGATAAAGTATATCAGAAGGCGCCGTTGACCATGGGTTGGTGTTTGGATTGCCACCGGGGCAATACCACTCCAAAAGAAGTTTTGGCTCGGGTTTATCCAGATCAAAAAGACCCGCACGGGCCAGTCGCTCCTCAAAGCTGCTACACCTGTCATAAGTAACAGCTCGGTTGAACAGAGATCAGTGGATCGTTTTTCATATTTTTTTTGAGTTAAGGAAATGAGTCAGAACATGTCGAATGCACTTCCTCCAAATAGCTCATCCGCAGTGAATCCTGAGTTTGCCCCTCCTCGTCATTGGTTGGGGGTTGAAGAGCTGAGCTCGGATTATTGGTCAGATGCCAAGACGATGGAGCGTCGCGGCCAAGAGTTTCACGATAAACCCGTCGAGACGGTCGCAATGATCGAAAAGATGGACTCGAAAGGAATCGCTCGCCGCGATTTCTTGACGATCATGGGAGCCAGCATGGCGATGGCGAGCGTTTCCTGTGCTCGTCGCCCAGTGAACAAAATCATTCCTTATGTGGTGAAGCCTGAGGAGATCACTCCCGGTGTAGCGACTTGGTACGCATCGACGCATCCAGAGACCGGTGAAGGTCTTTTGGTGAAAACTCGGGAATCTCGCCCCATCAAGTTGGAGGGGAATCCTGATCATCCGCTCAATCGCGGAGCACTCTCTGCTCGCACGCAAGCCTCTTTGCTTTCGTTGTATGATCCAGAGCGCTTGACCGGGCCTGTGGCAGGAAAGCCTGGCACCAGTCGTCAGGCAGTCAAGTGGGAGGATGCGGACGCAGAAGTAGCGGCTCTTCTCAAAAAATCAGGCGGCAAAGTTCGGGTTCTCTCGTGTCAGGCGCATGGGGAGTCTCATCGTCGTTTGGTTCAGGAGTTCTTGGCCTCTGTCGGTGCTCCTGCAAATGCTTTTGTCGAGTTTGAATCTCTGGGGCTTTCTGAAATCTCTCAGGGGCAAGAAGTCAGCTACGGGACTTCCGGAGTCCCGACTTGGAAGTTTGATCAAGCGGACCTTGTTCTCTCATTGGGGGCAGATTTCCTTGGGGTTTGGCCGAACTCGGTTGAGCACTCTGCGGATTGGATTAAAGCGCGCAAATTGGCGGCGAAGAAGCCAGCAAGCGCGCAGATTTCCAAGCTGATCGCAGTTGAGTCGTTGATGACCTTGACGGGTGCCAATGCGGACGAGCGGGTTGTTGTTCGCGCAGGTGATGAGTTGAAAGTCGGTTTGGCGCTCGCTCATGAGTTGATTGTTCGCAGAAAACAGAGTCGCTTCGCGGCTGATGCAGCGGTGATGTCCGCTCTCGCTCCTTTCTCAGTCGAGGCTGTTTCGACGGCAATGGGGCTTGAAGAGGGTGCGAAAAAACTTCGTGCTGTAGCTGACCAGCTCTGGTCTGCTCGCGGCAAATCGATCGTCGTTGCCGGAAGTGTTCAGACGAAAACCAAAGGTGCCGTCGCGCTTCAGATTGTGACGAACCTTCTGAACTCGGCTCTCGAAAACGAGGGAGCAACGATTGATGGTACAACCCGTGTTTCGCCCCGTGCGGTAGCGGGAGTCGCGGGAGTCGAGAAGCTTGTCTCTGATATCAATGCTGGAATGGTCGAAGTTTTGATCGTTCATGGCACCAATCCAGTTTACTCTTTGCCTGAAAGCGCGGGCTTCACTGCTGCGCTGTCCAAGGTGAAGGCAGTGATCGCCGTGGGTGATCGCGAAGATGAAACGGCGCGATTTGCTCAGCTCGTGCTTCCAGAGCATCATTACTTGGAAAACTGGGGCGATGCCTCTATCCGCAAGGGTTTGGTCAGCTTGCAGCAGCCCACGATTGGGGCGCTCCATGATACGCGCGCTTTCGAAGATATCTTGATTCAATGGCTCCGTTCTTCGGAAATGAAGGTTGCAGGTCTACTTGCTTCCGTCGTGTCTTCTGAAGGTGAAGCCGGTACCTGGCATGGATACTTGAAAGCCAACTGGAAAGAGACTTTCCATAAAATGAGCGGATCTTCCGCGAGTTTTGAGATGTTCTGGGAAGGCGCTCTTCGAGATGGTGTTCTGAAGCTGAGCGGTTTTGGTAGCGCAGCCTCTGCTCGTTCGTTCCGTTCCGCATCGGTCTCTGCTCTTCCGAAAAGTCTCGAGAAGTCTGAAGGACTGACGCTGGCGCTTTACGCAAAGAACTCCCACTATGACGGGCGTCTTGCGAACAACGCTTGGTTGCAAGAGCTGCCAGATCCGATCTCAACGGTCACTTGGGACAACTACTTGGTGGTCTCAACGCAACTGGCTTCGAAGTTGAACATCAAGACCGGGGACAGAATGGATATCACCGTCGACGGTAAGACCGTTGATCTTCCAACCTGGGTTCAACCTGGTGTTCACTCTGAGACCGTGGGGATTGCAGTCGGCTTCGGTCGTACCTCGGTCGGAAAAGTTGGAAACGGCGTGGGTGTGAACGTATTCCCGTTCGCTGGTCTTCATGAGGGGCAGTTGGTTTTTGCAGGAATGCCGGTCACGCTGAAGAAAACGGGAGCTGTCTACCGGCTTGCCTACACTCAGTGGCACCACGCTTCTGAAAATCGCCCTGTGATCAATGATATTACTCTGGCTGAGTTCAAAAAGAATCCTGGACTCAGCAACCACACGGATCCGCACCTTCGCATGGACGAAGTGCCGACCATGTGGACTCCTCAACCTTACACGACCTATCGCTGGGGAATGGCAATCGATCTGTCCTCGTGCACCGGTTGCGGCGCCTGCGTGATCAGTTGCCAAGCAGAGAATAACATCCCAGTCGTCGGGCGGGATAACGTTCGTGTGAGCCGTGAGATGCACTGGATCCGCATCGATCGCTACTACTCAGGATCAGACGAGAATCCGAATGTGTTGTTCCAGCCAATGCTGTGTCAGCACTGTGAAAACGCTCCATGCGAGACCGTCTGCCCTGTCTTGGCGACTGTGCATGACGAAGAAGGTCTGAACGAGCAGATCTACAATCGTTGCGTCGGGACCCGATATTGTCAAAATAACTGTCCTTACAAAACCCGTCGTTTCAACTTCTTCGATCATTGGAAGAATTATGAGGGAACAGCCAACTTGGTCTGGAACCCTGATGTCTCCGTACGAAGCCGCGGGATCATGGAGAAATGTACTTTCTGTATCCAGCGTATTCGGGATGGAAAAGACCAAGCGAAGGACAAAGGAGCGCGCGTTGCTGATGGCGATATCAAAACAGCCTGCCAGCAAACGTGTCCGACGGATGCCATTGTTTTCGGTGACATCAATGATCCGAAAAGCGCCGTTTCAAAACTGCAGAAAGATTCACTCGCTTTCCGTGCTTTGGAAGTACTGAACGTCAAACCGGTGGTGTCTTATCTGACGAAAGTTCGGAATCAAGAGAAGTCGATCAGTCATCATCATCAAGCGGAGAAGGCCCACTCCTGAAGAGGGGCTCGGTCTTTCGTTTCAGAGTTGACGAGGAGAAAATAAACCATGCTGAATCACTCAACGGCATCGGCCAAAGGCGCAGAAAAAACTCTTGAAGGCGTTGTGGGTTTCTTTAACGATCCACAGTCCCTCCTTGAGGCTACCAAGAAAGTCCGTGAAGCAAACTTTGAAGAGTTTGATACCTTCACGCCTTATCCTGTTCACGGGCTGGAAAAAGCTCAGGGCTTAAAGCGCTCTCCATTGCCTTACGTTACGTTCGGCGCAGGTTTGACTGGGTTCATTTGCGCGAACTTACTGCAAATTTGGACATCTGCAATTGATTGGCCGATTAACGTTGGCGGGAAGCCGATGGTTTCACTTCCTGCGTTCGTTCCTGTGATCTTCGAACTCACCGTTCTTTTTGGTGGGTTAGCCACGGTCGCGGGAATGCTGCTCTTCAATGGGCTTCCGAACACAAAAAAACGGGCTTTCGATAGTTCAATCACTCGAGATAAGTTCGCCCTCTTTATTGGTTCACCTCAAGGTAAGAAAGGTGCTGCGCGGGGGTTTCGTGAGTTTTCCGAGAGCGATGCAACTCAATTACTGAAGCAAGTCGGAGCGCAAGAAGTGCGCTCGGTCTACACGGAAGGCTGGTTCTGAGAAATGAGCTTCGAAATGAAAAATCTTCAAGCTGGTTTGAAAATCAGTGCACTCGCGTTGGTTGTTTCGCTGGGGTTGAGTGGCTGCGTGAAGCATTCGAAACCGAACATGACCTATATGCCTGAAATGGCTTACAGCCCCGCACTTAAGGCACAAGAGGAAGGTTCGATGCGCGTTCCGGTCAAAGGAACGATTCCACGTGATTTCAGACCCTATGCCTATTTCGAAAAGGGAATTGAAGCCGCGGGACAGGAACTTAAGAATCCAGTGGCGTTCACTCGAGCCAACCTCTTGCGTGGCCAGACGGTTTATAATGCGCAATGCAAAGCTTGCCATGGTGAAGACGGTCAGGGTGGGGGAACGATCGTGCCTAAGTTTCAGCGCCCACCTTCTCTGCATTCTGAAAAGATTCGTGGTTATTCCGACGGTCAAATTTTCCACGTAATTACGGTCGGTCAGAACATCATGCCGAGTTACGCAGGACAGGTCGGTGTGGATGACCGTTGGGCGGTCGTAAATTACATCCGCGTACTTCAGCGCAGTCAGGCGCCGACTGAGCAAGATTTGAAGTCGGCCGGAATTCAGAATTGAATATTGGTTTGAGAAGGAAATCTTAAAATGGCAACTCACAGCACTCACTCTCATGAGATCAAAAATCCCGGTCCTT
>Ga0169931_10015868_pt1 | contig 10044 bp, 12 predicted proteins | sample Kivu_15m_20L_FD_129675 | JGI IMG/M metagenome (GOLD analysis project Ga0169931, IMG submission 129675) | Freshwater microbial communities from Lake Kivu, Western Province, Rwanda to study Microbial Dark Matter (Phase II) - Kivu_15m_20L... | ecosystem: Environmental > Aquatic > Freshwater > Lake... | reverse complement strand
TGAGTTCTATAGTTTTTAAAAATTTATTTTTATCTTTTTTGATATCTATATATCTCGATTATTCTATTTCTCCTACTTCTAATTCAGGAGGTGTTCTTCTATCTCTTTTTTCCTTTTTTTCTTTCTTAGCCTTTTTATCCTTCCTATGTTTCTTTTCCTTTTTGTCCTTTTTATGTTTTTTTTCTTTTTTCTCCTTTTTGTCTTTTTTATGCTTTCTATGCTTTTCTGAAGACTCGCTACTTTCGCTTCTCCTTAAATCTCCTGAAATTTCTATCCTATTCTGATGGTCATAAGTCATATTGATATTTTCAGGATTTTCCTCATTATTGTTTCGAGTATCCTGCATCTTTTCTTCAAAAATTAGTTTTTTATTTTCTTCCAATACATGTATATTAATAAGATACTCCTGCTCTCTTTCTTGGTCTTTCAAATTTATATTAGTATTTATTATGGTATTTGAGTATTCCTTTTTTTCTTCGCTTATGATTGCTTTTACGCTTTTGTCGCGACTTCTACTACGAGATTTTTTCTTCAATTTGATCTCATTTTCTGTTGAATTAGTCTCCTGAACTTCTACAGAAACAGGAAGTTCTTGTTTTTTATATTTTTGACTAAGTTCAGGATACATCTCCCTTATCTTTCTAAGCTCCTTTTCTAACCAAAAAGGGTGATCTCTTATATTTCCCTTTTCTCCTCCTAATCTTCTACATTTAAAATTTTTCTCGGTCCTGCCTCGTTCATAATCTACTTGAACAGGTGTATTATCAATCCTCCTATTTTCGGCACGCTTATAGGCGGTCTTAAAATCAGCTTTATGCTCGTATTCTATAAATCCATATCCTCGACTTTTGCCATCCCTATCACGGACTATTCTTACTCGTTTGATAGGACCGTAGATTTCGAAGTCCTTTTTTAATTTTTTCTCATCTGTATTGTAGTTTAATTTGTAAACGAAAAGTGTTTTGTAAGGGTCTCCCTGAATGTTCGGATCATTCTTTGGATTCCCTATAAAATTAATAAATTATAAGTTTACTTAAAATTTAATGTAAGATTGTCAAGAAAAAATTGATTCCATATTTTTCAAAGGAAAAATTTTAGTTTTAATATATAAAAAGATGGGAGAACATCTCTTACCAAGACATTTTATATTTAAATACTTACATTCTTTTAATTTTTCTTTATTCTCTGACTTATGTCCTTCGATTTTTTCTACAATTGATTTCAGGCGTTTTGTTTCTTTTGATTCAGTGGGTCTAAGTTCGGGAGTTGACTTTTCGAACATTTCCAAAATATTGTCGAAATTTCCTACTACGCCCTCATATTCCCTGCATTCGCCCTTAATTAGCTTTTCAACATATTCTAACGGAGGTCTAGCTCTGAAAAGAATGTTAATGTGAGGTGGCATATCGGGCTTACAGACGAATCCAAGTCTACTTGGAGGCATTCCTTGGAACCCCGTCATAAAATGGTTGTTTGTCATAAAGTTTTGCATTTATTTAAATTATAAGATTTAATTAAATTTACACCTAAATATAAATTACATTTTATCAAATAAATTATTGAATATTCAAATTTCAAATGTGGAAAAAATTTTCTGCTACTATAATATTTCAGATTATCATTTAAAATATATTAACTGTGCATTTCGACCTCCTATTAGAAAAGACTTTGTTCATAAATTAAAAATAATTAAAATGTATAGAATGATTACATATATGTATTTTATTTAAAATAAATAGGTCTTTAATTTTAATCGTTTTCATTTTTAAATAAATTATTTTATTTAAAATTTAAGCTTTTTGAATAAGAATTCAGAGTGGCTAATTCTTTCATTCTCTTCAACATTATCTCTGGTTCTTACAAATCCTCTCATAAATCTATCAAACATTTGACCTCCGATGGCACCTTTAACTTCTCTCAAAGTTTGCTTATATCTGTCCTTTGAGGCTCCAAGTTCTTTTCTCAATTTATCAGTTTCTTCCTTATTTTCCTCGCTTCTTTCGTTTTCTTTTTTTGATAAAGCAGATTGTTTTTCTCTAATTTCGGTTTCGGATCTTTCCAATCTTTCAATTCCTTTTTGTATTCCTAAGTCCTCTTCAACTTTATATCTAAGGAGTTAAAATTAAATTTACCTTGTGACCAATAAATGAGTCATATTGAAAGTTTTAACGAAGATGCCCAATCTTTTCATTCTGGTGATTTGTTCTGCTGCTGATTCTTGGTTTTTGGAGGTTTCTAATTTTCTTAAGTGCTCTTCAACACTTTTAAGAGATTTCTTAGTTACTCTTCTTGGTGTTTTAGCTAAACCGACGACTAAGCAATGGGGGAATTTCTTGTCCTTTGAATTTTCATAGTTAGTTTTAACTATGATTGCTTTTTTACCTGCATGACGTCCGTTTAAGACAACTACAACTCTTCCTGGTTTGTAACTAATAGTTAAAATGAAAATTTACAATTTTGCCATTGTGTTTTTGCAATATCTTTAAAAAATTAATTTTAATAAATATAAAATTAATTTATTTAATTTAAAACAATCAGTTTATTTGTTTCAAATTAACATAGGTATATTTATTTCATATAATAAATAAAATTAAAAAAAAAATCAAGTGGTTTTGTTTTAATACATATTACACTGGGGATTGGGGATTGGGGATTGGGGATTGGCCCAATCCCCAATCCCCAATCCCCAATCCCCAATCCCCATTAATATTTATTAAAATAAATTTAAATATATAGAATTAGTATAAAAATTATTATTTGTCCTATGATTTTAGAAAGAGTACAATTTTCTATTTTTATTTTGATAAAATAAGAATAAGAAATAAATTATTTAAACATTTTAGATTAATAAATCCTAAAATAAAAAATAAAAAATGAAAAATAATGCCAAATCAAATAGCACTTCATCAATAATGTTGGATAGCACAATTAATGCACCTAATGTTAAGCTACTAATTAAAGCAGTTTCTACTTTAATACATTCAAATTTAATAGAAGATCTTCAAGATGGCAAGGTAATACATCCCAAGAGTGATATGTACTATTTTTCGGAAGAAAAATACATAAATGAAAATCCCAATGTTTTTGACGAAGATAGAATTGCTCTTTTAAGGAAATCACCCACAATGGAGGATATTTCTGGATTTATTGAAGTATGAATAATTTTTAATAATAAAGGCGCTTTACGATTTAGCTCAATTTTCTCCAGAATGTTGTGTTATCTGCTTAATTTACATTAATAGAATTATCGCACTTACTGATATGCCTCTTTTACCGACAAATTGGCGCCCACTAGTTCTGATTTCATTGATGATCGCTCAGAAAATGTGGGATGATAAATACTTGTCGAATGCTGATTTCTCTTATATCTATCCATTCTTCGATACCAAACAAGTTAATTCTTTAGAAATGAAATTTCTGGAGCTTATCCAATATAATACTCATATCAAATTCTCCATTTACACAAAGTATTACCTCGAATTGAAATCCTTGGTCCCGGGGGACACCTCACTAAGGCCGTTGGATGTCTTTACAATTGATAAATTAGAAAATCAATCAAGAAATATGGAAGAGAATCTCAAGAAAAATGCTAAGACTTCTGCTGATAACAAACAATCAGGACAACGTACTAACGTTGTTATTAACTAGAATTTTATATTTTAATATAAAATTATTCATTCATGTAGATAACTATTTTACGATGAAATTAAAAGTTAATTACTTAAATGCTTTAACATTCTATAAAGTTAAATAATAAAATAAAATGAAAAGCAAATCTAAGAAAAACAAAAACCCTCCGTTTAAACCTCAACCTAAAATAGATGATGAAGAATCACAAATAAAAGAACTACATATAAAAAAGAAGATATTAGAAGAAAAATACAGTAAGAATTCAAAATGAATATCTAGTTAATGCAAAACTTAGTGCGGATAAGGCACAAAAAGAAATGATGGAAGCTAAGTCCAGATTGTTAGATATAAAAAACACTAAAGACGGTGAGATCAATAAATTTTTTTCTATCAAATCAGATTTTGACAATAATTTGTTATTAGTCAAAAAGAACTACAAATCCAAAATAGACGATCTAAAATTAATAACCGAGGAAAAAGATAAAAAAATCGCATCATTAACAGCAAAATTAGAGGAGATGAAAAATGATTTCACTGCCAAAATGGATCAGAGAAATAAAACAGCTGCGCTTATAAGACAAAATATGGAGGATCTTAGTAAATTCTTTTCAGCACAACTTACTGAAATTCAGAACAATCTAGAAATGCAAATAGATAAGATTAGTGGCAAATGGGAAACTAACCTAACCTCCCATTTAAAATATTTTGACGAGTATGTGAAAAAATATGATTCCGGTAAGAATAATTAAATGTAAAACGTTTAAATTATTAATCTGAATACTTATTAAAGTGTAATTATTAATTCAAAAATTAATTTTATTTAATTTTTTAAAAAATAACTAATATTATATACAAATAAAGTGAAATTTTTTTGATTAAATGAAACACTATTTAAAGGGTCCAATTAATATTGGTTAAAATAAATGTCTTCAACCCAATTCAACGAGAAAAAACATAATCATGCCTACTACCGTAATAATAATTACAGCGTAAAGCCGAGATCTAAAAGGGCGGAAATAAAAAACGAAACTTCACCCGTCCAAAAAAAAGTCTCAGAGATTCTCTTCCTAAGGTATAAATGCCTTTCTTGCAATAATTATACAAATCGAAAACTCCACCCAGCAAAATTTCTGAAGAAATGCACTAACTGTAAAAATTCTTCTCATTTGTCGCAGCTTAAGCCATCTTTCGGTATGCTATATGGATCCTACACCTGCCAAAGTAAAAACTGCAAATATAAATGGATAGAGAAACTCAACTTTAAGAGTATAATAACAGGAACTCCCTACTGCAAAGATTGTAGCAGAAGAAAGAAAATATTCTCTATTATCTACAAAGATTTAAAAGTTACCTTTCGAAATAACTTTCTTTTCAAGTGTTCCTATTGCACAAAAGTCAAGAGTCTTACCTTCCGAGACAAGACTATAAGCGATCCAAATTCCAGGAAGAATTTTTTAATTCAGCCATCCTGCAAGGAATGCAAGACTGCTATGACTTTTGTGAAAAAGTCTCGCACTATTTTTTCTCAAAAAATTAAAAAGCTAGTTCCGCTTACTCCGAACAAGGTTTCTCCCGTTGAAGGCAAAAACCATCGACTGAAAAATTATAAATCTCTCAGGCAGCCTCAATTCCCTCACTACATAAGAAAATTTAACCCTAATTTCGAGTCTTCCACAAAAGGAACTGCCACATTTAAAAGAAGGAGTCGTCCTATCTCTTAAGGAGAGATTTTATTTTTAATTTTTGAGCGAACTTTTATAGTGATCTAATGCTCTTGAAATTGTCCTTTGATTTTTGCCTGCAAAGTTCGCATTAATTTAAATTAAATTAAATTTAATGTAATTAATTATTTTATTGAAAAATTTTAAATAATTAATTACAAATATTTAAGCATTCATTTTAATTAATTTTAAACAAATAAATGTCAAGATACGAGAAATTTTCATATGCACTATGCGACGGAGATGATTTAATCATAAATTCATTTCTTACTATTTCGTGCTAAAACAATTTCAAATATAGTTCCTTATTAGGTTATATTTCTAATAAGGTAGATTTATGAAAACATTTTTTCAAATTAGATTTACGATGCATATGTTTTAAATCATATCAACAAATTGCCTGTTGTATTTTGATAAAATTACACATGCAATATTAAAGTCAAGTTTAGTACTTGCCAAATTGAAAATATTTGACAAGTTTTGTAATTGACTACGTTTGATAGAAAAATTATTAAGAGTGCACAATATACTGGAAAGATTTAAAATAATTTTTCTCTTTCAATTTTGCGTGCAAAATTATTTATTGGCATAGAAGTTCCTGGTGGTATCATTGATATATACTCATTAGGAGGAAATTTTGCCGGACAAATATTTATAAATGTTTTTTCTTTTGGATAATTGAAAATTTTTAATTTATATTTAATAATATTTGTAGTTTATAAAATGGAATATAATAAAATTCCTAATCATTTCGAAAATGAAAAAGAATCGATTAAAAAAGCTAATGAAATGCTTATAAAAATATTTGAAAATAAAAACCCTTCAATTGATACGATAAAAAGTATCATCTCAGAATTCCACAAATATGAAAATCAGAATAGTATAGAAATATTTAATAAAATTGAGAGGAATATAAATGAATCAGCGATTTCAGTTAACAAAATTGGAGATATAATAAAAAATACAGATGATACAATAGACAGCACAAACGAATTTCTAAAGGCATGGGAGAAAATAACTGCACCTATAAATTATTATGGTAAAAAATTAGAAAATTTAATGATGAGTAAAAAGAATGTGAGCTCTATCCGCCATAATCTAAGTATATATGTCAAAATAAAGGACCAAGTAAACGAACTAAGAAATCTTTTGAATTCAAGTGATTCAAATATCGTCGTTGTTTATAAACAGATCAGATATTTAACATTTCTAAGAGTTCTTTTACTAGAAAAAGTTAAATCAGTAGACATGATAGATAAGTTAAACAATTTGGCAGATCATCTCTTATGTGTAGCTCATTTTGAAGAGGAATTTTTTGAAAAATTTTGGAGATATTTTCAAGACACCTTGCAGTTAGCCAATGAGAGACCAGAATTTTTAGTTAAATTATTAAGATTAATAGAGGAAGACCCTGATTATGTTAGAAATATAAAAATCCATTTTCAAATGTATAATGTATGTAAACATTTATATTTATTTTATCTTAGAAATCTGAAGACAAATTTAAGGGAATTGATTCACAAAGAGCATCTTTGAAAGAATCAAGAATATCAAATACGACAGATAAAAATGATAACGAATTCGATAATTTGTATGAAATCTTGATATTTAAAATAGAAGAATATATCGACCAAAAATTTCATTTAGGCTTTTACGATAAAAATGACCTGCAAGATATCCTTTTCGAGACTCAAAATTTTGTAAATGATTTACAGATTGTATATAACAAGGTAGTTGCATGTTTCCCTCCAAAATATAATATATTCAATGTTTACAAGGATAAATATTTAAAAAATATCTATGATAAACTTAAACCGTTTATAGATGAGAAAAAATTGGAAATGACTCCTGGAAATCTTATACTTATAGCAAGGTGGTTAGATAAATTTACAGAGGGATTACGAAAAGTAGGGATCGATATTAAAACAACCGACATCGGATGCGTAAAATTATAATAATAAAACCTTTAGGACATTGAGTTCTATATGCATTTATTCTACGATCATGTAAATGACAAATTGCAAGAGAGTGTGACAAGTATTATATCAAAAAATCTTGAGGATAAGGAAATAATCAAAACCACAAAAAATTTGGATCTAGAAAAAATACAATCATTTTATGCTAGTGACATTTTCAGAAGTTTGTTTAATGTAGTTGAGCTTCTTTGCGGTGACATCAAAGGGCATTTACTTTTTCAAATTATTAAAATAGTTATAGATAAAATGCAAGAAATTCAAAAAGTTAATGATAATTATCTTTCCGCTCTGAACAAAACTGAAGAATTAGTAGTGTCTTGTGTTTATGTTCTAGATGCACATAACTGTGTCGAGATATTTCCAGATTTCAAGAAGAAAATCAAAAATATACTACAAAAGGAATTTTATGACAGATTAAAAGTTTATTACCGAAATACAACCAGTTTGTTTAATAACACTATCAGAATAGGCTGCCTGAAAGCTATTGAGTTAATGTTTATTGAAATGGAACATAAATTTTTAAGTAAGATTTTAACTACAGAATGGAACGAGGATGTATTAACAGGAATATTCGAGAGTTTTAAAACATATTTCAACCGTGGATTCGTTAAGATTTTGAAACACCAACATATTCTAATTATTATTATAAGATCTTTCATCGATAATTTCGTGAATTGTTATGTAGAAGAATTAATTCATTCTTTACGTTCACTAAATAGAAAAAAGTTAGGGGAGTCCCCTCTATCCGAATATAAGTTGAAGTACCTAAAATTATCCCCAGATGATATAAAATACGAAGCTAAAAAAGAAGATAAATTATATCAATCTGAAAATATAAATTCTGCTAGTCCTAATAAAATCAATAAATCTAAGACTTTTGTCAAAAAATTAGACAAATATGATGTTACCAACTTAAACAAAAAAGACGAAAACGTAAAGTTTAAAAAATATGATTTTCCTGTTAAGAAATTTAATAAAGAAAGCAAAGAGTATAATCCTTCAGTTGTATTTAAAAAGATTGTTGAAGACATGAAAATTTTCAAGGATTTCTTAGACGAATTCAAAGAAGATGCCAAAGAGCCTTTTAGTAAAAAGTTAACTCTGACTCTTGGAAATAATTTTATTGAGTTATATATAAGGAAATTTTTAGCTATAAAGGATATTCTCAATTGCACTCAAAAATCTATCCCTGATACTATTAAACTTGTGTTCAAAGATTCTTACACTGGTATTGAAGGAAAAGTTTTATTGGAAGCTTTACTTTACGCAAGAGAAGATAATAAAGCAACCACGAAACCAGATTTAAAGAAATATTATTTAAATTCTTATGATAACGATAACAGTTAAAAAATGTTTAAATAAAATGTTAATCTGGTTTAATTTACATCTTACTGATAGCACGATCATAATTAATTAAATTTTAAGATATTCAATTATTTGAAGTTAAATTATAGTATGTCTTGATAACTTTATTAACACAAATTTCCAAACTTATTTATATTTTTCTATTTTATCATATTTAATTTTCATAATAATCCAAGAAAATCAATTAATTATTTAATAATGATCTTTATCCAAAAACTTCTCGTTTTTATAATCATCCATTTGAGAATAGTTATTTCCAAAACCACTACTTACACCGGAATATCTGGAACTTTGATCATTAAAATTATCATCACGATCGTTATTATTGCTTCTTCCCCATAATCTTCCTATTAAATAATTAAACCCATTAGAAGCTTTTTGTGAAAGATTTTGTACAGTTTCAGATTGCTATAGATAAATTTTTTAAATATTTACTGCAACTTCTGAGCCCTTTTCTATAACTTTAGAGCCTGTATATTTTATAACTTCAAAAGTTTTTCCTCCAGTATAAATCACTTTGCTTCCGAGATCCATATCACCGACTTTTTCTTTTATAGCACCAGCAACTGATTTAGTAACTTCGAATGCGGATCCTATAAAAGAATATATCCTAGAACCAGTAGAAGTGTATCCATCATTATCCAATGAATAATTTTCGATAGGTTCTGAAGATATTGAAGCAAATCTAGGATCTTTGTTGTAATTTGAACCTATCGATTCAAATTTTTTTTCATCATTACTGTAATTGGAAAAGCTAACTCTATTTGAATAGTGATCATCATTTATCGTAATCATTTTATTATCCATGCTGGGATGTCTATAATCTTCAGAGGAAAATTTTGATTTTACAGATTGATATCTATTATTATCATTGCTAACACTCGAGTAGCTTGGGTTTTTCACATAGTGATTATCATCAATGTTTATCATTCTATTAGTCAAGTTGGGAACATTATCTTTAGCTGTATAGGAATCGATCATCTCGCTTCTGTCAGGTAGTTGTTCTTCGAAGGGGTCGTCATTAGCAAAGGCTTTTAACATTCTTCTATAGAAATGCATTATTTTAGAATTGTATAATTGTTTGATAGGAATAGACCTGGAAATTCCGCACTTGTTTAAAAATTCAGCAAGTCTAATATTTCCCCCTAGTGACATCATTTTTACTTGATTTTCATTACTAATCAAAAATTATCTAATATGAATATTACAATGTATCTAATGTAACTGATCTAATGTAACTAATACCCACACCTAGCCCACGATGATCGCCTGAACAATTGAAGCATAAGTATATTCCATTATTGACACTTGCCCAATGAGCAGGTTTTTTATCTAGAAATCCAAATTTCTTA
>Ga0169931_10015867_pt1 | contig 10045 bp, 8 predicted proteins | sample Kivu_15m_20L_FD_129675 | JGI IMG/M metagenome (GOLD analysis project Ga0169931, IMG submission 129675) | Freshwater microbial communities from Lake Kivu, Western Province, Rwanda to study Microbial Dark Matter (Phase II) - Kivu_15m_20L... | ecosystem: Environmental > Aquatic > Freshwater > Lake ... | reverse complement strand
GGGCGCGGGGAAGCGCTGCGCAAACTCGCGGTAACCGCCGCGCACACGGCGGAGGTCGCGGTCGAAGACGAGCGCCGTGACACCGGTGGTGCCGGCGTCGATGGCGAGGAGGTGCGGGGGGCCAGCGCTCACGGGAGCGCGCTCCGCTGGGACGGGTCTGCCCCCACTGCGCTGCGAATGGCCCGCCTCGCGATCACAGCGTCTGCTGGATCGTGAGGCCCCCGTCGACGGCGGCGAAGCTGACTTGGGAGCGCTGCCCGTTGCGGTGCAAGCCGTGCAGCACGAGGCCGGTCTGCAAGAGGCCGGCGTCGAAGAGGCGTGTCAAGGACACCGGCAGCGTGCGGCCGACCTCGAGCAGCGCCGGGGTCGTGACCCCGAACGCCGACTCGACGGAGCACACGAGGCCGCCGCCCTCGAAGCCAGCGCCCACGCCGACCTCGAGCCCCTCGAGCAACGCCGCGTCGGACCAGTGCAGGGCAATGTTCCCGTGGAACTCGACCCACGCGCGGCCGTCGGGCAGGGCCCAGACGCCCGAGCCGGACTCACCCGCCTGCCAGCGCACGTCGACTGCGGCGAGGGCGCGGCGCAGCGCCTCGACTTCGCCGGTGAGGTAGACCACCTGGTCGGGGCCCGCGACGTCCGGGACTCCGCCGGTCGTCAGCGGGAGGGTGCCGACGGTCGGGTCGGTGCTGAAGCCGCCACGTTCACCGCCGCGGTCATCGGCCTCCGCCGGGAGGACGACGAGACCGAGGGCGAGGCCGAGCGCAGCCGCGACGCCCAGGCCAAGTCGTCCGGAGCGAAGCGCGGCGAAGCGAGAGCTGAAGGAGTGTGTCATGGGACTGTTCCTCCGGGACACCGGGGTGTCAGGCCGCTCCCCCAGGCGCGGCGCGGAAGAGTTCGGGGCAGCGCGCGACGAGGAGGTCGGTCAGCCCGGGACGGGAGTCGATGAGCCCCCGGAGGTCCCGGTGGGCCGCGAAGAGGCGGGCGACGCCGGTGGCGTCCCCGTCGTGGTGCTGCATGTGCTGGTCCAAGAGCGCACGGAAATAGTCGACCGAGCGGCCGAGGTTACCGGTCGTGGCGTAGACCACGCCCAAATTGAGGCGCGCGCCCTCGAAGCGCGGGTCGGCGTCGGCCAGCCCCGAGATCGTCATCCAGCGCCACCAGCGGGTCGCCGCGCGGTGATCCCCCTCGAGGTAGAAGAGGCGCCCGAGCTGCATCGCCGCGTGGCCCTTGTTCGTGCGGTCGAGGGCGGTCTCGAAGACGGCCCGGTAGGCCTCCGCGGCGCGCAGGCTGCGGCCCTCCTGGGCGAGGACGAACGCGAGGTAGATGCGCGCCTCTTCGTGCGAGGGGTCGGTCTCGACCGCCTGCTCGAGCAAGCGCTTGCCCTTCTCGAGCGGGTGCGAGATCTGCTCCAGGCGGCCGTTGAAGAGGCTGCGCGCGGCGCGCCAATCCAGCGCGGCGCCGTAGCGCGGGCGCTCCCCGCGCCCGGACTCGAGCACGCCGTCGACGAAGCCCTTGCCTTCGGCGCGGGTCTCCTCGATCGGCACGGCGCGCTCGAAGACGCGCTGCTGGAAGGCCTCGGGCTCGATCGCGTTCAGGACGTAGGCCTTGCCGAGCTGGTAGAAGATCGTCGCGAGGCGGTGCGCGAGGTCGATCGAGTCGGCGGCCGACTCGAAGCCGCTCGGATCGAAGAGCGCCGCGCCAAACATCGCGATGCGGGCCTCGAAGCGGGCGGGGTCGTGCACGTCGCGGTGCAGCCGCGCGAAGGTCTGGATGTCGTCGAAGAAGGCGCGCGCGTCCGCGGACTCCTCCAGGAGCACCATCGCCTGCGCCGCCGCCGGCTCGTCGAGCTCACCGTCGACGAGGCACGAGAGCTGCACCTGCAGCGCACGTTGCTCCGGCGAGAGGTGGACCTCATCGGGGTCACCCAGCGCGAAAGCCTCGCGCACGGCGTCGCTTCGATCGGGCCTCGGTTCCATCGGGGGGCGGCTCATCGGCGAGCCTCCTCTGCGTTCTGGGGATCGCGGTCTTGGTGTTCGTCTTGCTCGCTCGACGCTTGCGTCGCGCCCGCATCGGGCGACGTCCCATCGAGGACGCGGCGCAAGGTGCGGTGGATCTTCCGGCGCGCGCGGAAGATGACCATCTTCAGATTGTCGATGCGCAGGTCGAGGGTCTCCGCCGCCTCGCGGTAGCTGAGCCGGTCGACCTCGACGAGGTGCAGCGCGCGGCGCTCGCGCTCCGAGAGGAGGCTATACACCCGCAGGTAGAGCTGCAGGTAGGTCACATAGGCCCGGCTGCACGCGCGGCTTTCCTCCGCTTCGAGCACGCCGCGCAGCGGGCTGGCATCGTCGTGCAGCTCTGGCGCGCCCGAGTCCTCGAAGGGCACTTCCAATTGACCATTGCGCCCGAGGGCGCGCAGGTGCTTCAGCACCGTGTTGCGCACGATCATCGCCGACCACATCCGGAAGGCGTCGTCGCGGGTGGCATCGAAGCGATGCGGATAACGATAGACATTGAAGAAGACCTCCTGCAGCACGTCGACCGGGTCGGCGTGGCTGCCGTAGCGGCGGAGCCGCGCGGCGACCTGCGTCAGGAGTTGAGCCCCGTTGAGCTCGTACAGGAGCCCGAACGAGGCCCGCGATTGGTGGTCGCGAAAGGCCTGCATCAGGCGCGTACTGACCACATCGCGGAGCGCCTCGACATCGCGCGCGGGTTCCACTTGCTCGAGCAGGGCGAGCAGCGCGGCGCTGGCGTCGGAGGGGAGCTCCCGACCGAGGCCCCGCACACGGTCGGCCAGGCGTTCGGCAGCGCCGGGCCCCGCGAGGGGGTTCGAAGAGAAGAGGTCGGTGGCCTGCATGGCCTGGTCGAGGATGGGGGAAGACCCGGATTCCGTCCAGGGGGTCCCGCGGATCGACCGCAGACCGCCGGGGGCTCGGGAGGTGCAGGGAGCGCGGCGGCCGAGGGGACGGGGACCCCGCAGTGGCGCCGTGTAAGGATTACGCTAGTTGGATCCCGAGGTAACCCTCTGGGAAGGGGGAACTGCGACGAAATTTCGCGCGACGGAGCGTCCGCGGCGCTAACTGCCTGCCCGAGATCGGTTTAGGCAACCCTGGAGAGAGGGAACCCGGGGCGCCCGAACTGCGTCGCGCGGGTCGCCTGGGTCGGCGACCCGAGGCGGGCGCCGGCGGATCGCCCCCCCTGCCGGGCGCGCCCTGGCGCCGGTGCCGGGCGCGAGCGAAGCTCTCGGGCGATGCCCGACCGCCGCCAGATCGTCCTCGAGCTCGCCCGGGAGGCCGGCTTCGACCTGGCGGGCATCGCGCCCTTGGCGCCCCCACCGGACGCGGCGCACTTCGATGCCTGGCTGGAGGCCGGGCACCACGGCGAGCTCCGGTGGTTGGCCGACGATCGCGACCGGATCGTCGACCCGCGCCGCAGCGACCCGCGCGGCCGCACGCTGTTGATCGTGGGGCTCGGCCACTCTCGGGCGGCGGGCGCGCTCGCGGACGGGACTCGGATCGCGCGCTATGCCCTCGGTCGGGATTACCACAACGTCGCGCAGAAGCGCCTCAGGGGCCTCGCGCGGCGTCTGCGCCGGGAAGGCCTGGCGCTGCCGGGCCGCACCGTGGTCGACGCGGGTCCGCTGATGGAGCGCTCGCACGCCAGCGCCGCAGGGCTCGGCTTTCCGTCGAAGGCCGCGAACCTCCTGCACCCCGCGTTCGGGCCGTTCTTCTTCCTGGGCGAGATCGTGCTCGACCTGGAGCTCGAGCCGACCGCGGCCGAGCGCCCCGCCGGCTCGTGCGGGAGCTGCACCGCGTGCCTGGACGCCTGTCCGACCGGGGCGCTGCGCGCGCCGGGCGTCGTCGACGCGCGGCTCTGCATCAGCTACCACACGATCGAGAGCGCCGCGCCCGTGCCCGAAGGGCTGCGAGCCGCCCACGGCCCATGGGCCTTCGGCTGCGATGTCTGCTCCGAGGTCTGCCCGTGGGCCAACCGCGCGCCGGACCTCGCCGCGCGCTTCGGGCTGCACCCCGCGGTCGCCGACGCGGCCGAGCGCGGCGTCGTGAGCTTGCTCGTCCCGCGCGCTGCGGGGGGTGGCGCGACCGCGGCCGAGGCAGCCTACCGCGCGCACTTCGAGGGCAGCAGCCTGCGCCGCCCCGGCCGCGCGCCGCTCGCCCGGAATGCGGCGCTCGCGCTGGGCAACCGGCCCTCGGAGGAGGGCCGCGTGGCGCTGCTCGAGGCCCTCCGCGGGGACCCTGCGGCGCTCGTGCGGGAAGCGGCCGGCTGGGCCCTCGCCCACGGGCACGGGGCCGACCAGGGCGTGCGCGCGGCGCTCGCGCGGGCCGCCGCCGAGGAGCCTGAGGCGTGGGCGCGCGACGCCCTGCGGCGCCACCAGGGCGGGACCGGGGCCGGCTGAGCGGCCCCGCGGGCGCGTCGCGCCGCTTGGACACGTCGCGCCGCCGCGACACGGGTGCCCTGGCCCGCGCCCAGCGCCGCGCCAGGCGCCCCGCCGCGGGCAGCGAGCGGGTCCCGTCGCGGTTCTATCCGGAGCGAGGGAACGTACGCCGGCCCCTCTGCGTCCCGGGCATGTCGATCCGGCGCGACACGCGCCGCGTCGGCGCGACGGGGCGTGAAGACCCCCTGCGACGGCCCCAACCCCTTGGGCCGCAGGCGCTTACGTCACGGCGCACCTGCGCGGCGCGCGCTTGGCACGGTTTTGGCTCCTTCCCCGGCGTCCACCGACCCCAAACGCCCCGATATGGACAGCCTCGACTTCTACAACGACAAGAAGTGGTGCGCGCAGTGCGCGGACTACGTGCCCTACCTCATGAGCATCGAACGCTCCTTCTGCGTCGCTTGCGGCGGCGAGGTGCGCCTCTTCTCGAAGGAGGACTGGCGCGCCTTCAGCGCCGGCATGGCAAGCCGCAAGCCGAAGGGCGTCGGCAAGCGCCCGAGCGAGCGCGGCGCCGGCGGCCCGGGCCGCGAGTCGGCGTGAGCCGCCGCCGCGGCTGAGCAGCGCCCCGCCGAGGGACACACGACCGCCGCGGTCAGCGCTGCGCGCGGAGCTGCGCGGCGCGCGCCCCGGTACGGAGCTGGCCCTGGATGTCGCCGCGCCGCGCGTGGAACGCGGAGACCGCATCCAACACCTCGGCGTCGTTGTCGAAGTCGCGCTCGAGGCGCTCGGCGACCGCAGCGGCGGTGGTCGGGTTCCCGCAGCGCTCGAGCACATCCAGCACCGTGAGCTCCGCGGCGCGCTCACCGCGCGCCGTCCGCGCGAGCAGCGCGGCTTGCCGCAGCGCCCCCTGGGCATCGCCCACGTCCGCGCGCAGCCGCGCGAGCGCGCTGCGCGCGGCGCTGTCGCCGGCGGCCAGCGCGAGCGTCGCCTCGAGGTCGCGGGTGCGGGTCTCGACGACGGCGAGGAACCCAAAGCGCCGCTCGGCCTCGGCCGCGCGCTCCGCCAGCGCAGCGCGCGCCTCCGCGGCCTCGGGCAGCGCCGCGAGCTCCTCCGCGAGGGTGCGCGCGAGCAAGTACCACGGCCGCGGTTCGTACGGCGCGAGCGCGAGCGCGCGCTCGGCCGCCGCGCGCGCGTCGGCGAGGCGCTCGTCCTCGAAGCAGAGCTGGGCGCGCCACGTCAGCGCTTCGACGTCATCGGGCGCGAGGGCGAGGGTCGCAGCGAGCGCGTCCTCGGCGGCCGCGTGGTCCCCCGCGCGGTAGGCGCTGAGCGCGAGCCCGAAGCGCGCCTCGCGCGCGGCGTCGTCCCGTAGGCCAGGCGCCGCGAGCACACGCGCGTAGTGGGCGCGTGCCTCGGCGTAGCGCCCGAGCCCGTGGTACGCATGGCCGAGATGGCGCGTGCGCGCGGCCTCCTCGGGCGCGTGGGCGAGGAAGCGCTCGAACGCGACGACGGCGTCTTCGTGCCGCTTCAAGCGGAACGCGACGCCGCCGAGCAGCGACAGCGAGGGCGGGTGATCCGGCGCGCCGTCGAGGCACTCGAGCGCGAGGCGCCACGTCGCCGCGAGGTCATCCCGGCGGTACGCTTGGAGCGCGGCTTGGTACAGCGGCGGGAGCGGCGCGCGCTGCCAGCCCTCCCATTGCCCGAGCGCCGCCCGGGGCAGCGCAGCCGCCGAGCGCAGGAGCGCTGCGCGCTCGAGCGCGCGTGTGTCCTGGGCGCTTCGCGCGCGCGCGCCCGCAGCAGGCCCGCTGGAAAGTGCCGCGGGCGCGACCTCCGCGGGGCGGCCTGCGACGAGGACGCCGCTCGAAAGGACGCCGCTCCAGAAGACGCCGCTCCAGAGGATCGAACGGAGGCTCATCGCGCTCCCCCACCGGGTGCAGACCCATCGGTCGGCGGCGCCACGACGAGCGCGCCGGCGCTGGGGTCGACGTCTGTGTGCACGCTGATGCCGCGGCCGGGCCAGTGGACCTCGACGCGCAGCGCGCCCGCTGCGCTCGGCGGCAAGCCGAAGTGCGCTTCGAGCGGCGCCGCAGCCTGGTAGCCGCCGGCGGAGCGCAGCTCGCGCTCGAGCGCGAGGCCCGCTGCAGTCTGGACGACGACGCGGGCGCCGTGGGCCGCGGCGCCCGCGCGGGGCGCAGGCTGGACGCGGAAGCCGCGCGCCCCCGCCGGGCGCGGCGCGTCGTTGCGCAGGATCCGCACGGGGCCATTGACCTCCGTCACGACGAGGTCGAGGTCGCCGTCGCGGTCGAGGTCCCCGAGCACGCCCGCGCGGGCGACCCGCGGCGGACCGGCTTCGAGCGCGCGCTCGCGGAACTGCTCGCCCTCGCGCACGAAGAGCTGGGCCGCCTGCGCATAGCTCGTATCCGTGCCCGCGCGATCGGCGGCCGGGTAGACGTGTCCGTTGAGCACGAAGAGGTCCTGATCGCCGTCGAGGTCGAGGTCGCCGAAGCCTGTCCCCCACCCGAGCCGCGCGAGGCTCGGCCCCGCGAGGCCCGCGCGCGACGAGCGCTCCCGGAACGAGCGTCCGTTGGCGGTGCGGGCGTAGAGGGCGTTGGTCTCGCCGCTGAAGTTCGTCACGAACACGAGCCCCGCGCCATCGTCGACCCCGACGCCCATGCCCGCCTGTTCACGCCCCGATGCGTCGTGCGAGACGCCGAGGCGGAACCCCACCTCCTCGAACGTCCCGTCGCCGCGGTTGCGCCACAGGTGGTTCGGCGTCGAGTCGTTCGTGACGTACACGTCCGGCCAGCCGTCGCGGTCGTGGTCGAGCGTGATCACGCCGAGCCCGTAGCCCGCCACAGCGGGGCGGAACCCCGCGGCGACCGAGGCATCTTCGAACGTGCCGTCTCCGCGCCCGCGGTAGAGCCGGTCGTGCACGGGCACGAGCCCCTCGGGCCCCGCCATGACCGCGTGGCCCTTCCAGCGCGCGGAGCGCCGGCGCGCTTCTTCGAGCTCCGGCACGAGGTAGCTGACGACGACGAGGTCGAGGTGCCCATCGCGGTCGTAGTCGAGCGCTGCGGCGCTGGTGCTCCACGCGCCGCTGCCGGGCAATGGCGCGACCTCGCGCCAACCCGCCCCGCCGCGGTTGAGGAAGACCCGGTCCGGGCCGAGCCCGAGCGCGACGAGGTCGACCCACCCGTCCCCGTCGAAGTCGGCCAGCGCGAGGCCTGACCCGAAGCTCGCCGCGCTCCCGCGCGGCAACACCCAGTCGCCCGCAGCGGCGGCGTACGTCCCGTCGCCGCGGTTCAGGAAGACCCGCGGGACCGGCCCTGGCTCGCCGCGCCGGTACGCCTCCGCGTCGCCGCCGTCGACGACGACCAGGTCCAGGTCCCCGTCACCGTCGAGGTCCGCGAGCCCGACGCCGCCGCCGTTGACCCTGAGGATCCAATCCTTCGCCGCGCCGCCGCACTGGATCGAGACGCCGGAGAGCGCGGCCTCCGTGATGTCCGTGAACCACGGCGGCGCGGCGTCCGCTTGACCCGAGCCGGGGAGGCAGAGTGACGCCCCGGCGACGGCGGTCGAGAGGACGCGGGCGAGAGCGAGCTGCATGGGGCGATTGTGCCAGAGCCGGGGTCGGTGAGCAGCCCGCGGGGCGCGCCGGCGCGTAAGCAGTACCCGCCGGTCTTGGGCGTGTTTCAGGTCTTCTTCAAGACCCAAGTGGTCATCGTGCGCGCCCCGTGCACCACCGTGGACTTCAACGGCTCGAGCGGGACCGCCCCGAGGCGGGCGGCCTCTGCGGCGAGGAACGGCTCGTCCACGAGGAAGCGCTCGGTGCCATCGGCGAGCCCGTAGCGCCCGACCCCTGTGCCGCCGCCGAAGCGCTGCGCGGCGCCCTCCTGCGCGACCGTCGACGCGAGGCGCGCAAAGAAGAGCCCGCCCGGGCGCAGCACGCTGAACGCGCCGTCGAGCATGGCGCGGAAGTGTGCCTCGTCCCGCGCGAAGTGCAGCACCGCGATGCACAGCACGACGTCCGCAGACGCCGCCAAGTCGCGCGCTGAGGCCAGCTCCTCGAGCAGGTCGACGCAGAAGGCCGTGTGCGGGAGGTCCGGCGCGAGGACCGCGGCGCGCCGCACGAGCTCTGCGACCGCGGCGGGGTCGCGGTCGGTCGCAGCGACTCTGCAGCCGATACGCATCAGGTACGCAATGTTGCGCCCGCTGCCGGAGCCGGCGTCGAAGACACACATCCCGGGCGATATCCGCCCTTTCAAGACCTGATCCAGGAGCTGGATGTCGATCCCGGCCAAGAGCTCCGCGAGGCCTGCCGGATCCAAGGGCTCGGGCGGGCCGCTCATGCGCGCAACGACTCCAGCTCCTCCCAACGGGCATAGAGCGCCGCCAGCTCCGCTTCGCGCGTCTTGCGCTCGTCGAGCAGCCGCGTGAGCGCGTCGGGCGGCCCAGCGTAGAGCGCTGGATCGGCGAGCCGCTCGTCGAGCGCGCGCAGCGCCGCCTCGATCGTCGGGATCTTCTGCTCGACGCTCGCGAGCTCCTTCGCCTGGCCCATCGAGAGGCGCTTCGCCTTCGGGGCCGCGGTCGCAGCGCCCGGCGGCGGCGCCTTGGCAGCGCCTCGGGTCTCCTCCCGCGCAGCGACCCGAGCGGCGACCCGCGCCGCCTCCCGCTCGCGGTGCACGTCGGCGAGCAGCGCGGACAGGTCGCCGTGGTGCAACCGCGCCCGCCCCGAGCCGTCCAAGTAGAGGATGTGGGTCGCCACGCGATCCAGGAACCAGCGATCGTGGCTGACCACGAGCGCCGCGCCGGGGAACACGAGCAGCGCTTCCTCGAGCGAGCGCAGCGTCGCGAGGTCGAGGTCGTTCGTCGGTTCGTCCAGCACCAGGACGTTGCCGCCCGCCGTCAAGAGCTTCGCCAGCAACACGCGGTTGCGCTCGCCGCCCGAGAGCTGCCGCACGGCGGTCGTGCGCATGCGCGCGTCGAAGCCGAACTTGTCGAGGAAGGACTCGACGCGCACGGCCCGGCCCTCGACGAACACGGTGTCTGCGCGGCCGGCGACCGCCTCGGTCACGGTCGCGTCGAGGTCGAGCTCCGTGCGCATCTGGTCGATGCCCATGAACGCCACGGTGTCTCCGACCTCGCGCGTGCCCTGGTCGGGCGCGAGCTCGCCCACGAGCATGCGCACGAGCGTGGACTTGCCCGCGCCGTTCGGGCCGACGATGCCGAGGCGCATACCGGGCGCCAGCTCCAGGTCGAGCCCGGAGAGGATGGTGCGCGCGCCGAAGCGTTTCGCGAGCCCCGCGACGCGCACGACCTTCGACCCGAGGCGCGGCCCCGGCGGGATCGTGAACTCGAGGTCCGCGGACAGCTTCACCGGCGCCGAGTCGACGATCGCGTGGTAGCGCTGGATCCGCGCCTTCGACTTCGTGGTGCGCGCTGGCGGTCCGCGCCGCATCCACTCGGTCTCGCGGCGCAGGAGGTTCTGGCGCGCGGACTCGGCGTTGCCTTCGGCGACGAGGCGCGCGGAGCGCTGTTCGAGGTAATCGCCGTACCCGCCCTGGTAACCGACGAGGCGCCCGCGGTCGAGCTCGACGATGCGGTCGACGACGCGGTCGAGGAAGTACCGGTCGTGGGTGACGAGCACGAGCGGGG
>Ga0169931_10015866_pt1 | contig 10045 bp, 8 predicted proteins | sample Kivu_15m_20L_FD_129675 | JGI IMG/M metagenome (GOLD analysis project Ga0169931, IMG submission 129675) | Freshwater microbial communities from Lake Kivu, Western Province, Rwanda to study Microbial Dark Matter (Phase II) - Kivu_15m_20L... | ecosystem: Environmental > Aquatic > Freshwater > Lake ... | reverse complement strand
TTCCTCCTCACCCTGCCCATTTGGGGCAGGGCCTCGTCGGTCAGAGCGCTTCGCTTCGATTTGACTTTGTCTCGCAGAGTCCAAATCTTTCAAACCTATCCGCGCGCAGTATACCTCGAGACGCCTCCTCCTGGCCTGCCCTCTTGGGCAGGCCACCGTCGGAAGCTGTACGGCCAAGCTCCGGTTGGCCTCTCGAGGTGGCTCAAAAGGGCGGTTTTTCGCTGCCGTGGAGCTTTGCGAGCTGCCTCCATAATGATAATTTTAATACGCCCTTGAGTCCAATCGCGGCCTAGGGTAAAATCCTGGCCTGATGCAAGAAACCGATCTCATTTTCGCCGGTCCTGCGGAAGAAGGGATGCGGCTCGATAAGCTTTTAGCCGAACGCTTTCCCGAATATTCCCGCACCTATTTCCAAAACCTGATCGAGCAGGGATGCGTCCTCTTGAACGGCGAGCGCGCCCTAAAACGGGCCTTGCCCGAAGAGGGGGACGAGATCGAAATCTGCTTTCAAGCAGTTCCCGGGCCGAATATCGCCCCGGAACAGATCCCGCTCAATATCCTCTACGAAGACGACCACCTCCTTGCCGTCGACAAACCCGCCGGGATGGTGGTCCATCCGGCTCCGGGACACTGGTCGGGGACGTTCGTGAACGCCTTGCTTGCCCACTGCGGGGGCAAGGCGCCGGGCAGCGACCCGCTCCGCCCCGGGATCGTCCACCGCCTCGACAAGGAAACCACCGGCATCTTGGTTGCCGCGAAAACGCTGCAGGCGCACCAAAAGCTGATCGAGAGCTTTTCCGAACGGCGGATGGAAAAACTCTATTTGGCCGTTTGCTGCGGGCGTCCGCAAGGAGGTGTCGTCCGGGCTCCGATCGGACGCCATCCGGTCCATCGGAAAGAAATGGCCGTTTTGAGCGACGGCAAAGACGCCGTCACCGAATTCCAGCTCGCCGCTTTCAATGAACAGCTCAGCCTCGTCTTGGCGCGCCCTCTGACGGGAAGGACCCATCAAATCCGCGTCCACCTCAAGCACATCGGCTGCCCGGTTCTGGGCGACTCAGTCTATGGCAGCGAACGCTTGAACCGGGTTCTTTCCCCCGGCAGGCACCTCCTCCACGCCTACCGGCTCCAATTCGACCATCCAATAACGGGAGAGCCTCTCAAACTCACGGCCCCCATCCCGGAGGACCTTAAAACCTGGATGCGGCGCCTATGCAGCCCGAATCCCGAAAACGCGCTCGACGCCCCTCCTCTTACAGCTCGCTTTTAATGTCCAAAACCTGTAAAATATATTCTCGGAACAGATCTTTTTTTCGAACGAGCAACCGAAAGAGGCACCTCTTATGAAAGAATTTGTTGAATACATCGTAAAAAACCTAGTCGACAATCCCGACCAAGTTCGCATCAATGAAATCGGCGGCACCCACACACTCATCATCGAACTCGCCGTCGAGAAGTCAGACATCGGCAAGATTATTGGGAAGAAAGGCAAAACCATCAACGCCATCCGCACTCTTCTCATGTCGGTCGCAAGCCGGAACGGCCTTCGCGTCAATCTCGAAATCATCGAAGAGCCAAAAGAATAAACTCATTCTCGCCCGGCTAGTTTAATTAGCCGGGTTTGATTTTAATTGCAATTTGCCCCATAATATCTGGAATGACTATTGCAAGCATTACAAATAAAACCACCCATTCTTTTTTTGAACAACCGAAACGCTCGCTCCCCAAAACTTCGAAAATCGAAAAAGCCGCACTCTTAGCCTTTGCCTGCATATCCGCATATTACAGCCTCCCCGTTTGCCTCTTAGGCCTTGGCTCTTACGCGGCCTTCCGCTATGCGACTCTTCCCGCCCCCGTCCAACGGCTCCCCTATCATCCGAACGATCTCAAGCTATCCCAATCCAAATCAGCCGGAACCAAACTTAAAAATGAGTTCGCTCTCGCGCAAGCTCAGGCGAAAGCCCAAAAATCGCGCGGGTTCTTTTCCCATTCTTTCGCTTCTCTTGGCCTAAAGCCCTGCCAATACGAAATCGCTTCCGAAACCGACGCCTCCCTTTCCGTGGGGATCGCCCATGCCCAAGGCCCACGGGACTCGATGGAAGATTTCCATATTGCAACCTCCGGTTCGATCCCTGCCGCGTACTGGCTGTTCGCGATCATCGACGGGCATGGCGGCACTCAAGTAGGCCGCTTCGTGAAGGAGCATCTCCAAGCCGAAATTGAAAAAGCGCTCCAAAAGCACGGCCTTAGAGACCAAGGAATCCGCAACGCGCTGAAAGAAGCGTTCGTCCAACTCGACGCCAAAATGCCGCGCGATCTATGCAATGAAACGGGCGCGGCCGCAGTCGTCTCTCTCGTCATCGGCGATTCGGTCTGGACCGCGAACCTCGGCGACAGCCGCGCCGTGCTCAAAGCGGGAAAACAGGTTTTCCAGCTCAGCGTCGACGCCAAGCCGAACGATCCGCGCTTTAAGCGGTCGATCGAAAAACGGGGCGGATGGGTCGAAGAGGTCTATGGCGTACCGAGAGTCAATGGAGTGCTCGCTTGCGCAAGAGCCTTCGGAGATAAAGCTTTGACCGGCGTTGACGGCCATTACGTCATCTCGCCCCGTCCGAAAATCACCAAATTCGACCTATCCCCATTCAAAGGGCAGGAAATCGATCTCCTTCAAGCATGCGACGGCATCTGGGACGTCGCCTCCACTCAAGAAGCTGCGAAAATTGCCGGCAGCTCCGATCCGGAAGAGGAAGCGGCGCGCCTTGTCCGAGCTGCGTTAAATGCCGGAAGCCAGGACAACTGCTCCGCCCTGATCGCACGCCTTGCCAAATAATCCCTTGATTCTTAGAATCTCCCGGCTTTTAAAACCCGGAGATTTTTCATGCGCATCCCCTCGCTTGCGGCTTGCCATACCTACCTAGCCGCTATCTACAAACCCATCAAATCCTGCTTCAGCAAAACAGCTGATTTCGCGGCCTCTTTCTTCCGGCAGAGCGATTTCCGGAAAGTCTCGCAGCGGGATCGGCGCCTCGAACTCTTCCGCGAACACCCCTTCCTTGCAAAACAAGGAGATCCCGCAAGAGGAGAAATCGAACTCGTCCTGGATCCAAAGAGAGCGGCCCGGATCGAACAAACTCTCAAAGAGCGCTGGAAAGCAAATGGCGTCGCCCAAGCCAACCTCAACAAGCGGGCCCAATCCGGCGTATTGATGGAAGACCAGTACTTCATCTTGCTGAAAGACCCCGTCATTTTTCCGAACGGCGCCGACGGCCTCTATTCGCGCCTCATCCATGCGAGCATGCTCCAAGGAACCATCGGCGCGGCGGCCCTGCCCATCACCCCGGAAGGGAAAATCGTGCTGAACCTCAATTACCGCCACGCGACCCGCGGCTGGGAATTCGAGCTGCCCCGCGGTTTTGCAAGAGACGGAGAAGCGCCCCTCCAAACGGTGATTCGCGAACTCAAAGAAGAAACAGGACTTGTTTCCGAACCTCCGGTTCTTCTGGGCAAAGTCGCTCCGGACACCGGGATCTTGGCGTCCGTCCCGCACGTCTACCTTTGCCGCACCACCCACGCCGAAAAAGCCGAGCGCGGTTGCGAGGCGATCAAAAAATGCGTCGCCTTCACGCCCGATGAAATCGCAAAAGGACTCATCGCCGGCTATTTAGAACACGAGGGAGAAAAAATCCCGCTCCGCGACGGCTTTTTGGCCTACGCGCTTCTCCAGGCCCATCTCCAAGGCGCTATCAAACTCAAGCCGCAACAACCAAAGTAAAAGAGACTCATGGGGACTCCGTCCCCATACCTCCGCCAAGAACCTATCCCGCTAAAGGTTTTCCGTCGATTTTTTGGACTTTTTGAGCGAATTTTCCCTCTGAAAGAGGGGGGCAATATCAACTTTCGTATATTGCCCCCCTCTTTCAGAGGAAAAATTCGCTCAAAAATTCTCAAAAAAGCGACGAAACACCTTTAGCGGGATAGGTTCAAAGGACTTTCGCCCTTTGGGATCCTGTTATATGGGTTTGCAAAGGGCGAAAGCCCTTTGCCGGGTTGCAGGGCGGAGCCCTGTTGTCCGGATTTAAATCGAGGGCAGGAAGGGCGACACCATCGCTTTGCGGGAATTGAGAGTCCCGGGGCTAAACCGGAGTACTGCGATCGGCAAGTTCCGGTTTTGGGCCGTGTGGGGAATTTCGATAAAGCTCTCTTTGAAAACGAGGGCGAGATCCGCCGCGTTGGGACCGAGGAATAGCGCTTCGAGCGGATTGTCCTTGAGGCCCGGAGACGTTTTGAACTTGTTCAAAAAGCGTTTGAGAAATTCAGTCGGGACGTCCCCTTCCGGAATCCAGATCCAAAGCTCGTCCTTGTGGACATGGGCGCCGTTTAGCCCCTTGTGCACTTCTTCCGCGCTGACGATCGTGCTGACCATGTGGATATGAAGGGAGATCTCGGGTTTTTCGCGATGGACGGCCATCGCGGCGTCCAGCCAGTTGCGCCGGATCGCATCGGCGTGTTTTTCGAAGAAGGGGACGTTCACGGCAAACACTTTCGTCTGCCCGACGCGGCAGCACCCGTTTTGCTCTTTCGTGTCGGCGAAAATCGCGGACGGCTTTCCGGCGGCGGCAAGGCCGAGGTTCCGCTCCACCTCTTTTTCCCTGAACGCATAGACCTTTTTATAGAGGGAATACATATCGTCGTTTTGCAAAATCCGGGAAGCCGCCTTCTTGAGGAAGTGTTTATCCCGCGGCAAGTCGGAAAGATCGATGATCTCCGTCTCTTTTTTCATCGCGATCGTCTTGAGGCGGTTCAAGAGATCGGCGACGCACTCCAAGTCCGCCGGGGTCACCTTGCTCAAAAGGTCGGTGTCTTCCAAAATCGCATGGAGGAAATGGAGGTACTCGATCGCTTCGCGGTCGGGATGGACGAAGTGGACCGGTTTAGCCTGAATCGCCTGCTGGCGCTGCAGAAGCCTGAGGAGGATCCGTCCTTTTGCCGAACCGATATCCCGCTCGATTCCCTCCGCAGTTTGTCCCGCGAGGCTGTAGCGGTCGTTGACTTCAAAGGCGCAGCGGGCAACGAGCGTATTGCTCGACTGGACGTCCGCGATGATCGCAAGCGGCGGAGAAAGGGTGCTGAGCTGCGATCTATGGTGGTCGATCACGCTGATCACCTCCAAATACCCGGGAATGCCCATTTCGTTCAGGTTGCAAAAATCCCTGAGCGATACCGTGCCGAGCGACGGCTTCCTCAGTTCCGAAGCGTAGATCGTCCCGACGGGGGTAAAACTGCCGTTGTCCGGATAGGCGACCGTAAGGGACAGAAGCGACCCCATCTTTGCGCGGATCTCTTCAATTTCGCTCCGCACGGTCGCAAAGGTGGAACGGTGCTCGAACACCTCGGTTTTCGCGGCGAGCGCGATGTCGAGCTTCTCCATCCGCTCCCGGACTTTCAAGATCGCATCGTGGATCCGATGGACGGCGACCTCCAAAAAGGAGAAAATGCCGGGCCGGTTTTCGACGAGCCGCCCGCTCGGATCGAAGAGCGACTTCAGGGCATGAATGAGCTGCGCCCCTCCCTCGAAAGGAATGTGAGCGAGCTGGGCGAGCTTCAATCCCAAATCATCGAAGGTGGAGTCGAGTCCTTCCCGGATGCCGAATACGCGGACGACGAGTTTGTGGACGCTCGCCGATTCTTTCGGCGAAAAACCGAGGGCCGGCTGGCAGCTTTTGATTTGGAGCTCGAAGAGCGACTTTAAATGGGAGGAGGCTGTTTTGTAATCCAAATCGCTCTTGGCGAAAAGGGAAATGAGCTTGAGGTGGAGTTCGTTCTCGAACCAGCGGATGCAGCTGCTCAAGAGAATGATCACCTGGCGCACCTCCTCGACGTCGATGCTATGCCAATCGCCGAGGTAATACCCCTCGCCGTCGACAACGACGACCGCCTTCCGGTCCCGCTCATGGTCGATGGATGCGATCGAGTCGTTCGGAGACACCCGGGCCAGCCCCTGCTGGGTCATGAGGTCGTTTCCGGTCAGGTTGAGCGTGGTACGCGTTTTGGCAAGATGCGTGAACACGGCCGCCCCGAAAAGGTCGCGGAACAGCCAGTCGATTTCGATCTGGGACGGTGGGGGGCCTCCCGGAACGTTCCAAATGTGGAGGCCGTCGCCGACCCGGGCCGCGAAGGCATCAAGCCACCCCCAAAACGAGGCGACCGTCGTGTCGAGATCGGGAGACTTGTGGGCCGTGACAAAATGGGTCCCTTCATAGACTTTCCCCATGCCGATCGGAAACATATTTTGATAGTCGGCGCGAGGCGCCCACTTGCCGGCGATTTTTCCGCGCACGCGGGCGTTTTCCTCGAAAGAGAGTCCCGAAAACTGGTTGAGCCAAAGCTCAAAACTCGTAAACGTATAGTGGTCGAGGATCTTTTCCCGGTCTACCCGCTCGACGAACTCGAGGACAGCGGGGAATAGAAAACAAGGCTCCGGCTCGCCTTGGATCAGCTTGCAAAGGGCTCCGTTAACCTGCTCGCTTCGCTTCCGGTCGTTGAGCGCGCGGAACTCCGGCTTTTCGAATTCTTTCAAGACAGCATCAAGCTGCCGAAACTTGTGTCTGCCGATGGGTAGGTCGCCAAGGAGTGTCTGTTTCATTTTGTTTACGCAATTCGCGGACGGGCAAGACTCGCCTTTGGCAAAGACTGTCTTTGCCCTTCAGGGACCGGCCCTTCGCGATCATTTTCAAGAACGGATTGAGCAGGACTCGAACCTGCGACCGCCCGCTTAGAAGGCGGGTGCTCTATCCACTGAGCTATCAATCCACAAACCCAAAAGATTACCTTCCCGAACGACTATTTTGCAAGGCAAGCTGCTGCCAAATTTCTTGCAATTTAACATTTTAGTGCGGTAGGGTGGGACGCTTACATCGAGAGATCTCCATGAAATGCCTGTTCCTTTTCCTTGCGGCGGCAATCGCCCTTCAAGCGGCTCCGAAAGAGTTCACGCCCGACCTCAGACGCACTTCCCACACCTATTCGGCGGCCGGAAAACCGCTCAACTATACCGCCGTCGCGGGGGAACTGCCCCTATCCGACGAGCAAGGGAACGACCTTGCGGAACTTTTTTTCATCGCCTATCTCGTAGAAGAGGCGCCCGAGCGGCCGATCACCTTCGTCTTTCCGGGAGGGCCGGGGGGGTCGTGCGCCTGGGAAGTCATGTGCACGTTCGGCCCCCGCCGCCTCGAAACCCCGGACGAGGGAAAACCGATCCTCCCCCCTTATAAAATCATCGACAACCCGGAAAGCCTCCTGCCTTGGACCGACCTCGTATTCGTCGACCCGGTTACGACAGGCTACAGCAAGTTCGCCGAAGAGGTGGAAGACGACGATAAAAAGTCCTTCTTCAGCACGGATGGCGATATCGCCTCTCTTGGCGACTTTATCTACGCTTTCCTCTCCTATTTTAAAAAATGGAACTGCCCGAAATACCTAGCCGGGATCAGCTACGGAACCGTTCGCTGCTGCGGCATTGCGAACTACCTGGCCGGCTACGACTGCACCCTCCATGGCGTTATCCTGATGGGTTCGGCCCTTGACTATTCAACCCTCTTGGCTCCAAGAAACCACCCCCTTCCCGAAAGCCTTCTGATCCCCACCTTCGCGGCAACGGCGTGGTACCACGGCCGTTTCTGGCCCGACGCCTCACTCGAGCAAGTCGCCGACTACGCCCGCCGTTTCGTCTACGACGACTACATCCCCTTCATGCTCCAGCCGACCCGCTTAAGCCGCAAAGAACAGGACGTTTTCTATAAAAACTTAAGCGAACTGATCGGGCTTCAAGAGCAGACGGTGCGCCGATACCTCGGCCGTTTCGACGAAACCCTGTACACAACCGAATTTATGGCAAACGAGAGAAAAATCATCGGCGGCCTGGACACTCGTTATACCGGGGACTTGAGTGCGATTAGCCGCTTTTCGATCGATGAAGACCCGAGCTATAAAGACATGCACGGCGTGTTTTGCGCATTTAACGCCTACTTGCAAAAAGAGCTGGAACTTAGCCGCCCGTTCGAACTCTACGCCACATTCATGTCGAGCCGGCGCTGGAATTTCTGGACTTACGATTCGGTTTCTTGGCCGGACGTCCTCCAAAGACTGCGCCGGATGCTCGTCTGGAACCCCTCGATGAAGGTATTTTCCGGTTCGGGCTATTACGATTGCCGCACCCCGTTCGCTGCGACCGAATATTGTTTCGAGCATTTAGATCTGCCCGATTCGTACCGGAATAATTTACAATTCGAATACTACGAGGCGGGCCACGGGTTCATCTTCGACCATCCATCGCTGAAAAAACTTAAAATAGACTTAGTCAAATTCTATGAAAAATGACCGCTCAGCATAGAGTTTTGCAATTGGCTCGGATCGGTTTGATCGGGGCGACGGGGCGTTTAGGAAGGGCGGTCGAAGCGTTAGCCGGGGATTCGATCGCGGCCCGCTTCCACCGAACGTCTCCTCCCGATCCAAGGACTGAGATCGACGTGTTCCTCGACGTATCGGCCGCTTCGGCCTTGAGGCAAAACTTGGACGCCGCCGTTCAAGGGGGAAAACCGATCGCCGTCGGAACGACGGGAGCAATCGACTTCAATCTCCTCGAAGAAGCGGCTCGGCATATCGCCGTCTTTTACACCCCGAATTTCAGCCTCGGGATGGCCGTCCTAAAAAAAGCGGCGAAACTCGTCGCCGGAAAATTTCCCGGCGCAGCGATCGAGATCGTCGAGACCCACCATGAACTCAAAAAAGACGCGCCGAGCGGCTCGGCGCTGCTCCTCGCCAAGCACCTCGAACCGAGAGAGGCCGCCATCCGGTCGCACCGGATCGGGCAAACCGTTGGAAAACACGAACTCATCTTTTCCGCTTCCGACGAGCGGATCGCTCTGATCCACGAAGCGTTGAGCCGGGACGCGTTCGCCCGGGGCGCTCTCGAAGCCGCCCGTTTCGTTGCGCTTCAATCGCCGGGCCTTTATACTATGGACGACCTGATAAGCTAAAGATCATGCAAGATTTGTTCATCCATAACTTCGCCATCGGGCCGAACCGGCCGCTTGCCGTCCTTTGCGGCCCTTGCGTCATGGAAAGCGAGGATCATACCCTCTTTTGCGCCGAGGCGCTTCAAGAAATGTTCCGGGATTTGCCGCTGTCTTTTATCTTCAAGGCAAGCTACGACAAAGCGAACCGCTCTTCGTTCCATTCGTTCCGCGGCCCCGGCTTGGAAAAAGGGCTCTCCATCCTCCAAAGAGTGCAAAAAGAATTCGGCCTTCCTGTCGTAACCGACGTCCATTCTCCGGAAGAAGCGCGGATCGCCGGGGGCGTTTGCGACATGATCCAAATCCCTGCCTTCCTCTGCCGCCAAACCGACCTTCTCGCCGCGGCCGCTTCGACCCCGGCCGCCGTCAACGTAAAAAAAGGGCAGTTTCTGGCTCCCTGGGACATGAGAAATGTCGTAGAAAAGCTCGTCTCTTCCGGCTGCAGCCGCATCCTTTTGACTGAACGGGGCGCGACATTCGGCTACAACAATCTGGTCAGCGACATGCGCTCGATCCCGGTCATGCAGGGGTTTGGCCATCCGGTCTGCTTCGACGCGTCCCATTCGGTACAGCTGCCCGGAGGCCTTGGGACTGCAAGCGGCGGACAGCGCGAATTCATTCCTTATCTCGTGCGCGCCGCGGCTGCTTGCGGCATCAATGCGCTCTTTATGGAAACGCATAATGACCCAGACAACGCCATGTCGGATGCCAATACCGTGATGAACATAAAGTATCTTGAAAATGTGCTCAGGCAGGCGAAAGCTGCGCATGAGTTTCGCCTTGAAATGTTGGAAAAATTTGGAGCGGACGATGTCCACCCAGAAGGATAAGGGCATGCTGGTGAGTGACGTGATGATGGGCCTCGATCGCATACCGGCTATCAAGGAGAACGTGATCCTCAAGGAAGCCCTGGAGGAAATGGGGCGCACTCGCTTGGGTATCGCCTGTATTGTCAATGGCGACAACAAGTTGCT
>Ga0169931_10015865_pt1 | contig 10045 bp, 8 predicted proteins | sample Kivu_15m_20L_FD_129675 | JGI IMG/M metagenome (GOLD analysis project Ga0169931, IMG submission 129675) | Freshwater microbial communities from Lake Kivu, Western Province, Rwanda to study Microbial Dark Matter (Phase II) - Kivu_15m_20L... | ecosystem: Environmental > Aquatic > Freshwater > Lake ... | reverse complement strand
CCCTCAACCAGGGACAGCCAGGTAAGTTCACAATTAAACAAATTGAGGCCTTTTCGCTTTACTGAAATTAAAATACTGTATGCTTTATTCTAGTAATTTAGATCGTCTATCAATCATAATGTATTCTAGTTACACCTATCATGTAAGAACCACAATTTATGTAAGTAATCACTATCATGTATCGATTGTAAGTTTTCAAGTAACAATTACATTTTTTACAACTAAATATAGATGTATCATATAATTTTTTTGAGAAAAGATCTTATACAAGATTTGAGCCTTAAAAGTTTATTAGAGTTTGCAATCAAAAAGCATTTCCTAAAAATAATTATAATAAGAGACGACTAGCATACACAAATACGGTTTAAATACAAACTTTTTTGTTTTAATATGAATCAATGCGTAAAATAACTGATAAATTATAAATATAGTAAAGTATTGTTGGGATAAAGACTGTAGAGTATTTAAAGTTGGGATGAGGAATATCATTTTAAATCTTTGATCTTGTTAAGGCATTTAAGCATACTGGTCCAAAAGCTAGCAACATCGATTGATTAGCATACAGTTACGTTAGGCTCTTTAGACATGTGATAGAAGTTAGTCCTTCCTTTTGATCTGCCCTCAGTCTCAATCTCAACATAGCTTCTTCTACACCTGAAGTCCTCAGGACGGATCAGATAATGAATCGTGCAGGGGTCGTGGGCCACAGGGTAGTCGAAATCCTGATTCTACTTGTATTTAAGCTGAAAATATCTAAATAGAGGCACTAGTTTTTTGCCGAAAGAAGAGTCTAGTTGATTGAAAGCTTAGAAAATAGAAGGACTCACCTATACTGTGTGGGTTACTTCCAAAGGAATAAATGTCATATCTAAACCTGCATCGACTACGATAGAAGCAGCTTAAGGATCGACCAAAATGTTAAACTAGGCTGCTGCACTCCAGTTTCCTCTGCCGATGGCTCCTCCCATAACAGTAACAGCTTTTATCTTTTCTTTAACATCCGGGAAAGCCTTGAGTAAAATGGCTAGGTTAGTCATGGCTCCAGTCACCACGAAATCGACTGGCTCGGGTCGAGACATAAGCATGTTGTACATGTATAAAAAAGGCTTATCGGTAATTGCTTTTGAGGGTGATTTGAGTAGCTATGCGCCTTAAAGTCCTGAACTGCCATGGATATCTGGAGCAGTCTAGAGTTTTCGGCAAAGAGGACCTGAGGCCCCTCTGACGACTACTATGTTCTGTTTGCCGATCTCGTACAGTATGTTTAAAGCATTTTGAGTAGTGTTTTAGATGTAGGAGTTGCCAGCTGATGTGGATACTCCGATCAGCTAAGTTTAATTTGAAAGAGCAGCCATGATGATAGCCAGCATGTCATCATGACCCGGATCGCAGTCTAGCCAAATCTGCTTTATACTCATTATATACTCAAAACCAACAAAAAATAATGGTAAATTGTGAGGTCTATTACGCGATCTAGTGTTCTCGTGCTTATGGCTAGAATTCTTGTTTATTTATTATTTGTTAGGAACAAAGTGCAGTTTATCACTTGGCAATATTTTTGCTTTACAACTTACGGATCTGCTCCAGAACCACGTATATCTTTTCACTCAAAGAATACTTCTACAGCACTGCATCCTTAATAAGTTCGCTCAAAATAGTATTCGCCTGCAGCAACTTGCATACTTATAGCTGATAATTGGTCCCATCGTTTAATGTACCGAACTCCAGCTCGGGAATTCTGACTTCATTTGCGTGAGGCAGTTTGGGAACTCGTTATTTTTCTGGATAGGATCTTATGTACAGGGATTTGAGTCTTAAAGAGGATGGGAGATTTGTGAATGCGACATTTTTGATACTATTATTTAATATCAATCTTTGCTATATATATGATTTCGTCCACAATGCTACTAAAAGCGCCAAACCAACTAAAATACTTTATGTATATAAAACGATTTTAGTATTAAAAATATTAATCAAATTCTTTACTTTATTTAGCAAAGTGTTTGTTTTGTTGGCTTTTTTACTATTTGTTTGTTTTGTTGGCTTTCTTACTATTCCTGATCAACTTTCATACTTAAAACACTCTATAAAAGAAATATCAAAGGGCCATTAAAGTCTGTAACACTGACTCTGGCTATTCCAAGGCTATCAACGATTGCAGAAACAAATGCGGATTCAATAATGTGAGCTGTATGAACGTATGCGTGTCGGGCATTCAAAATAAGAACGCCATCAATGTGTGGCAGTGCGTCGTCAACAGCGAATGCCCCTTAACTGCATTAACAGCACATTATGATTCATTGAATTATACAAATATCTATAAACTGAATGGATTAGTCGATGCCACATAAACTGATTAAATAAGTCGATGGTCATATAAACTGATTAAATAAGTCGATGGCCACATAAACTGATTTAAATAATTCAATGCCAGTATAAGCTTACATCTTGATGACTCTTGTGAGTGTGGCAATTTGATATATTTTTAAGCAATGCCGGAAGCAGCCATAGTGATTCTAGACAACTCCGACTACTCCATCAACGGCGACTACTAGCCTACCCGCTGGCTAGCACAAATCGAAGCAGCCGGCCTGCTAATCCAAACCAAGATGTAGCAAAATCATGAGAACGCGATGGGGATTGCTTTGAGCGCAGGCAAACAAGTTTAGATCATCTGCACACCAGCTACTGATCTCACCAAAGTATCATCATATCTGTACGGAATCAAGCAGCACGGTCATCAGAAACTAGCACAGGTAGAGTGTATGATACGTAGGCTTTGCAGACTTCAGCCCTGGCACTCAAGCATCGAGCCAATCAAGCACTATCCCAACGAATCATCTGCTTCATCGCCTCCACCATCACCGATAGCCTTGAATAGCTGAGAATCATATGCAAAAAACTTAAAAAGAACAATATTCATCTTGATCTGCTAGTTATTGGAGATCTCTCCCCACCTCAGCGCAAGGTTCTTGAGGACATGCATTAAATAGTAAAGGGACAGGGCTAGAGCTAGCTCATCTTTGTATAACCCACCGGCAACTTGAGCAACGCCATCTTTTCGAGCAAACTTATAGGAGCAGAGCCGGCTAACAATCAAATGCTCAATTAGGAGAACGATCCTGAGCTACTAATGGCTCTCCAGTTGAGTCTCCAAGAAGAATAGGCCAGAGCAGGGGGCCAGGGCAGCCCAAAGAGGCCAGGAGGAATAGTAACTGTAGCATCAGGCTCTGCAACTAGCCATGGATGAAGAACAGATGGGCAATCAGGGCAAGAAAGATGAAAATGGGGGAGAGGGCAAGAAATGATTGAGTTGAATGAATGCAGGGTCATCAACAATATTTGAATGAAAACAGGGTCATCGACAATACTAATATCCTCTGATAATAGACTACATATGGCAATCATGGTGCGCCGATATTCTATAATTTAAAAAGAAAGTTCTAAACGATGATCAAGTGCGATGTATGCGGTACCAAAACAGCAGCCAACTATCTTTATACTTAGTGCGGCCACCTTATTTGTCTTTAGTGCGCTGCCAAGCTGTGGGACAAAAAGTATAGTTTGCGCTATAACAATCAGATAACTTTCCTGGAACTGTCCACTTGCTAGGCACTACTTACAATTGAAGAAAAGAACACTCAAACAGTTCAAGAAAAAGAGAATGTTTTCGTGCCCATAGTGGTCTAAGCTGCCAAAAAGAATATCTGCCCATTTCCACAGAGGACTCCAAATAGAAGTCCATAGGCTAAATTAAGAACTTCTGGTCATAGTTCTTACTAGTAGTCCCTCGAGGTCTAAATATCAAAAGTAAGGCAGAATTCTAGTGATAAAGAGTTCAAAGAGAAAACAAAATAGTTAGATGAGATGGAAAGACTATTGAAATAGGCAATGGAGCGAGTAAAAGTGAGTTTTTAGTTAAGAAGACAATAGTTGGATAGAGAAGAGCAGATAGCTTTGAAGGAAGTCTATGATAAATACTTACTTGTCATGAACTCCCGCCATCCTCAATCTAACTATAAAGAAACAACCCCTGAGGCTAAATATAGAGAATCGGTACCTGAAACTAACAATAGAGAAAGGGGACCTTCTAGGCTGTAGGCAACCGGATGTCTTTCCTAGTCCAGGCCTGATAAAGTGTTGGAGAGACTGAACTACAACGAGCAAAAGATGAAGGAAAAGATCAACAAGCATTATGACCTCCCCAAGTGATAACTTTCTCTATTAATAGCCAAAAAATACAACAAAAATGTAAATTTATTGATAGAGAAATCAAGAGTTCAGCTTAAAAATGTATCTTCCTATGATCAGTTTCTGTTTTCAGAGCGTCTTTTGAGCTACAACTAGCGTCGACTCTACATAATTAATAATTTACGCGTTAGGCTAACAGTTTTTGCAATCGAACCATCATTTCTGAGCATTTTTCGGAGTATCTGCTGGCTCTTTCTTCTTCGCTATGCTAGTAATCGCTCAGGTCACTATCTACCCTCTGCCTGCTCTCTCTACCCCTTCTTCCTTACGTCCTTCCTTTGTTTTATTTCTCTCTGCTGTCGACCTGACTGAACTTGTAGGTAGAACTCTGGGCAGTTCCACTTTTTAGTCTAGCTGCGCTCTGTTTAATTTTGCTTTATTGTTGATTGTGTTTTTGTTTGCTTTATTGTTGATTATGTTTTTGTTTGCTTTATTGTTGATTATGTTTTTGTTTGGTTTATTGGTGACTATGCCGTTGACTGCGATTGATTGCGATACTGTTGACCAAGCCTACTGCTTGCTGATTGATGAGATTGTCCTCTATGTACTTGGTTCTGCTTTGTGGCTATGGCTATTAATATTTACTGTATGGCTATGGCTATTAATACTTGCTGTATGGTTGTGGCTATTATTATCTGCTTTGTGGTTGTGGCTATTAATCTGACCACTATTATCGGTGGTTCTGTGCTTGTTGCAGCTGTCCTATTTGTATTTGCTGATGTTCCTGGATGTTCCTTAGCTTTTATATTTCTTTTCCCATTTTCTTCATATTTTCTTGCATGTCGATGATCAGTTGTTGCTGTTTTTCTACGATAGCTTTGAGTTCTTACTGCTACCCGGCCATTCTTCGTACTTGTTCTTGTGATTTTTTTAGCTACTTCTACGCTGATGTAAGTTTGGCGAACTAGGAAATAGTCCTATCTCTGCCTTGAATAGCTGCAGGGTCTTTCAGGTAGCCCAGCTCCAATTGGTTCAGGTAGGTAGTCTTTTATAGAGAAGTGGGCTTTTCTGCGTGATTCTGCTTGATTATTATTCTGAATAGCTTCATTTATGTAGCAGGAATATCTTTGATCTTGAAGTACTGTTTTTAGTTAGTGCGCTCTAGTCTTAGAGTTCCAGCCACTGTCCATGCCTAATCTGATGTGTTTTTGTATGCCACCTCGATCAAGGCAGGGTTGGAGTCGTACTCGTGCCAGCAGTAGAATCCCACTCTATTGTACACTCGAGGAAACTGTCGGATGGCAGTGCAGTCTATGATACATTGCTGGGGAAGCGCATCGTTAATAAGCCACAGTTGCTGGGTTAGAAAGATGTACTTTGGGGTTGTCGTTGAGGATATTGGCAGCTGGTGATTTTTAGTTTTATGAAGAACACTCCAGGATGCGACATCCGTTGTCTACAGTGAGATAGTTCTCAAACACGCCTCTCGACATTATTCAAATCAAATACTATATAAGCCATTTCATTAATACGCTAAAATCAATAAAAATGGCAACCCTCTCAACAATATCAAAAATTAATACCCGCTCAACAATATAATAAAATGCTATTTGTTTTATGTTTTTATACATGATAGGAGACTCGATCAGTTTTCTTTGCCTTGTCCTCTTTTCTTGCTCACCGGCTTGAACTTCAAAATCTATATAAACCTGCCTTCGTTTTTCTTCAATTTCTACAGCCCCTGGCATCTGCATAAACATACTCTTACATGCGATTGAACAGCTCCTGTTCCCTTAGTTTCCGCAAGGCCTTGCCCTCCTCAAACCTGGAGAGATTATTGCTGCTGAGCTAGGAACCCAGCTCCTGACTAAGGGAGAGGTGGCTGAGTCCTGTGCCGATGGTGGAGGAGAGCTTGGCGATGGAGGAGATTTTGTGGTTGGAGAGGTGGAAGCTCATGTTCTGGAAATACTATAAATTTTATAGAATAAGTATATAAAATTTATTAATATAAGACTGCTATATTAATAGCAACTGTTTGATTGTAGCAACTGTTTTATAAATGCGAGTGTTTGAGTAAAGAGAGTTCTTCGATTGTTATGGCTATCTATCTCAAAAAGTTCAAACTATTTGGTTTTTAAACAAGTTTAAAGATCAATACCTTCCTAGGCCCAAGTAAGTATAATCCTGCTCTCTTCTGATCTATTCTAGTCGTTTATTACTGCACACTAAGTTATTCAGCTCGCTTTCCAGCATTAAACGCTCGTATGAATTCTTGTGAAGCTACTCGTTCAGCAGCAGTCTTTGAGCTAAGTATCTCTCCTCTACTTGTTTCTTCTAGCTTATTCTTATGTTGTACCCCGAGTAAAAGCCCTTCCCTAGTGGGTTCAGGTGCTCCTACACGTGCTAGTACAGAACTTAAGGCGAATGGTCGAACCTAAGCACTCTGAAAATCCTTTTAAGCTCCTAAGCATGCAGCACTTTGCCGTTGTTCCTGAGGAAGAAATCAATCTGTCCTTGGTTAACGATCACTCCTAGCTTTTGTGGGTCAAGTAGCCCGAATGCTTCTTCGACTGCATAGATATGATTTTGTAGCATATCTTGTCTGATGAGACCTAGTTCTCTGATTTCTTTGATTTTGTGATCGAAGTACCTGCCCAGACTGTACTAGAGGTCGAGTGATAGTTTAATCCCAGCTTAGTAGTACTTGCGACCTAGAGCTGAGTTCTTGAGAGTTATGTTTTCTTTGGGCAGGATTGCTTCTTTGAATCGTTGGACAGTGATGACTCCAGTGCGTTCCTTGTCGATCTACCTGAATGGTGCATAAAATACCTGAAGATGATGTAGAGTTATGTTTAATTAGGATAGAGGCGATTGTCGAGCATGAACTAAGCCAGGTCATCGGGCACTAGATAGCCCTTCTTGAATCGGTCTAGCCTTTCGAAGACTGTCTAGGACTGGAAGTAGGCATTTTCAACTACTTTTTATCTTAACCTCTATGCCATCATCTAGAGACTATTGCATCTTAGCAGGTAATCGACGAGGCTTTTGCGTACTGTACTCATAATAATTTTATCAACGAACATAAATAAACATTAAAATAAATAAACATAAATAAACAATAAAATAAATAAACATATTAGCTTGTTATACATACTGTTTGATTATTATGACTCATATGCAGCAAAGTTTCAATTAAAAATAGAGTCTCTTTAGCATTTAAAGATCATTGCATGTCTTTCAAGATACTTTCTTAGCCATTTGTATGTCCTATTCATGTAATATAAGATTGTATGTCCTATTCATGTATATAAGATTATGGATTAAGTGACTGTCTCAAGTTATAATCAATCGGATGCTGTAGTAGCAGCTAACTGAACTTAGATCCAAACAACATATCTAAAGCATCCAATAGCTGAGCAGCAACGTCCACACACTCTGCTACTCCCCCACCGTACTCACACTCACATCCAGCTCACCAACTCACCCTACTCACACCTCACCTACAACATCAAACTCTACATTCCCGAAAAGTATCCCTAGCTGCCTCCCTCCCTGCACTTCATGGACCACATCTACCACCTCAACATCCACCCGACCACTGGCCAAGTGCATATGCCCATTCTTGACTAGGACTGGTCGCCTTACCTGACCCTGGCAGCTGTGTTCGACTCGCTGGACAACATCCTGTAAGAGCCAGACCCCAACTTCCCAGCCACTAACGATCTGCAGCAGTAGTACCTGGTTAGTCCATAAACCTACGCATCTAAACTCACCAGAGTCATCAGCGGAAAACTTAACATCAGCAATTAAGCACAAGAAGAAGTAGGATTGGCTCGATCGCACAGTAGATAAAAATTACTATAAAATGGCATTGAGGCAAGGCCTGGTTCAGGTAAAAGTAGTCCCAAAAATGGCAACAAACTAAAAGTATAAAGAACCAACGATAATTAAAAGTAAACTAAACTTTAGGGTATCGAGGGGATGTTTTTGGATGCACCCACCGTCTAGCCTGTTTCCTTTCAAGATATCTAAAACACCAAAATCAACAAAAAAGTATAAAAAAACTAACCTAAAACAGTCCCAAACGACTCAAAAGCAGCTTCCAAAGGTCCTCTTAGAACTAGTCTTGTCTCAGGCTAATCTTCAGATAAAAAACTGAGACCTTCGCAGAACCTTATGGGGGACATACAAGACAAAAAATTTCTATAGATAAGCGCTAATTTACAGAAAGCCTAAGCGTTTTTATAGGTGCTGATGGTGGGCTACGACTCGATGGAGAGCACTCTCAATACAGTGCAGAACACCAAGATACGAGAAATGGTGACCTCGCGTATGGAAAAACAATGGAAAATGGTGGGAGATGTGATGGACTTGTCGGGAAAACTCAAGGAGAAACTGTTCAGGGCATTGCAGGAGGATACAAAACATTTACTGCATTGATGGGAAAAGAGGGCAGGATAGGCTAGACTAGGCTAAGCTCCAGCCAGTTGACTCATATTCCATTTAGTATTTTTAGTATCAGCCATGCATTCAAAAGAATATGACTATCCAACAATACAATTAAATCAATAGAACTGTTACTGGACCGCAGAGAACACCTGTCCTAGCTAGCCTTACTTATGCTATTAATAGCATCTACAGCCCTACTCCTACTTCAGTTAGCATATTTAACCTTACTCATGTATGGACTAAACGCGTTCTTTTGCTTCAACGCGGCGCAGTTCAGGCGACTCCATCTAAGTGAGCAGCAAATTCAAACAGAAGTAACGATTGTGTAATTGAGTTATGCAAATATTGGTCGATTGGCGTATAGTGTCCCTTTCGGTCAGTCTGCTCCTTCGCGCACGGATAGCACCAGCTCAGATGCAAACAGCAATTGCCTTCCAAGTACAAGACCAAAATATGTACTAATATGGCGGTTGATGGTTGGTGTGCATATGGAGTGAGGTGCCAATTCATCCACCCGTCCTGCACTATTAATCTTAAATTTTAAAGAATTCTATAAAAGATAGGGCACTAATTGGAGAATATGAAGCAGATATGGGATTTACTTGGGAAGGATAGAAGCAGAGTGTTGGGGATGTTGGAGTAGAATAGATAGTAGTGCTGATACAAGTATACATTATATGGACTGTCTACATGATAGTTCGTCTGTCTACATGATAGTTCGTCTGTCTACATGATAGTTCGTCTGTCTACATGATAGTTCGTCCATAAGCTATATTGATGTATTTTAATTATGATATGTTATTTAGGCTATATGGATGATATTTAGGCTATATGGATGATATTTAGGGTATAGTGATGATATGAGGTATTGAAGTTATATTAATTGATGTGATGAGACAACTTGCCCTCTACTTAGGCGTGATGAGATTGCTTTGCATTCGTCCTCTGAACACCATTACTATCATTCAATATATACTCCATACATTATGATTGCGTATATCACTCACCAATTACATCTTTACTCTATATATATGCTAGTCATCAACATCATGCAGCCACTACAACATATTAGAACAAGCACTTATATAAACACGTCGTAGTTAGTCACAAATGCGCTTTAATAAAGATTTGTCTAAGATCACCCTTCTTTAGTGCTCACATCAAACGGATAATATGATAGCATGCACTCTATATATGATAACGTATAGAATGATGGAAGATGGCTATAGAATGATATCAGATGGCATATCAATTATATGAGTCATCACTTGTCCATTGGTCTTGAGGTCAGAATTGTCAATACGCTTTTCTCGTGAGTCCTCACCAAATCCAGTATCTTTTGTGAGTTCTTGTCCTCCACCATCTAGATGAAATTCTGTATGAAATGCTGCACACTCTTCTTTAT
>Ga0169931_10015864_pt1 | contig 10046 bp, 8 predicted proteins | sample Kivu_15m_20L_FD_129675 | JGI IMG/M metagenome (GOLD analysis project Ga0169931, IMG submission 129675) | Freshwater microbial communities from Lake Kivu, Western Province, Rwanda to study Microbial Dark Matter (Phase II) - Kivu_15m_20L... | ecosystem: Environmental > Aquatic > Freshwater > Lake ... | reverse complement strand
CTGGCACTCACACAGCATCTCGAATCACGAAGAATTGGTACACGTCTTCTCTTTGGCGGAAACCTCATGAAGCAACCGGCCTATAGAGATTTGCCAAGACGAGTGGTCGGAACTCTTGGCAATGCCGATGTAATAACGTCTAATACGTTCTGGGTTGGAGTACACCCAGGCTTAAGGGAAGAGCAGATTGATTACATAATTAGATCGATAAGTAGCAGTTGCTGAAGTAAATCGAAGAAACCTCGTCAGCAGAGTTACTCTCAATTCACAGATATCAACGGTTCTACTTCGTTTACTTGATTGAACTCTGCGGCTGCCCGATTCACTGCTTCGGTGATCTTCCCTGACATTTGTTCGTCTTCGGAGTTGGCCTCAAGGCCTTAAATAGAAACCGAATTGGCGCTATTCAATTAGCAGGACCCTAGACGGCATTGAGCTCGTAGTGGCTTTCTCCTACTTGGAGCCGGTGAAGAGAACTTTGTGAGACTCACTACCTTGCCGCTATGTACTCTTGACTCTTTAACATTCAGCCTTTTGTTCAACATTATGGAAGTCTTCAAACTCAATCCGCTGCGGGACATCGTCAATCCGAACCTGGCGGAGGGGGTGGGATTCGAACCCACGGAAGCTTGCGCTTCACGCGCTTTCCAAGCGCGCCGATTCGGCCGCTCTCGCACCCCTCCAGGCTTCTAAGGGTACTTTGAGCTAGGCACAAGTCTTGGCCGCGTCACACGCTCGACTGAGATCATCAACTTCCAAACTCGATATATTCGCCTGCACAATTCACGGTTTCTACTCATTGAATACCCAGAAAATGCTGACTTTGGCTAGCCTTCGCTAAACCAGCAACTAAGCCTCTATCTCACGATTAATGGGAGCGCCATGACCGAAGCAAAGTTTAGTGACCTTTTTGCTGACATTCTGGTTGAGCTGGGATATACACATTGCTTCTTGGTCGCTGGTGGCAATATCATGCACTTAATTGAATCGCTCTCAGCGCGACTCACGATGGTACCTGTGATAAACGAGGTGGCAACTGTTATTGCCGCCGAGTATTTCAATGAAGTTAATCGAGTGACGGGGAATAAGGCGCTAGCACTCGTCACTGCTGGACCCGGATTGACAAATGCGATGACTGGCATCGCTGGTGCCTTCTCAGAAAGTCGCGAGGTTCTGATTGTCGGTGGTCAGGTAAAGCGATCTGACTTGAGTCGTGGGTCCCTGAGGCAGAAGGGGATTCAAGAGATTGACGGTTTGGCGATTGCAAGCCCAATCTGCATCCGTTCAATCCGTCTCGAGGAACCGACATCACGGAAGTTTCTAACGGATTTCATTTTTCAGCCTGAGTGCAGCCGAAAAGGTCCGGTATTTATCGAATTCTGTTTGGACGCTCAAAATACTTCAACGCGACCAGGCGACCCCTGCGCGATAAATCAACCGGTTGTCCAACCAAATAAGATGAATGTCGACGGCTTAGTCGAATTACTAGAGAGTTCTAAACGGCCAGTTCTGCTTCTCGGTTCAGGAGTACGACTCGACTCGGTTCCAGTTTTGGTTGAAAATGCTGCTGATCTCGGGATTCCTATTCTCTCAACTTGGAACGGAGCCGATCGAGTTCGTCACGACCATCCAATTTATTTCGGTAGACCAAACAACTGGGGTCAACGACACAGTAATTTAATCCTTCAGCAATGCGATCTCCTTATCGCGGCAGGCACTCGTTTAGGGTTTCAACAAACAGGATTTAACTATCAGGAATTCTGTCCCTTGGCAAAGATTGTTCATATTGATCTGGACATTGCCGAGATCGAGAAGGGTCATCCGCGCGTGGATTTCCCAATAGTCGCAGACGCTGCGCTTACACTTCAGGCCGCATTTTCTGCAACTAACCGAACATCTCAACAATCAAGTGAGTGGTTACAATTCTGCAGCTTTGTTAAGGAGCAAGTTCCTGTCCCCGACCCTGCAAACATAGCCGATTCCCGTTTTGTGGAAGTGTTTGGGTTCATTCATAAATTGTCGGATTATTTTGGCCAACACGATGTTGTGATTCCCTGTAGTAGCGGAGGTGGTTCGACAGTAACGATGCAAGTTATAAGGCAGAAAGGGCTTCCACAAAGAATTGTTACCAACAAAGGCATGGCGAGCATGGGTTATGGACTACCGGGAGCAATCGGGGCCTGCTTTGCACGCCCCGATTCCAAGACTTGGCTCGTCGATGGAGATGGAGGCATTATTCAGAATCTCCAAGAATTCGGTGTTGTCGCTCGATTTGGGTTACCTCTAAAGACCTTCATTATTTCAAACAACGGTTACGCCTCAATCAGATCGACACAAAGAAACTATTTCGGGGGTCATTATGTTGGCTGCGACCCAGCAACGGGTCTTCATCTCCCCGATTGGAAAATGCTCTCAGCCACGTATGGGATTCGTTTCATGAGAATCGATCCTGAAAATCCCTTTTCGGTTGAACTTAAGGCAGAGCTCCAGACCGCGGAACCAGGAATCTTTGAAATTCCAGTTGACCCTGAACAAACCTTTTATCCGAAGATTCAGTCTCGAATCTCAATTGAGCGAGGCATGATCTCGAATCCCCTTCATGAGATGTACCCGCCGTTGAACACCGATCTTGATCGGAAAGTTAAGCGATACCTCAACGAAAGAGATCAATAGTGATCATGCCCTATGTACATGAGGAGTTAGATTGGGAGTGTGGAACGTGAAATTCTAAAGAGTCATCTTGATCATCTAGCTATGAATTCTGAGCTGCTTCTTCGCCTACTAAGCCACCTGTCTCATGGGCCTCCGAGGCATCTTGCATTTTCTAAAAGAGGCTTGATTCTTTCGTTGGATGATGAAAATCTGCGATTCCATTGGCATCCCGAGGACCCGAGAACTGCCATAGCCAGTCTGGTTGTCCAGGGAACTTATGAACCAGTTGTCACTGATTTATTCAAGCAACTGCTTCCCAATCTCAATGAGTTCCTAGACGTAGGTGCAAATGTCGGTTACTACTCGGTCATGTTCGGAATATTGGGACATGAGCGGCTGGCAATTCATGCATTTGAACCATTTATGCAATCACTTGAAGTGTTGGAAGCAAATCTAGAGTTGAACCGTTTATCCACGAAAGTCAAAGTTCACAAATTCGCCTTGGGTAATAGTGATGGATCAGCTCAGCTCTTTGTCCCGAAGCGCTCAGGCACTTCTGCTGCGAGCCTTGCCGACCTACATCCAGACGAACAGAACTCAATCGTAACCATAGAAACTCGACGACTGGATTCTGTGTTCCCGTCCACTGGCCTTAAGAATTTGGACTTAGTCAAGATAGACGTCGAGGGTGCGGAAGCACAAGTAATTGAAGGAGGTTGGGAAACGATTTCAAAATTCAAGCCAATGATTTTTGCCGAACTTCTTCGTAAGTGGTCTTCCAAATTTGGCTACCACCCTAATGAAGTCGTTGTTTCACTTGCGTCGCTAGGGTATGAATGTTTTGCAGTGGGCGAGAAACTTCGTCACATTCATGAAATTGATGAGGAAACTCCTGAAACTAACTTCTTCTTTCTGAGCGACTCCAAATCGCATGCTGCAACAAGAAAACATCTCTGCTCAATTGGTCTGATTCACTAAATGGATCCGGTTGTCGACAAGGACTGTCAAGAAAATCTTCCGTATGCACAACATCTAAGTCGTTATCGCGAAGTCGTAGTAACGGGTGCTAACGGCATGCTCGGTTCCTACACTGTTGAGGCGTTGTGTGAGACAAGTCGTCTACTCGGGTTGTGTCTGCCAATTACTGCGATTTCCCGAAACTTCTCTTCGTACTTGACGAAGCTCGCGAATCACTATCCAGACATTCTGAGGTTAGCGAATTGGCACGACCTACAGTCCACGATTCACAACTGCCACGCTCCTTTAGTAATTCATGCCGCAAGTCCAGCAAGTCCTGAAAAGCACTCAATGGATCCGATTGGTCTGATCGAGACGAACGTTAATGCAACTATGGTGATTGCCAGCGCGCTATCAAAGACTGGGGGACACTGCATATTTCTCTCAAGTGGTGAGGTGTATGGAACGACACCTGACCTACCAACGACCGAAGACTCATATAGCCCTTTGGATCACCTTGCGAATCGCGGAACCTATGGAGAGGCAAAGCGAGCTGGTGAATTGATATTGAAGAGCTATTCGGAGTCTCACCGTTTTGGGGCGACATGTCTTCGGGTGTATCACACTTTTGGTCCAGGTATTGATTTATCGCAGACTCGAATCTTTTCAACTGTTGTTGCTGCTCTCATCGCTTCTCGGCCAATCATTCTTCGATCTAGTGGGTCGGCAAGAAGAAGTTTCTTGTATTCAGCAGATCTATTTTCTGCAGTTCTGACCTCTTCTCAACTTGCGGGATTTCAAGCCTTAAACGTTGCGGGTGAATCTGAGATATCTATTCTCGATTTTGCAAACATCGCTGCCGGATTAAGCGGTGGGCGTTGTTCAGTTGTGGTCGAGGTACCAAAATCAGATAATCACCAAGCCAAAGTCTTTGAGAGTCCGATTATGCGAGGGCTCGCAGACACGACTCGACTCAAGTCTCTGGGCTGGAAACAATCAGTTCCTATTGAGTTAGCGATATCAAGAACGACTAGTAGTTGTCAGTGGAGGTCGCTCCACCGAGAGTGAAATCTAGAATCTGCATGCTTAATGAAGCTACTCATGGGGCTTGCTTGGGTGATGTGTTTCGGTTGGTAACCTGAGGACGCCAGTTACCATGAAGTCACTACGTCAAATAAGTCTCTCTGCTTCGCTTCTAACCTATGTGGCCTTAAGTTTTTTGAGTATCTTTATTTTGATTTTTCAGACTGCCTATTACAGCCTGCCGGCAGTACAAAATGTTTTATGGTATCCCGCAGACTTACCAGGAATCGGCATCACTGAAGTACCGAAGAGCTTTGGGCAGCATTATTTTGGGGATTTCTTACATGTAATAACTGCTAGCACTCGTAGCCTCGGAGAAACTCCTTACTACCCTTACCTGGCTTCGAGCCTCACGATTGGGAAAGTGTTCTCCCTTTTCCCGTACCAAGTTTCTGTACTTGTATTCTTCGGCTTGTTCTTGCCATTTTTTTTAAGCCCCATATTGTTGCTAGCCAAGTTTCTCTCTTCAACGGATCGCGTACTTCTGTTGATAGTTGCTTCTTTCAATATCGGAACGCTTTACCTGATTGATCGAGGCAACATACAACTAGTGGTCTCCGCAAGCATCTCCCTATTTTTTCTTTTCCAAGCTAAACAAAAGAACCTGATTGCCGCGCTGTGCCTGAGTATTGGTATATCGATAAAGTTATGGCCCATTATCTTCCTACTGCCCTTGTTCTTGATTAGGAGTTACAAACCAATCTTCATAGCGATTTGTTCGGCAATAGCGTTGAACTTTCTTCCTCTAATTACTTTCTACGCTAGTGATCCAAGAAGATGGTCGTACACCCAAAGCCAAATATCACAAACTTTAACTTTTAGTTCGATTGACTCGGGACTCTGGCACGCAGGTGGAAAGAACACCTCTCTCACGGCCCTCATCTACTTTGTCGGTCAAGTACAAAGCTTTACCAATTTTCGAGATCTACTTCTGTCAAACTACGCATTGGTTCAATATGTTGGGGTCTTTGCCCTACTAATTGGACTATTGAGGAACCAGAAATCTCTGAGGAATCAATTTCTACTAGTTTCTATATTTGTTCTGATTATCCCTTCGGCCCAGTACGGGTACTCGATGTCAATTCTGATTCCCGCCTTATGTTTTGGAATCTATGAACAAGTTGCAGGTAGGCAAAGTAGCTGTGGCAATATAGATATTCCCCTTCCGTATCATCTTGTGATACTTTCAATGCTTCCAATCTCGCTTGTATTACCAATCGAACAAACCTCACAATGGTTCATTGATCTGAACACATTGTTGTCACCAATATTTCTCAGCGCGGCCTTTATCTTGCTGATTGTTCCTTTAAGACCGGTCGAATCCTATTCAGAAATGTAGGAGTGAGCAGTTGAAGTTAGAAATTTGCATACCGGCTTTTGACGAGCTTTCGAATCTGTCAGATTTGTTGCCCCGTATCAATGAGGTGGCCTCGACGACTCCATCTCTTGAGATACTTGTGAAGGTGATTCTTCGCTGTAATGAACCCGAGTCAACATTTGATGAAGTGCGAAAACTTTCAGCAATCCCTCTGCGTAGGCAACCGAACAACAGTTTCGCAAGCGCACTTAACACGGCAATTCGGTCAATTGATAGCGATACCGACTGGGTCGTCTTTATGGATGCTGATGGCTCACACAACCCGATTCGAATCCCGAACATGATCAGAGCGATGATTAACTCTGGGGCCGACATCGTGGTGGCAAGTAGATACATCGAGGGTGGGCAAACCGACAACCGCCCAACCCTCATATTCCTTAGTCGTATTCTTAACTATGCCTTTGCATTAGTTATGGGAATTCAATGCAAAGACATTTCAACCAACTTCAAACTCTATAGAGCGTCTCTAATCCGTAATATAGATCTTGAGTGTCACAACTTTGATGCGGTTGAAGAACTCCTATTGATTGTGAACCAAAGAGTCTCTTCAGGTGCTAAAATCATAGAGATTCCGGATCACTTTGAAGAGCGAAAATTTGGCAAATCTAAACGACGTTTGGGTCCATTCGTTGCTACCTATATCGTTACGCTCGTCAAAATGCGAGTTAGGTTAAGGCGTGAACATCGTCGTGTTCGGAGGTAGTGGCTACATCGGTCGTAATCTTTTGACTTCTACGACACTTTCCGAGTATCACACTTTGCTTTCTCCTCAATCTTCCGGGACTGATGGTGTTGACTTGCTCAATGTGAAAAGTGTCGAACGGCTATTTAGTCACAACCAGTTCGACTTAGTAATAAATTGTGCCGCTGTACTTCCACATAACCGAATCTCGCCAGATTTTCAACTGAACGTAGAAGGGTCAGCGAATATAGTAAGCAGTCTGCGACGTAGCGGTCAGTCCATCCCAATCGTTCATCTCTCTTCCGCGACCGAGATGATTTACGACCCTCATTGCGAGTCACCTTATAGTCAGTCAAAACTAGTTGGATTTCAAAAGCTTAAGGACTTAGCTGCAGAGTTTGAGACTCCTATTATTCGCATCATTCTGCACAACGTAGTTGGTCGAAATCCAAACCATCGCGGTCTCATCAACGAATTGATTAATAGCGCGATGAAAGATTGGGGGTTTTACCTAAAGTTTCCGTCTCGGAGAAGAGACTTTGTCTGGATTGACGATTGCGTTAGCGCCATAAATTCAATAGTCAGACGCGTTAGTGCTACTTCTCTTTTGAATGAGCTGCCTTTGCTATCGACTTATGAGATAGGTACGGGAAGAGCGACCACCCTCTACGAAATTGCCTGCAAAGTGTTTTTGATGTTTGGTTCGTCTACCAACAGAATCACTATTGAACAGCAAAGCGATGATGTATTTCTGGAGAATGTTGCTGATCTTTCGAATCCCAATACGTTGCGATGTGAGACAAACATTGACGAGCTACTTAAGCTCCTATTCAGGGAGCGTAATTCATGAAGTTTGTTGTTACGGGTGCTGCAGGTTTTGTAGGCACCAACTTAAGTCTTGAGCTCGCAAAACGTGGCGATGAGACTCTTCTCATTGACGACTTGAGTAGGGATGGAGTCCTCAAGAATAGAGATTTGATCGAGTCTTGCACTGGCAAACAAATTCACATCCTTGACATCACTGACACTGTTTCTATGGAGAAAATCCTTGACAAGTACGGGACACCCGACATGTTCATAAACCTTGCTGGTCAGGTTTCGCTAATGGCGTCAATAAAGAATCCGGTGCGGGACTTCATGGTGAATGCGTACGCGCCAATCATGATTTTGGAATACTTTCGTAGACGACAGATGAACCCAATCTTCTTAAATTTGAGTTCCAATAAAGTTTATGGAGACTTAAGACAATTCCAAATTAATGAGAGCTTGACTAGATTTGAAATCAGCGGCTCAACGCGTGATTTTGATGAAAATACTCAATTGAATTTCTACGGCCCCTATGGATGTTCCAAAGGGACTTCAGACCAATACTTAATTGATTACGCACGTATTTTCGGAATGCGGACAATTAGCTTCAGGCAGTCAACAATTTACGGGCCGCACCAACAACCTGCATCTGATCAAGGTTGGGTTGTGTACATGATAGACCAGATTCTCAAGGGAAGCACTATCTCGCTAAATGGAAACGGAAAACAAGTTCGAGACATTCTCTATGTTTCAGACATCGTTGAACTTATGCTGTTGATCCCCACGTTGAATCAATTTCCTTTCGGTGAGACTTTCAATGTTGGCGGGGGACCATCAAACACACTTTCTATTCTTGAATTGTTTGCGTTGGTTGAATCGGAGACCGGCTTGTCGGCGAGGTATGAGTTTGGTGAAATGCGTCCTGGTGACCAGAAATACTATGTTTCAAATTTGCAAAAAATCATGTCACACACCAATTGGAAACCTACAGTGGATGTACTAACTGGCATTCATTCGGTGATTAACGAAAGACAATCTCTACTCAGTTCTTGACGACACGAAAGTGGACTTTGTTTGACAGCCGCCAAGATTGTGCCGCTATCGCAGACTGTTACAGGGTTGAGAGTTCCAAGGCAAGTTCCCTTGTACGTCTAAATCAGAGATTGCGTTCTCGAACTCCAGATTACGTAGCCAACGACCGGCAAGGTCGGTTGAGGGTCACAAAGCAAGACCGCAAATTTATGCCACAGCTGTCACACACATCCCATATCATTGATTTGATGGAAGATAAGACCATCGAATTGACGGTGGTGACGCCTTGCTTTAATGAAGAGTCTACGGTTCGAGCATGCGTTGTGAGAGTTTCGCAGGCGCTTAGGGATCTCAATATTGTCTATGAACACATTCTTGTCGACAATGCTTCTACGGATTCAACGCTCGAAACCATGCTTGCATTACGGCGAGAGTTCCCGCAGGTTCGAATTCTTGCGAATGAGATAAATATTGGAGTGTTTCGGAGCATCCAGAAAGGCTTATCGGCATCCAAAGGTCGACTTGTAGTCCCATTCTTACCCGCTGACTGTCAGGACCCACCTGAGCTACTCCCTCAAATGCTTGATATACGTGAGAGAACCAAATGCCAAACAGTAGCTGGAGTTCGGAAGATTAGGCATGACGGTTTCATCATTGGAAGATTTCGTCAACTTTTTTACTCAATTATTCGAGCGAGTAGTAGGGGGACCTATAGGGAGGGTGCAAGTGAGTTTCGGCTCATAGAGTCATCCGCTGCTTTGAGACTTGCCGGCGTTAGAGACGCAACACCTTTCTTCAGGGTGTACATGGCTCAAATCCAAGGACGTGTTGAATACATCGAGTACGAGATGACGAAGCGAACTGCCGGAAAGAGTTCAGCCAGCTTCACCTCACTCGTTGACGACGCGATGAACGGGATACTTCTTGCAATACCATCAATATTTTCGCGGCTACTCGTGCTGGTTTCCGTATCCTTCGGAGTCATTCCCATTGTGCTGGCCGTTCTATGGATGACTGGTTCAAGTCGCGAATATTCTTTCTCCCAAATTTTGGCCGGCACTGGCATCCCCTTCATACTTCTAACGTTGCTGTGGCTGCAACTTTTTGTTGGTCACTACATCTACGTCGTTCATGCTCAGTTAAGGGCCGGGCCTGAGACTGAAACCACCGAGCTTTAGGGAATTGCGGGCCTTGGACGCTGAATCACTTCAATGAGACACTCAAAGTTCGTTCTGTAGAAGCGGATCAACCCGCCAGCTAGAGGTCCTCTTGGAATTACATCGTGTGTTTGTGCTAGCGGGTGGATAGCCCATCCGCCGAATCGCTGGTGAAACTCCTCCAGGTCCGACACGAAGAAGGCCAAATGGGGCACTCCAGATGTGCTTATCGGTAGACGAGTTGAAGGAGACGGTAGTAACGCTCCTTCACTGTGGTACTCGACTAGCTCAAGAAACG
>Ga0169931_10015863_pt1 | contig 10046 bp, 9 predicted proteins | sample Kivu_15m_20L_FD_129675 | JGI IMG/M metagenome (GOLD analysis project Ga0169931, IMG submission 129675) | Freshwater microbial communities from Lake Kivu, Western Province, Rwanda to study Microbial Dark Matter (Phase II) - Kivu_15m_20L... | ecosystem: Environmental > Aquatic > Freshwater > Lake ... | reverse complement strand
TGAATCCACTCCTTCCTCCACTACCGTCCCGTCCCTCATCATAGTCCAAGTTCCGACCAGGCTGTGAGGTGGATGATGTTGATGCTGGAGTGGCAGGTAATGGATTGGTAGGCGATGATGGAATGGCTCGTGATACTAAGGTATCGAGACGTTCAAGGATTCTCTCGAATGGGGAGAGGGCCTGTCGAGCTGGTTGTGTGTCGCTCGGTGAAGACATAGTTGAGAGGCGAGAGCTTGCTCTTGTAATGACGGGAATAGAATTTCGAAATTCGAAATTAGAGAGAGTGTTGATAATAGGAGGATAGACTCATCTCAACTACTAGAAAGTGGGAGTAAACTCAACCACAAAGAGTGCACTTTTGGAGAGGAAGGCACTGTGTTGGGAAAAGAAAAAGATTTCTAGATTCTAAAGATGTACACAAAGATTGGAAACCTTTGAATCTAGAAATTATGAGGAGGTTTACATTATTTGTTTCAGCCATGGAATTAGGCAAACTTCCCCGTGGAATTTGACGGACGTCACTGCAAATCTTGCACGACCCACATGATCTAAGCACGACCGACTTGTGTCTGTGAAAAGACAATCTTCCCGCCAACAACATAGAGATCAAATCGAGATTGTAATCAGAAACAACGGTAGAAGGTGATAAACATTGTTTAATTCAAACTGTTATATCCGAAGTATTACACGAGGTGAAACATAGTCGCTTCATTAAAGAAACAAAGTCCAAAGGAATAATACCAGAAATATCATAATGACAGTGTTTCATTAATATGTCCCTAACCATCCATTGTCTCTTATAAATATCATGTGCCGGGAGGGAGAATGCCTATTAATGATTCCATCATAAGCCCTTTCGTCTCTGTTCTTAATGATATTCATAATAACGAGGAAATATTCTTTGGAAAAAGATAATCGACTTTTACCAGAGCTAGCGTGAATCATCCACTCTCCTGGACCGATGATATTATGTGCAATTTCTTTTCGATCCAAAACAACCGAAGCCTTTAAGTCGGATTCATCATCCTCGCTATCCAATATCGAGGATGATGGATCTACAGTAGATATGGCTTTCACTAAGGTTTTTCCAATTATACGAGTCTCATCTTCGACTGGAGTGATATAAAATTCAGCACCCACAATTGAGTTCGTAAATACAAGTACATCTAACGATTCATCCTCATATAACTCAATACCATAATTGGAATAAGCTTTCACATTCATCAATTCAGTTACTCGGCGAGATATAGGTTTCTCTTTTGACTTGGCACTAAGAATAGCGCTTTCAATGGATGGTCCTGTTCCACTGTAATTCTACGGTAACTTATCTACATCGATTAATTCTAATAACCGCTTACTCCAATACGATTTCGATGAGTAAATTTCAATCTTTGCTTGTGTTCGTGGATCTATCCATCGTTTCACTATCTTCCATGTAGCTGAAAAGTAGCTGGGTGCATTGATGACAATCGTACGATTCATAACCTCGGGAAAACAAAGTGAGTCTACGGTACTTTGATGTTTAAATAGTGCAAGCACTTTACGATTGGTCAACATGCTGGTAGATACACCATCTAAGTCTAGTATGACAATACTTTGAAATCTAGAATATTGAAGAAATAAGATATGTAGACAAAATATTATAAATCATTTCTTCGAACGAGTCTTTGAATCCAAGAGACACACGTCTTTACCTTTTAAACGTCGGATCCACCTTTTGTCGGACTTTGAATACTTGAGCATACTTATGAATCATACAATGCCATTGATATTTATTCATGTTATCAATCGTTGTTATACATTCTAACCCTTTCATATTTAAGGCGCCAAGTCGTGTTATGTAAAGAGGGCAACCATTCTTTGCATGACTATAAAATAATTGCGGATATTGTGTTTTAAAGATAGATTCTTCTACGCCTAAGGCATCGTGAGGATCGGGGTAAAATCCATGAGTCTTGGCTTCGATACGCAATTGAGTTGCTTGATCAATCATTTGTAACGTAGCTTCTAAGTCGAATTTCCGTGCCCGTAGCCATCGACAGTACGCATACTCTTCCTCTTCATTAGTACCAAAACAGAAAATAGTTTCTTTCCATTCCTCGGGTCGGTTTTGAAGTTCGCTCGCGAATTGATGGTAAATCGATTGCTCTTGTTGAGAAAGATAGGATGGATACCCCCGATCGACTATATCTACTTTTGATTTACTGTCATCTGTACTTACGTAAAAATGATTTAATTTGGTAAGATATAGTGTTCATGCTCTCATGCTGTTGAACGCATATGTAGATCCGAAAGAGGAAAGACGGGAGCATACCTGTAATAGGATTTTTTCGATGGATATGAGGATCAGCAGCATTTGATGCGCTGTCGTCATCTATTGTATACGTTGATTGATCGTCGTGATACATAATATTTTACATGAGAAAAGCAATAACGCTTTGCTTCCCGCCTATACATATTGAGATTGATTGATGACACCTACTCCGTGATGGATCGCCGATTATTGTTTCCCCGCTTCGATAAAGGTACATACGAGTGGTACGAGGTGTATGTATCTCAGCACGGATAAGACATCAATTCAATCTTTATGCCCTAAATAACCCTGATCTCACGACATGCTATACCTCGTCACATTTCTCAGATGTTTGATCTTTCGAATAATCAACACAAATTTTCTCAGTTAATCGAAACATAATGGAGAAAAAGACTTTAGAGAGGAACGAGCGTCCACTATACTTTATACATATATAGCTAAAGTTCCATTGGTATGATGTTTACAAATAATAGTAGACGTAGGAATATGGTTAAAGCTTATAGCACTATATAATACGTGGTTCAGAATTCAGCATTCATGGTGATGACTCAGAGTTTCAGAATTAATTCGTCATCAAAACATCGAATTGTGTGCGACAGTTCTTTTTCCTTTTTTTATTTACGTAATCATTAATACGACAAAACAAATATCTAGTCACTGTGAAAGACGACTAGGAATATCTGATTTATAAGGCTGAGAAGGCGCTAAAAGTCTCAAATCTAGCATATATTCAACAGTAGATTTGTTATAAATGAATATGAATATAGGTTTTTATGAAACTTTGTCTGTTACAATAAGTCTAAGGCCATGTTGCGCTTCAAATACTAATCCTTTGAATTCTCTGACTATGCAAACCGTTCTACGTAGATTACTACGAATAATTTCTTTTTTATTGATACATTAATTGGGATTAGCAGTATCAACGATAAGATATAGCCCACCGCGTACCATGGTGGCTTATGTACGTCGAAATGATTTCATGAATAATGTAATAATATCGCCCATGACAATCAGAAGAAGTGATATAATTTTAGTACAACCGCTGATTTTTAGATAATAAATCAAAAGCATATCTTCGCCGAATTCGTACAATTTTAGACTGCCTTTAATATGTTCCTAACCATCCATCGTCTCTTATAAATATCATGTGCCGAAGGGAAATCCATTCACAGGCCATTCTTTTCAGGTTTTTATGATATTCATAACCACGAGGAAATATTCTTTGGAAAAAGATAATCGACTTTTACCAGAGTTAGCATGAATCATCCACTCTCCTGGACCGATGATATTATGTGCAATTTCTTTTCGATCCAAAACAACCGAAGCCTTTAAGTCGGATTCATCAACTTCGCTATCCAATATCGAGGATGATGGATCTATAGCGGATACAGCTTTGACTAATGATTTGCCAATTATACGAGTCTTGTCTCCGACTGGAGTGACATAAAATTCAGCACCCACAATTGAGTTTGTAAATACAAGTATATCCAACGATTCATCCTCATATAACTTAATAACATAATTGGCATAAGCTTTCACATTCATCAATTCAGTTACTCGGCGAGATATAGGTTTCTCTTTTGACTTGGCACTAAGAATAGCGCTTTCAATGGATGGTCCTGTACCGCCATAATTCGACGGTAACTTATCTACATCGATTAATTCTAATGAACGCTTACTCCAATACGATTTCGATGAGTAAATTTCAATCTTTGCTTGTGTTCGTGGATCTATCCATCCTTTTGCTAAATTCCATGTAGCCGTATAGAAGCTAGGTGCATTAATAACAATCATTGTTTTTGTTACTTCAGGAAAACAAAGTGAGTCTACGGTACTTTGATGCTTCAATAGTGCAAGCACTCTACGATTGGTCAACACGCTACTAGATACACCATCCAAATCGAATATAAGTACACGTTGAAATCTAAAAGATCGAAGAGATAAAAATGTACAGGCAAAAAGGTGGTAACTCATGTGTGTCTATGAATTCAAAAACATTTCTTTACCTTTTAAACGTCGGATCCACCTTTTGTCGGGCTTTGAAGATTTCAGCAAATTTATGCATCATATTATGCCATTGAAATTTATTGACGTTATCAATCGTTGTTATACATTCTAGCCCTTTCATATTAGAGCGCCAGGTCGTGTTATGTAAAGAGGGCAGCCATCCATGGTATGACTATAAATTAGTTGTGGATATTGTGTTTTGTAAATAGATTCCTCTACACCTAAGGCATCGTGAGGATCTGGGTAAAATCCATGAGTCTTGGCTTCTATACGCAGTTGAGTCGCCTGATCAATCATTTGTAACGTAGCTTCTAAGTCAAATTTCTGTGCCCGTAGCCATCGACAGTACGCATACTCTTCCTCTTCATTAGTACCAAAACAAAAAATAGTTTCTTTCCATTCCTTGGGTCGGTTTTGAAGTTCGCTCGCGAATGGATGGTATATCGATTGCTCTTGTTGAGAAAGATAGGATGGATACCCCCGATCTACAACATCTACTTTTGATTTACTTTCATCTGAGCTTGTAAAAGATTTGAGAATTTCTAAGGCGAAAGTTTCGAACGCTTTCATGGTTATTTTATATTGGCACGTATGATAAGCTCAAAAGGAGGAAAGCCTGTTGCATACTGTACCTGCTATGAGACTTCGTCGACGGCTATGACGATAAGCGGCTTTCGATGAGGTATCTCCATCGATTGAATAAGTTGATTGATCGATATCCGGGTGCTTCATATTCATTCAAAGATGGTGAAGACAGTGATATCTGATCGTCTGATTGAAATGTCGTTTCGACTCTGTAAATAGCAGGCTTGTACTCTTGTACTGTCCTACCGGTACCTACTTACATCGGGATCGGCGATTACAGGACGAATTAGCGTCATTCAACCAAAATTCAAAATCAATCAAGAATTTATGTCAACATGTAATTGATCACTACAATAGATTTCATATACTGGCAAATTCCAGCATCTATCTATGCTTCTTAGATAATAGGAATTTCAACCATGTACAGCAAGTAGTATTGTGGTGAGCAATCGTTGAACACCAAAGCTTAAAGGGCGCATTCTTTGGATTCAGACGGGTGAAGTACATATTGTAGTTCATCTGAATGCTTAAAATGGCATATAAGGAAACGCCATTCATCATGTTACGAATATCTCAGGATTAGAGTCATCTTAGGTATCGATTTTACATAAATCAACTGCAAGAAACAAGACTTTCTAATTCAAACAGATGTAATAATTTCTTGAAGAAGAAAGAATCATTTGATTTCCATGTTCTACTTTCCAAAAGTGTACTTTACTTCAGAAGGTTTCATTTAATGAGATGAAGATTCTATTGTCGTACTGGGTAAAGCACGTTGATAGATATACACCCATTTTCCGAAAATGCCTATCCATATATATTCCGTATTCAGCAATGGCACTTGCAAGAAAGCCATGACACATACTCCCATGACAGGGATAAATTGTGCTTCATATCCACCTAGTCCTGTAGCAAGTTCTGTTCCAATAGTTGCTTGTACACGAACCATTGTTTTTGTAAACCAATCTTTGGGCTGTTGTTCTTGCGGTAAATACTTACCACGAAGAATTCGTTTTAATTCTTTTTTCGCATCAAACGTCTCTACAAGAGGACATGTTTGTAAGGCATACAGAATAACCAAGGGTAGAAATAGGCAATAAATAATAGAACTGGATAAAATCAACTTTAATAAAACAAGAGAACCGAATCCCATAATTCCATATTGCAAAATTTTTTTCGATTGTTCCTCTGTCATCATGGTCTCTGAATTGACGGTTGATGATGAAGATGAAGCTGATGGTGTTGATGATGAAATACTTGTTGCGAGTGATGGTTTCGATATTATACTATCTTTCTTTGAAACATTATTTCTAGAATCAATGTTCACTGGAGGTAGTGACATTCGTTGAATATTTTTTTCTGGGTTTCGGATTAGGTTCCCTTTCATATCAACTAATTCCATCACTCGAGCATGGGATGTTCTTGTAGAGGGATTAGTTATTGATGATGTTTCAGTGGATTCAATATATGATACCACACCAAAGACAGAACCAGAATTTATCTCATCGAAGAATAATTCTTCAAAACCTATATCTACCAATGCAATATTACGTCTTCGGAGCATAACAAGTGTTTTTCCAGAAGAACTGATAAATCTATCTATAGACCATGCATCATGAGGTTTCACTTGTCGGAGGAAGTCTAATGCTTGCACTGTTCTCTTTGCTGCATCAGTATCAGAACTTGACGACGGCATATTTTTTCGATCTTCCGATGGTGGTGAATATCCCTTCTTTTGATTGACTTCAAATGACTTTCCGACTTTTCCTAAAAGTAATGTGTGTACTGTAGCCGTGCGGCGTGCGGCTCCATCCACTGTACATACGTCTCGGTAATGTGTAATGTGTAATGTTTGCTCATGCATCTCATTCGTGATAAGTTGAATACGTAAGAACTATAAGAACTCGCGAACTTATTCCGTCTGGGAAATGCAGGCGCGAACTTATTCCGTCTGGGACGAACAGACACCAGTCACCAGTCCTGTCCTTGAAAGCAAGCAAGTTGTTATCCTCGTCATTGTGACGCAAGCAAAATATCAAAATCTGCAATCATGTTGCTACAACATTGCTTCTGCAACAGAAACGTGGAGACTATAGACTTAATCAAATATTAAGATTTATTTCATTATCCAGTTCCCTCCCCCATCATCCCTTGTTTGTCATTCAAATTATCTCAAGGTTTCGAAAGATCATAAATTTTACTTTGACGATCAAAGTTAGATTGCTGTTGTTGCTGAAGCTGTTGTTGTTGACCATTTCGTATCAAATCAGAAATATTATATTGTGGTAAAGTCACACCTGTTGGAAGCATACCCAACCCGTAGCCGTTCATTTCTGGCATAAAGTGCAAGGGGATATTTGGAAAGTTAAGGAATGCTTGATTTCGTCCAGCAGAAAGTAATGAATCTGTATTGAATCTGAAGTTGGAGGCTGGTTGTGCCGATGTCATACCATATTGATGTAGAAGGTTCCCATAACTAGGTAAAGTTCCTGCTCTTTGCAGAATAGTATTTGAAAAAAGTTGATCCAGAGACTGAGGAAGAACAGCTTGTTGTATAGACTGTAAAGACGGAAGTGGTAAATGACCTGCAGCTGAATCCATCAATCTATGCGGGAATGCTTGTTGTCTTGGTGGTGGAGGCAATGGCATCTGGGCTAAGGACAAGAGCACAGTTGCAGCGGAGGCTTGAGAAGTCTCCGACGGATATGATGAATGCAATTGAGTATTGGACAAAGCACCGTTCATGATTAGATTGGATATTTGCCGTCGATTCAATTCCTGGAGAATATTTTCAACTTCATCCCTCATCTCATTGTCTGTAGGTTTCTTCGAATTGTAGTCCAAGACTGTTGAACTTACCAAATGTTGCTTCTGAATCCTGTCCTGAAGGCGAACCTCAGGGTCAACAAATTTCACTTGTGTACTATTTCTATCCATATTTTTAGATTGAGCAACATTATTCTGTCTTTGTCGATTGATTTCATCTATGTATGAAGTGAATGTATGAATAAAGGAGGTCCAAACTTTACCGATACCAGTTTGTTTCTCAGCCTCGGATAGGACCGGTAGATCCAGAGTAACATACTCCTCGATCTTTTCATTCTTTCCATCCATATCGTGGCCTGTATCAGATGCGTCAACATTCCGCTTACGAAAAGGCTTTTTCGTTTTTGAGTGAGTGTCCACCTTTTTTCTCTTTCGGTTGAGAGATGTAGTCATAAACGATGATTCGTCATCAGTAGTCTCATCAATCGTCAACATTTGTTTCGTAATACACGTTGGCAATATGGGGAGCATTAAAAAACTACAAAATGCTGCCTTTTCTCCAGAACTAAAATAGCGACTGATATGTAATAGCTGGTTCATCAAGTCATCAGGATCGAGTAAACTCCATTTACCTAAATTGACATTCGTTCTTTCACTTAAGTTGCTCAGGTCTGTCTTCTTTGGCCGATTTCTACCACGGAGTGCATTAAAAAGCACTCGCAAGGCAGAATCATAAACTTGAGTAAACTCATCCACTGCAGTTTCAGGCTTTCGTCGATATTTTTGTAACTTGGATTTGATCCGAGCCAGGTCATTAACATCTGGATATTTCTGTTTCATATACGGAGATATGGCGTCATGAAGGAGTTGAGGTGTGGCTGTATAAATCCCAATACTAAAGACAGCGAGGACAAAAGCTTTATGCTCCATCCGAAACATTTGAAAGGAAGAGGATGAAGTATTGTTATTGTTTCTTGATTCCGTCAAAGGATCTTTTAATGATAGAGAAAGACTCGATGAGGCATCATCAGCCGTAAATGGCGCAAAACCCCCATTTGTACGGTTGTCGTCACTATGCTCCTCAGACGCACATGATTGATGATAGACATCTGCCTTATCCTCGTTTCTTTCCGTAATTCTCACACGTGGTGGAAGGTCAGGTACCAGAACTTGTGTCTCTTTTATAGGCTCTTCCTGAAACTGTTCGTTTTCCCCCTCGGATATAATTGGAGAAATGTTCAAGATCGTAATTGATTCCTTATGTTCCATTTAGATCTCAAGCATGTGCGACGTATCCAGGTCTTTTACAAAGAAGTGAGAGTTTCGGGAAGATGCAGTGTTCTAGCATAAAGATACTTATGAATATGTGCAGGTTTCGGGTGTCTGGGGTTTCTGGATGGCTACAGGGAAAAGCCTTACACTCTCTAGCCTAGCCTACCGGTAGGTAGATAGGATAAAAGCCACTCACGTGCGTGGAAAATACTGTACATAGTACTACTGAGTTCCGGAATTTACGGCTGAGGGACAGAAGAGGTCTTGGAATCTCATTCAAGATTCTTCAGAGCCACCAATTAGGGGCTTTAATAGAGATGTGTGAAATTAGCTGTATCACCGTTCAGGTGACACGTGTCAGAATGGGCTTTAATCAAACAGAGTGTAGGAGGTTGCAGAAAAAAATGCTGCAGAAACGTATACGTTTTAATAACATATAAATTCAATTAAGCACCCGGGTTATATAATCAAGCGAAATCAATTCAAGGCACGAAACAAAAATAGCTTCCAGCAATTATAGTACATTTCATTTTTCTGCTTATTTTGTTATCACTGACTTTATTCTGAGGCTTGATTATATATACCATTTCTCGGAAATGTCATCACCCACCACTTTGGATTAATTGCGATGATATTCGATGGATTCTCCACAGATTCTTCCATGCTCAGTAAAAAATAAAAATACGCAGCAAAGTCATCGTTTGACTTGAGCAGAAGAGACTAGGTACGATGATTTGAATGATGAGTGATTGTTGGACGCATCCTAATTCGTCGCAAAAATCGATCATACATAACTTATATCAGAAGCTCAATGGAACAAGTAGCGTCATTGTGAGAGTAGCTTTGTACAGCGTATACCTTAGAACAAATACAGCAGGCGGAAATGTAAAGAGTAAAGAGAGTTTCATTTTATATTTCGAGCACTGACTTAGCAGAACAACAGTAGGCGTAAGAAATCAAGGAAATAATCATAATATATAAAACCATCATATACCATCATTGTAATAATAATAATAAAATCCTAAACGCTTAGAGTATATCTACTATCTAATTGAATCCGATATAACTAATGCCGCCCCACTGGTAGGTAATACCCACGGG
>Ga0169931_10015862_pt1 | contig 10047 bp, 9 predicted proteins | sample Kivu_15m_20L_FD_129675 | JGI IMG/M metagenome (GOLD analysis project Ga0169931, IMG submission 129675) | Freshwater microbial communities from Lake Kivu, Western Province, Rwanda to study Microbial Dark Matter (Phase II) - Kivu_15m_20L... | ecosystem: Environmental > Aquatic > Freshwater > Lake ... | reverse complement strand
GCAGTATCAATATGAGATTAGCCGTGATCACGGGTGAAAAACCAGTAAATCTGCTCTCCTCCCAGAAAGTGATCAATCTGTCTGTATCGTAATTAGCCAATTAAGATGCGATTACCCTGGGGGTGATGCGTTCGTCACAGTCGACGATCAGCACCCACTCGTGGCGGTGCAGTTCTTCGTTCGACAGCAGGTTTTACCCACCCGGCCCAGGTGCGGATCAAACCCACCCACCGCCGCCAAAAAGGATTGCTTCACCGCGTAGTTTAGCCCCCTGGGGGTTTGGCCAGGGTTAGTGATGCGCTCTAGGGTGGCCCCCAAATCGTAGGCCCCCAAATTTTCCGCCAGGCCGGGCGACAGCCAGCGAGGCGGGGTGCAGGCCGGGGGCCAGATCAGGCTCACCGGCCCCAGGCGGCGATCGCCGCCTGGGGGTGCGCCTCAAACGCCGCTGCCAGGGCTGCCAGCCAGTGGGGAGTTGCCTCGGCATCGTCATCCAGGTAGGCCAAAATGCTCCCCTGGGCGATCGCCGCTCCCCAGTTACGGGCCGTAGACAGCCCCAGCTTGCCCTGGTAAACGCAGGTCAGTTGCGGGTGGGGCAAGCGACTGTCCACAACAGCTTTGGTCTCGTCGCTAGAGACATTGTCCACCACAATCACTTCGTAGGCGGCGTAGGTTTGCCCCAGCAAACCTACGCCGCCCCCAGGTAGCTCGCCCGGTTGTGAGTGCAAATAATGGCTGAAATCAAGGGCTGAGTCATTACCAACGTCATTTCCACAGGGGTAGTACCAGAGGAGGGGCTAGGAGCCAGAAGCTAGGAGCCAGGAGCTAGGAGCCAGAAGCCAGAAGCTAAGAGCCAGGAGCAAAAACCAAAATGGGCAGCTTAGAATCAGCGCGATTCTAAGCTGCCCATTTTGGTACTCAGATTACCGAGACCAACCAAGCCCGTGGCTATGGCGGTGACCTCGACCCCTACCGCCCTACTGCCCTACCGATGGTCGGGGTGGGGTTGGTAATACACCTGAGCCCCCTGGTCAGGCACGTAATGGCAAGCCCAATAGGACCGGGCAAAGCTTTTCCACACCGGTTCCTCAGAGCGGCGGTAGTGGTCACCCAAAATAGGTTTAATCGCCTCCGTCGCGGCCTTGAGATGGTAGTGGGGAATGCTCAAAAAAATGTGGTGGGCCACATGGGTGCCAATATTGTGGTGAATGGGGTTGATAAAACCATAGTCACGGTCAATGGTCGACAACGCCCCTTTGAGAAAGTACCATTCATCACCTCGGTACCAGGGAATATCGGGCTCACTGTGGTGCAAAAACGTCACCAAATCAAGCCACATCACAAACACCAGGTAAGGTGCCACGTAGTACTGCACTAAAAACACCAGGCCGTTGGTGAGCCCTAGCCAGGCCAAAAATACAACCATGCCTGACCAGCACAGGGTGCTCACCAACACATCACCCCGCTCAGATGGGCGAAATAGGTCGCTGCCGGGCATAAAGTGAGATCCATTCCGCCCCGAGGATCTAAAGAATAGGTAGAACGGATAGGCAAACAGTAAGCCGTGAAACCGCACCAGCTTCTGCACCGCCGGCATAGCCCGATAGGTCGACTCATCAATCGGGTACCAGCTCTCATCGGTATCGATGTTGCCCGTGTTGGCATGGTGGGTGCGGTGGCTAATGCGCCAACCGTGGTAGGGCACCAAAATAGGCGTGTGGGCCAGGTGCCCAACCAGGTTATTCAACCATTTGTAGCGCGAAAACGACCCGTGACCGCAGTCGTGGCCCACCACAAAAAGTGCCCAGAACATCGTTCCCTGGGCCAGCCAAAAAATCGGAAAAAAGAACCAAGAATCCAGGGCATGGGCCATGGCGTAGAGCCCGGCAATGATGCCCAGATCTAACGCAAAATAGGCCAATGACCGCAGCGCCGCAGGTTGAAAACAGTAGTCAGGGATAGCCGCCTTCAGGTCCTGAAGGGTAAAGGTTAACTCCTGGGCTGAGCGAACGTAGGCAGATAGTTCTGCAGTGGTAGCCCCTGGAGGAACACGATCTAATTGCACGCAAGTACCAATTTAACCATAGAGATGAACGCCCGGCCCCTTTGCTGAAGTAATGAGCCGACGTTACATAGCTTAACTTTTTGTGGGGTTAAATTCTATCCGGCGGGGGTTGCCCCCAGATCCAAACCAATTTCCCGGCTGGCTGGGCCTGGGAGCAACCCTCGGGTCTGTGGAGCCCAGCCTAGGTCGACAGCAGGTTTAGAACAGTGCTTAACACAGGGTGCTCCTCCACCCATACCGACACTGCCCCCCCGTTACAGCGAAACTCTGCCCAGCCATCGTTGTTAGTGATAATGGTGTGGGGAATGTGGCCCGTGAGGTCATAAAAGGCGGTATTGGGCTTGCCCACCTCCATCCACTTGGTGCCCTCCGACCCGTTGGTCAACAGTACCGCCATCGCCCGGGGATGGGTTTCTGACCCCAGGCGGGTCCAGCCCACTGTGTTGGGATGGTCAAAGTAGTCGTACTGGGGGCCGTAGGCAAAGTGCTTACGACCCAGCAGCAGGCGATCCAAGATATCCCGGTGCGAGTCCATCCAGATCTCGTACTCGTTGCCGTCGCGGCCCCTATCCACGTAGTGGGCACCGTAATAATCGCAGTAAAAAATACAGGGGTAGCCTTCCTCCCGCAGCAGGATCATGGCGTAGGCCAAGGGCTTAAACCATGCCTCCACTTCCGACTCCAGCGCTTGCAGGGGCTGGGTATCGTGGTTCTCAACCAGGGTGACGGCCAGCAAGGGCATTTCTTTGACCACGGTATTGTCAAAGATGGTGCGCAGATCGTAGTGACTGCCCGCTTTACTAGCCTGGTGAAAATTGTTGTGTAACGGGGCATCAAAGAGCGCTTGGCCACCGCCAGAATTACCGGCATACCAGCTCAGGGCACCCAAGTCGTAGGTCCAGTATTCGCCCACGCAGAACAAATCTCGCTGGGCATGGTTTTCCAGATGAGCCAACCAGTCCACAAAAAAATCACCCCCGATATGCTTAATCGCATCTAGGCGAAAGCCGTCTGCTCCAATTTCGTCGAGCATCCACTCTCCCCAGTACTTCAGCTCACCGCGCACCTCAGGGTGGTCCATGTCCAGGTCACAGCCCATTAGATAATCGAAGCTGCCCCGTTCCAGGCTCACCTTGTCGTCAAAGGATTTCCCCTCCACCAGCCAAACGGCTTTGTAATCAGGCTCCCAGCTGTTGTAGTCGGTCGCATCAAAGTGGTACCAGTGCCACTTCATGCTCGAGTAGGTGTCGTTCCGCCCCGGAAAGTTAAAGCCCGTCCAGGATTTAATGGGGCGCTGATCGCCCAGGGGGTGATAGCGATCGCTAGGATCCATAGGCGTCGCTTCAAATTCTTCCTCATAGTCCGCCGACATTTTGTGGTTAAACACCACATCAGCGTATATATTAATGCCCAGATCACGGCAGGTCTTCACCGCCGCCACGTACTCGTCTTTAGTCCCGTACTTAGTGCGCACCGTCCCCTGTTGGTCAAACTCCCCCAGGTCAAACAGGTCATAGACCCCATAGCCCACATCGTTGCCCCCCCCAATCCCTTTGTAGGCCGGCGGTAACCACAGCGCCGTAATTCCCGCTGTGAGCAAGGCGGGGGCTTCTGCTTTGACACGGTTCCAGTGGTCACCATCGGCGGGAATATACCAGTGGAAGTACTGCATCATCGTTCCATTAAACTCCCCCTCTTTGCGTCGGCTGCGGAGGGTGTCTGCATGGGTCTCCAGCCATTCTCTGAGCGCCGCTTTAGCGGTTTCTGCTGATGCAGGGGAAAATGTAGACCCTAAGGTCTTGAAGGTGTCTTTAAGCTGCCGAAAGGGATGAGCCATGGCCACTACCGTAGGATGCATTTCCAACACAATACGAGCAAACCATTAAAAATGGAGTAAAGGAATTAGAAGTAGCCCGCTCGCCATACCGAAGGACAGGGTTCAGGGCTCTGGGGGCAGTAGGATCCAGGGCTAGGTCAGAGAATCACGCATTTTAGCCGTTCGATATCGCACTCAACCTACTCAGTAGTCTACGGAGTCTGGGTAAAGCGATGATAATTTTGGAGCGATCGCTTCAGCAAACCCAAGGTTAATTCTGGCGTCCCCCGTCCCCCAGACGTTGCCGCCTCAACGCAAAAATTACGCCTTAGAAACCTATACTTTTAAATCTTTAAAGAGCCCTAGGTTTGGCCTCTGAGCGGCTGATAGAGATTGCCTTCGATCGGCAAAAACGCTTGTTTTAATGGGCTGTAGCGGTTCCTTGGCAGGTCAAGTACAGCAAAGTTTTGCCCGATTAGATCCTCAGCCCATGGCCATGGGATAGTAATTTAAGTAACACTAGATATCTCCCAAGAACAGTTAAAGTATAAAAAAACTATCCCACCCTGAAATTATACGGATGGCACTTGTTGGCATTAATCTTGGCCTCATAAAACCATATTAATCTCGTGAAAACAAACGACCAAACCTAGCCTGAGCTGTTTTTTTTGGTTTCATGGGATTAAGCAATTCGTTCTGGGTGGCAATTGCCCCAAAGACCGAGTGGCCTGACCGTCATCACTGGGGCTGCACGATCACCCTGCGCAGCTCGGCCTCCCCGGTACGGTAGAGCCCATGCCCCTGACTAGCAACAGGGCAAACTCTAACCCCAGGATCCTGTGATGACTCTTTCCATGATGATTAGGGCTTATTAGGGAGCACGCATTTTACATGGCTACGTCTGCACCACATCCATTGCCTGAAACTCAGGTTGGCGTCTACGAGTGCGCCATCACCCTTAAATTTCGCATCTTAGAAGAGAGCCAGGTCATGGCCGATCGCGAGCATTTATTAGAACTGTTGATTGATGCGTTCTCCTACGGCAGCGATGAGTTTGTAGAGCAGCTTGAGTCTCAGGTAGATGTCACTGAGGTCTCAGAGATGCAGGCCGCTCCCCTGATGCGTCGCCAGCTGATACGGCTGCGCAATTTACCCGCAACATAACCATCTGCGCCCTGGGCTACTAGCAGGATCGTCCCCCTGAAGCAAAGTGGGGCGATCGGGTTCCCTCGTGGCTCTCAGCCCCTTATCATGAATGACTAGGGGTTTAGAGGAGTCTAGCGATTTCCCCGACCCGGTAGTTGCTGTAGCTTAGGTTTATGAACAGTCATTCCCTGCAACAGGTTTTGGCCCAGTCGGTTCAGCTCTGCTGGAGCGGCGCTGTAGGGCTGTTTTTACCGCTGCTCCTAGTGTTGGGGCTGGCGACGTCCCCTGCCGAAGCCGTGGCTGTCTTTCAAATGCCAACCGTAGCGCCAGGAGAGTCTACCTGGGTCGTAGACGAAGCCAGCCTGATCAGCCGCTTCAACGAAGCTAAGATCTCGGGCCGCCTAGGTGACCTAGCCACGGTTACGGGCAATGAGGTGCGCCTGGTCACCATCCACCACTTTGACTACGGCGACACCATTCAAACCTTTACCGACAAGCTGTTTGATCGCTGGTATCCCACTCCAGAGGCCCAGGCCAACCAAACCCTGCTGGTACTCGATGACGTCACCAAAACCGTAGGCATTCGCGTGGGCGATCAATCGGCCACGCTCCTAGATCCAGCCATTGCCACCAGCGTCGCCCAAGAAACAGTGCTATTTCCCCTGCTAGATGGCGATAAGTACAATCAGTCATTCTTGGCCGCCAGCGATCGCCTAGTGGCCGTACTCAGCGGCAAAGAAGACCCCGGTCCACCGGCCTTCGATGACTCCTATGACAGCGAAAGCACCTTTGCGAGTGCCGAAGAAACCGCCGAAAACCGTGGCAATAACGCCCTTATTTTAGTGGTGCTGTTGGTGCTGGCTACGGTGATCCCCATGGCCACTTACTTCTGGTATGCAGGGTTTGGCAATTAGGTCAATTCTGGCAACAAAAATGCCCAAGATGTTTGCTCACTCCCAAGGGAGCAGGCCCTGCGCCCCTACCTAGACATGTTTTCTTTACCAGACATCTCCTTAACTCCCCTATTCATCCGTTTCTGACTCAATCACCAGGGGGCAGGTGGCGCCGTCATTGGCTTCCGGGGGGATCAACCCAACCATGTGGGGCACTGGGCGAGGGACATATCCCACCAAAGAATCGCCCCGGTAGGCCAGCGAAGTGCTGGCTCCAGAATCCAGCATCACGGCATCACGTAGACCGGACTCGTGCAACAGTTCCCCCAGTTCTATGGAATCCACCATGGTGTGGGTCACTCCCACCACAGGCTGGCCAGCGTTGTTAATACCCCAAAAGGCGCGGTGGCGGCGAGCATCAAAGTCAAACAGGGTACCAAAGGTGCTGGCTGGCTGCGGTACCCCATCCTTAACCAGCCAGGCCGCCGCCACAAAGGCGTCAGTCACCCCAGGCAACTCTCGAGTTAGACCCGCCAGGGTATTGTGGCGATCGGCGTCAAAGGGCACAAAGAGCACCTGATCCGGGCCAATCAGCACCAAGGGGCGAGTATTGAGCTTAGGATTTTCTCCATCGTAGCCCGGTACAAACTGCCGCGTACTCTGACTCAAAACCGGACCAATCATGACGTTGGAGTCCAGATATTCCAGCGAGAAAAAGCCGCCATCGACGGCTCCCGCAATATTGGTGCCCGCCATCATATCAGGTAGCTGGTAACGGCTGTCAGCATGCATCGTTACCGGTTGACCGCCGCTGATTAGAGTCAGCGACTGATCCTCGAAGTCAAACTTCTGTACCCCTACAGGGGCCATAAAGTTAAACTCCGAGTCCGCCACCACCACGGGTGCCACCCCAGCTTCGGGTTCCCCGCCCCAGGCGACATCCAAGAGGGAGTTGAGGCTGGACTGGCCAAACCGCTCGATCGCTAGCAATGATTCTGATGCCCCCGCAAACTGCTCATTCTGCTGGCGCATTGTAAACGCGGCCATGTAGCCTGCATCGGCCACCGCCTTAGCCACCCGCTCATCGTAGTAGCCAGTGGGGTAGCTGAAATACTGCATCGGGATGCCCAACTCGCTCTCCAGGCGGCGCTTGGACTCCACAACCTCGTAGGTCAAATCTTCGTCGCTAAGCTCCCGCAGGTCAGCGGGGTGAGTCACGCTATGGGATCCGATAGTCACCAGTGGATCCGCCGCCATTTCCTTAACCTGCGCCCAGGTTAGGGTTGATCGCCCAGCCACCTTGCCATCGATCTTGCCGGTGAACACAAAGAAGGTGGCGGGCACTTGATACTTACGCAGCAGCGGCAAGACGTGCTCGTAGTGACCGACATAGCCATCATCAAAGGTGAGGAGGACAGGCTTCTCGGGCAGCGGTTCCCCTGTCCGCAGGTGCTGCACCAACTGGTCAGGGCTGATCGGCGTTAGACCGTTGTCCAAAATAGTTTTGAGCTGATTTTCAAAGTCCTCAGGGGTGAGATCAAAAAATACTTCCGGTGGGCTGAGGACGTCGTGGAACATCAGCACCGGCACCCTTGCCTCCGTCGCTTTGGGACTAATGCCGGGCCAGGGTTCTGCACCTAGCTGGGCAATGGCAGCGGTGACTAGATGGGCCGAGGTCGACTTCAGCGCTACCCCTTGAAAGAGTTGGCTACCCGACTCCCCATCAGCGTCCATGGCCTGGGCTAGCTCGGCTGGCCGTCGGCACAACCGCTCACTGCTGACCACCATGGGAAATGCGTCTGCCCCGGGGGCATCGGCCAGGGCCACCAATTGGGTATCGAGAATCTGAGGCTGAGCCGCTGCTGTCGAGGCTGCCAGCCCCACGCTGCCAAGACTGATAGCTCCTGTGCTCAAAGCACCTACCAGAGGCACGGCTGCGCCTAGCAAAAATGCGCCCGATCCCAGGGTCACCAGCGCCCGTGCTTTAGATGGCTTACCGCTCAACTCTTTCTTCGCGTCCTTACCCATTCACCATCCTTCCCCACTAGAGCCGAAGCTCCGGCCAAAACCCTTTACATATTACTGGGGAACGTTGATTTTGTTCACCTTAAATGGCTTGTTTTTGGGTTAAGGCTCTGTTAACCCAGTCATCCAGGGAGAAGAGATGGTTGGAATGGCCTGGAAACGTCTGAGGCCTGGATATTGCCTACCCTAACGAGCGTCATTTTCCACCTAGATGCTCGGTTCTGGCAGCCCCGGCGTAGTATGGAAAAGGCGTTGCTAGACTACGACAGCAATTTTGGGAGAAAGCGCTAGCGCGGCTAGGCCAGCGCATCTCCAGCCGTTCGCCCCCCAGGCAGAAGATTGAATGGTTGATTCATCCCTGTATCCAGCTACGCCTAGGACAAGACTATGCTGCGATCGCCCTCATCTATGACCATCACCATTGCCTACCTGGGCCCCGAGGGCACCTACTCTCAGCTGGCGGCTCTGGCCTACGGCCTCGACCTAGAGCAGCGCACAGGGCACCCCGTAGAGCTCATACCCCTACCCAGCATCCCCAGAGCCATGCAGGCCACCGCCAGCGGTACCACGGCCCTCACCATCGTCCCGATCGAAAATTCTACCGAGGGCGGGGTCACTACAACCCTCGATACCCTCTGGCAACTTCAGCAGCTCAACATTCACCACGCTATGGTGATGCCCATTCGCAATGGGCTGCTCTCCTATGCCGTCGCGCTAGATGCCGTGAGCGTGGTTTACTCCCACCCCCAGGCGCTGTCTCAATGCCAGCGGTGGCTTGAGCACCACCTGCCCCAGGCCGACCTGATCGCGACCCGTTCTACCACAGAAGCTCTGGACTATTTAGCTGACCGCAAAGACGTCGCGGCCATTGCCTCGGAGTGGGCGGCACAGCTCTATAACCTACCCACCCTGGTGCACGACATCAACGATCACACCGACAATTGCACCAAGTTTTTAGTGCTGACGGCCAATGCCCCTCAACCGTCACCTCAGAATGGTCAATATACATCGCTGGCGTTTAGTCTGCCGATTAATGGGCCAGGGGCCTTGCTCAAACCCCTAGAGGTATTTGCCCGGTATGGCATCAACCTGAGCCGGATCGAGTCGCGTCCCACCAAGCGATCCCTAGGGGAATATCTTTTTTTCGTGGATTTAGAAACCAAGGCACCTAGGGAAACCCGGCAACAAGCCCTGGCGGAGCTGCTGAACTGTACCGAAAGTTTAGTCAATTTTGGCACCTACGATTTGGTGACCATAGACCCTAGCCTAGCGGCTGCCAAAGCCAAAACTCAATCTACTCAAGCACTTCCTTGAGGGCCGTCCGGGCCGCTAAATGATTGCGAGTGGAGGTTAAAATTTCTGCCTCACGCTCCAGGCGCACGCTGGTGTCATCCATCTCCAGGAGAGCCTGCTGCTCTAGGGCCACCCCGTGCAGATTACTGGCCACCCAGTAGGACAGTTCCAGGGGAATATCGGGAATGTTATCGGGCAGATCAATATCCTGATCGGTTAGCTTGGCCGACAGATGAACCACATCCCGCAGCAGGCGATCGACGTCAGAGGCTAGGGGGCTAAGGTCTTGGCTCGGGGGCTTATCCTCAATCCACTCGACCAGCCCAACTCGATAGGGTTTTTCACGCACGTAGCTCAGAACCCTAAACCGCTGCTGGCCAATGGTCAGAATTTTCAGGCGATCGTCAGGCAACCGCTGGTAGTGAAGAATCTCCGCACAGCAGCCCACCTGGGCCGGATTCCCCGTAGACGGATCGACCATCAACACCCCAAAGCGCCGATCGCTCTGGATGGTGGTGTTCATCATGATGCGGTAGCGGGGCTCAAATACATGCAGCGGCAGATGCCTCCCCGGAAACAAAACCAGCTCAGGCAGCGGAAAAAGCGGTAGTTCTCGCACAGATATCGACTCGGGGAATGCCATTATTGTCTCTTAGCGTAGCCATCTAATCAAATATCTCGACCAAGGACCAGCAGTTATAAATTCAAACGGTAGCAACAGATACAGATATAAAAAAGACTGAGTCAGGCACTCAAAATGGATCCAATGTCAGCGTGGGTGTGGTTTAAAATGGTGGTTGGCAGTTAAATTT
>Ga0169931_10015861_pt1 | contig 10048 bp, 4 predicted proteins | sample Kivu_15m_20L_FD_129675 | JGI IMG/M metagenome (GOLD analysis project Ga0169931, IMG submission 129675) | Freshwater microbial communities from Lake Kivu, Western Province, Rwanda to study Microbial Dark Matter (Phase II) - Kivu_15m_20L... | ecosystem: Environmental > Aquatic > Freshwater > Lake ... | reverse complement strand
TGTGGATGCGGGAAGTTACCAGGTTCAATTATCTGCTGATTCTTTGTTTGCGACAACTGTGAAGGATACAACATTACTAGATAGTTCATATGCTGTTGTAAATAACCTAGAAGTAAACACTGACTATTATTGGAGGGTCAGAGCCAACAGCGGGCAAGGTGTTGGCCTCTGGTCATCTTTATTCAGGTTTAAAACTCTTGTGATTAAGCCAGAATTGATCTCAGTAAATCCCGGAAATAAAGTAGATACCTTGACTTGGAAGTATACCGGGGTTTCAGGAATTAAACAATTCAGGATTTACAGAGATACTGTTACAGCTCCTGTGAAGCAAATTGATACTGTAGGCAACAATACACTGCAGTACATAGACAAAGGACTCGTTTTAGGCAAGAAATATTTTTATAGAATAACTGCAGTTAATCAAGATGGAACTGAGAGTGAATTCAGCAATGAGTTAAGCGGAATACCATTTAATGTAAAACCCAAAGCAGCAGCTCTTACCAGTAAGAAAATTGAGAATGTGGGCGAGTTTAATTTTGTGAGGTTGACATATTCTTCGAAAGGAAGTACCGATGCTGATGGTAAAATAGCCAAACATACTTGGTATGTAAACGATAGTTTAGTGAATACAACTGACTCTATTTTGAGCTATCCTTTCAAGCAGGGAACCAATGATCTAAAAATGATCATTGAGGACAACGACGGTGCTGCTGATTCATCAACTGCACAAATTGTACTTACCTCATTTGTGAAGAAGTTCAAAGGAGGTTTTCAGGGTGGAATTACAGCTGTTAATCAAAATATCATTTATACTGCCGACACGACCGTAGATGAATTAGGTGCAAAAGTAGTGCGATTGGATAGGGCTGGAAATCAAGTCATTGAATTGAATGTCAATTCAAGAATTTATACAACACCGTCTGTGTCTGTTGATTCATCTGTATTTATTACCAGTGGCAATACCCTGTATGGATTTAATAAAAATGCAGTTCCATTGTGGTCAACAATACCTCTTGGTGGTAACTCGTTTGTTACTCCAACAATTGACTCAATTTTGGGTCAGATCTATGTAGGTGTTTCAAATAAGAATTTCTTTGCAATTGACTATAAGACAGGAAAAATATTCTGGAGTTACATAAATGACGCGCCAATCAATACAAGTGCAGTCATTACTGGCGACAGAAAACTCTTGTATACCACATCATCGGGTACGCTCTATGGGTATGATGTAAATACAACTGATGCTCAGACTTCACCCAAATGGGTATATAAATTTGGAGACATTGTTACAAAGTCTCCTGCAATAGACAAAGATAATGACATTTACTTTGGCACTGATGCAGGCAGAATCATCAAACTGGAGATGAACGATACAACAGGAATTATAGTAAAATGGAATAAGTTTTATAATTCTCCAATTACAACATCTCCGGTTATAGACGCACTTGGCTTTGTGTATTTCACAAATCAGAAAGGTGAAATATTTAAAGTTAACCCCAAGGACGGAAATGTAATATGGGCCCGGCAAATGGGTGCACAAATCAAAGCTACTCCATATATAACAGAGTATTCAACAATCATAGTTGCAACAGAAAACGGAATTGTTACGGCAATATCCACTGACAATAAATTAAAGTGGAAATATCAAGACGAAGCAGGTGTGGTTGCTAATATGCTTTACATAAAGGGCATGGTTTATTTTGGGAATTTGCGAGGAGATTTTACAGGTATATTTGACAATCCAAATAGTGTTGCAATCAATACTGCTTTGTCAAGCTCAGAAAATTCAACTTACAATGCAGACAATGTATTGAGTACGCTAAATTCAAAGGGTACAAGTGTAGATGAGAATGGACAAGTGTTGAATGCTTCCAATGAGACGCAGAATACCCAAATTCCTGCCCAAGAACCACAGTGGGGTACATTCCAGGGTAATTTCAGACGAACAGGAAGTAAGCCGCTTACTTGTCCGGATATTCCAGAGGTATTCTATCCAAATTGTTTATCTACGGTTGATAGTATTATTGTGATGACTGGAAGTTTAAAAAACAAATATTGGGTAATCAACGATATCGTAAATAAGACTATTACAGATACTGTTTTAAGGGTGAAACCAACCGATGATTTAAAAGTACTTGCTTACAATAAATACGGTTGCAATGTATATTCGGATCAAAGAAAATTCATTGAAAATTCAGCTCTTCCAAAACCTGTAATAAATACTACTAAGAGCAACGACAGCTTCTGTGAGGGCGATTCAATCAGCTTGTCAATTTCGTCAAAATCAACCAAATATTTATGGGTGGATGCTACCGGTGAAATGAAGACTAAGGTTGATAGTTTGATTACCGTATCAGTGGCCGGTAAATATGCGGTAACTATTTATAATTCATTTGGTTGTAAGGCAACTTCTGATTCAATAAAGATAACTATGAATAAGAATCCGGAAGCTCCAGCAGCAAATCCTTTTATTTTCTGTAGGGCCACCGTTCCTGCACCATTGAGTGCAAGTGTAACTTCAGGCAATGCTCTGAAGTGGTATGGAACAAATGCCACAGGTGGAACTGCTTCTACTACTGCTCCAGTGCCTTCAACAGTTTCCAGCGGTAAGTTTGATTACTTTGCATCACAGTATGTATTGGCAACTGGTTGTGAAAGTCCACGCACAAAAATTTCAGTCACTGTAAATGATTTGCCACCAGCTCCTTCTTTGAAAGATACAGCGATATGTCAAAATACAATATCTGTTTCTCTGAATGGAAATCCGATTTCAGGTAATACTTCTAGATGGTATGGATTGGATTCAGTCGGTGGAACGCCAACGCTTACATACACACCTCCAACAGAAACAGTTGGAACATATGTGTACTACGCTTCACAAATCAATACTGTTACAAATTGTGAGAGTCCAAGGTCTAAAATATCTGTTTCGATTCGTAAAACACCTGTTGCTCCAACAGTCAGCGCGATTAGTATTTGTCAAAATTCAAATGCGGCTCCATTGACAGCAACTGGTATAGGTGCGAATATATTCAGATGGTATGGATCAAATGCAACTGGAGGAAGTGCTTCAACAGCTGCTCCATCACCGTCAACTGCAGCTTCTGGTAATTTTGACTATTTCGTATCCCAAGTTGATGCTGAGAATGGCTGTGAGAGTCCGCGGGCAAAATTATCTGTTGCAGTAAATGCAGCACCTGCCAAGCCATCTGTAACAAGAGATGCAAGCTCAAATCTTGTTTCCAGTTCGAGTAATGGTAATCAATGGTACAGGGAGGGTGTTGTTTTGACCGGAGCAATAAACCAAATATACAAGCCGACAGATGCAGCACATTACACAGTGAAAGTTACAGGAAGTGGAGGATGCGTAAGTCTATCTTCAGAAGCGTACTATTACCTTTCAACTGCGCTATTGAATTTGGACAACGGTCAGTATGTAAGATTTTTCCCTAACCCAGCATCTAATTTGTTGAATCTTGAATATGATATTTCAGCATCATTGAGATTGAAACTTGTAATCAGTGATGTAAACGGTAGAACCGTCCAAGAATGGAACAATTTGTTGAGTGGATCCAGTTTAAATATTGGTAGTCTCTTGAAGGGATCATATATGTTGAGGCTTTATACCATTGAAGGAAAGCTCATTTATATAAGTAAACTCATAAAAAATTAATCATGAAAAATTACATTTCAATCATTGCAGCTTTATCATTCATATTTCTGCTGTCTTGCTCAAAAACAGATAGTGGTGGGGGCACCCCAACCCCCAATCCGCCACCAGCTCCCGCGGAAGAGAAAATTGTTTTTGGTCTTGACCCAGATCCGGGTAGCACAACCGTTGCATCAACAGGAAATACCTATGCTTTTAAGGTCAATGTAACATCTAAAATTCCAGCAGCAGGGATAAAGGTTGAATTAACAACCAAAAAAGAAGTAGACGGTTCAACACTTAGCGAGGGTACCAAAACAATTGACCCTTATACTACAGGAAGTGAAATTTCTATAGGAGGTTTAAGCACAGGAACGCTTTATAATGTTAGTATAGTTGTAGCAAGCAAGGGAACTTCAAGCAATACAGAAACTAAGAGTTTTAAAATTGCCCGAAAGTGATGAGTGTAAAAAATATTTTAAATTATTTTATACTCATATGCTTCACCTTTTGGAATATAAATTCCTTAAAAGGGCAGACTACATTTACTTTATATCTTTTGAATCCTGGAGTTGGACCAACATCTGCGACAATAAGCGCAGTTGGATTTGGGACTGTGGTAAGCCCGAGTTTTCTTTCTGTTCAATATGGAGAACGTAGAGATTCGCTGAATTTAGTAAAATTGAGTAACATCTCTTTTGGAGGTTGTTGTTCTACAATCAATGGAGGTACATTTAATACCTCACTTCAAAATTTAAAACAGCGCACGAAGTATTACTATCGGTATGTAATTAATGAGACGACCCCAGGATTTTTCAGCCGTTATACCCAAATTGATAGCTTTGTAACAACAAAATTTCCTTACCAAGTATCTTTGTCATCTGTTGATATTCATGATACCATAAGCGATTTAAAGTTTGTTGCAAAATTTGTCACAGATGACCCTGGTCCAACAAAGTACAATCTAAACTCTACTTTGCTCGATAATCAATATTTTACAATCAGAAACGATTCACTTTTTTCGGCTACTACTTTAAAAGGAATAAAAAAATCCTCTTTAACTATTAGGGTAAATGCAATATTTTCCGACGATCCTCCTGAGTCAAGGGATTTAACAGTTAATTTGATTGATAAAACACCCCCAGTAATTCATTTAAAGAAAGATACAATTTCTGCCTATCTAGGAATACGACCTTCTATTTCTGTATTACCAAGTGATTTTGATTCACTGACTGCTGATTTCAAATCAAAAGTCACCGTAGAAGTGTCAAAGACAACTTTTGGTTGCGAAAATTTAGGAATCAATAAAATAAAATTCTTTGCAAAGGATGAGTCGTTGAATGAAAGCATTAAAGATGTTTATGTATTGGTATATGATACCATCAAGCCACTTGTTTATATTAATAAAGCAAAATCTTTATTTTTAGATAGCAGTGGATTCGCGCAGTTGTCCATTTCTGATATTGAAGCTTCTATTCCTATGCCTGATTCATTGTTCTCAAGAAATCTGAGAGGATATTATGTCATGGATTCAGGACGTATGAATAACCTATTTGATTCATCATACAGGGTCGTCTCCTCTTCAGTGGGCTTTACGTTTGACAGATGTTTGAATAAAAATACTGCGGTTAGATTCAATGGTGTAGATCAATCACTGGATATTGGCAAAAATGCTGCTTTTGTAAATGCAACAACTTCTCAAACTATTTCATTCTGGGCAAAACTTCCTTTTGCACCCAAACAATTACCAGGTTTTGGAGATTACCAAGATCTTGAGGGTCATCGATATTTCAAATCTATCGCCCCCCTTTCTTGGAAAAAAGCAAAAGCGGTTGCTGATTCACTGGGCGGCTATCTAGCTATTCCCAATAATGCTGCTGAGAATACATTTTTGATAAATTTATCAGCACAATGGAAGCTTGTTAGTTCCAATGTGTATTCCATGCGTCAAGGGTGGTCTGCGGTTTTGGGAGCAACAGATCCTGCAAAGCAGTATAAAATGATAGTAAAAGGTATTTGGGGTATAGCAAACAGTATAAGTCATCGTGATGCTGCATATCAGAGTACGAATGGAGCATTGATAACTTCTAATGTTACCAGATCCCAGAACAGAGGATGCGATGCAAACTGGAGTTATAACGGAAAATGTCCACCTCCAATTCCCGATTTTCCTCTTACTTATTCTGAAGTAAATACTTATGAATATTTTCTGGGATCAGGTGTAAGCGGGGGGCATACAATTTCTTTTACAGATGGAGGATACAACGACAATACTGGTTCTTTGACATTTGAATTGTATGAGAGTGTAGCTGCTCCAATTTGGCTTGGAATAAATGACGAAATAAATGAAGGAAAATTCTATAGTGTTAAAGGTGATACGTTGAAATATTCAAAATGGCTGGCTGGTCAGCCAAATAATTTGAACAACCAAGACTATATATATATGGATGCCTCCGGCCAATGGGGCGATACGCTGAACGAGGCCAATATTAATTATGTAATTGAGTTTGATATCAATACAGGTGCTTTTCTAGGAAAGTATCAAAATTCAGATGCAGCCAACAGCTATTTTTATATCTCTCCTCAATCTGTTTCAGGTAATGGGACAAATAGCTTGTCTCTCTCTAATGTAAGTATAGACTCAAATTGGAATCATTATGTATATGTACTAGATAACGGGACAAATAAAACAAGGGTTTATTTAAATAATACATTAATAGCAAAAGGAACTTTGAATTATAATACCAAATTATCAACCTCCGACCAAACTACTGTTACAATAGGTCGTATAAGTGGCTCGCCTGCAAATTATTTTACAGGTAGCATGGACGACCTTAGAATATACAATGGAGCAATGTCAGAAGATTCTATCTATGCTCTATTCAACTATGAGCGTTTGTGTAAACCTGATAGAGTTTTTAAGACTTCTGATAATTGTAGTATTAAGGAAAAAATACTTTCGCAGGAAAAGTTTGGATGTGCCGATATTGGCTCCAAATTTATTTCTTACAGTGTAATTGACATGGCAGGTAATAGGGTTGATTCTACAATTAATCTCACAGTTAGAGATACCATAAAACCAATTATACGAGTTATTGATACAATTTTTAGAATCGACAGTATAAATCCCTTGAAAATTAATTTCACTGACTTTGATAATGGTTCAAGCGATAATTGTGCAATCAATAGTAGAAGTTTATCTAAAAGTGAATATTTGCTCAAGGATACTGGAACAATTATTCTTCAATATAGCTTATCTGATAAGTCCAGTAATACAAGTACAAAAGAGCTTAGATTTAAGTTGTTGTGTAAAGACCCTATGCCACCTATTGATCAGACCCTTTCTATATGTCAGGGAGAACAAACTACACTCAAGGCGAATGTGCCACAAGGTTCTAATGGATCTTTGATTTGGTATAGTTCATCTTCAGGAGGAGTTGGATCTCAAGTTGCACCGTCTCCTATACCCTTAAATACAAGCTCATTGGAATACTATGTATCTCATCGTTACGCAGGATGTGAAAGCTCAAAAAGAGGTAAAATAACCGTGAATATCAAACCTCAACCAATCAAACCAACTCTTCAACGAGATTCTAGTGGGTTTTTGGTTTCTTCCAGTTCAATAGGGAATATTTGGTTAAAAGACGGTGCAATATTAACAGACAGTATGCAACGAATAAAGCCTCAAGCCAGTGGTAATTTTCAAGTGAAGAATATTGTAAATGGATGTGCCAATATTTCTAGTACATATTATTACCTGGTAACATCCCTTCTCAATAATTCAAATAACCATTATTTCAGAGTCTCTCCAAGTCCCTTTAAAGATGCTTTCATTTTGACATTTCAAAATTTAAATCGGAATGAAATGGGCGTAGTCATATATAATATTGCTGATGGACGACTTGTATTTTCATCTAAAGCTGTGAAATCTGGAATCAGCATTGATTTATTACGATATCCTTCAGGAGCTTACTTAGTCAAACTCTCATCATCTGATGGAAAAATTGTCCTTCAAAAGCAAATAATAAAATTATAAAAATGAAAGAAAAGTGTTTTTCTCTCAGGTTTAGTATAGCAACAGTAATTTGTTGTCTGTTTAATTTGGCCAATGCTTTTTCCCAATCTGGATTTGTTTCATTGGGGTCGTCTGTATCTGCTCAACAAGGTAATATTTCATACAGTATAGGGCAATCCGCATATGTAAATTCAAAAACAGCTGGAGGAACAATGGAATTTGGAGTTCAACAGCCTTATCAATATGTGGCCATAACAGCAGTTTCTAATCTAAATTCCTCATTTGATATTGAGATATATCCCAATCCGACTCATGAAACCGTCTCTATAAAAAATTTGTCAAGATTGATGGCAAATGGAAAATTGAACGTATTGATTATGGGACGAACCGGACAGGTAATTGCGCAAGAGGTCATTAGAAATGAAAGAACCAAAATGGATGTTCAAAAATATCTGCCTGGCACGTATTTTTTAAACATATTTCAAAAAGGCAAGCTTCTTAAATCTTATAAATTTATTAAACTATGAGAAAGTTCATTTACTTACTAATATGCATCATACTTAATTCAAAAACTTATTCTCAAGTTCCTGGAAATCTAAGTTTTCAGGCTGTAATTAGAAACGCAAGCAACGTTCTTGTTGTATCTTCACCAGTTGGTGTTAAAATAAGTTTGTTGCAAGGTTCAAGTACAGGCAGTGCTGTGTATGTTGAAACGCATACCCCAACCACTAATCCAAATGGACTTATCACACTGGAAATTGGTGGGGGTAAGGCTGTAAGCGGGGATTTTAAAAATATCAACTGGGGATTGGGAAATTATTTCATTAAAGTCGAAACAGATCCAGCAGGAGGAACGAATTATTCAATATCATCTACAACACAGGTATTAAGCGTTCCTTACGCACTTTATGCAAAAAAGAGTGCTGATGTTGATAGTTTAAGTCAAAAGTTGAAAGCACTGGATAGTGCATACAATAATTCAAATTTTGGAGGTAGAAACACCATTATCATCAATGAGGAGATCACAGAGGCAGAGGCTCAAGCGAAATTATTGAAAGAGTGGGGTCCCAATACTGAAACCATTTTTATTACTCGGACTTCCAATTTAGAAAAAATTGATTTGAGTAGGTTTACAACTGTTTTAAATTTAATTATCTCTGATAATGAAAAACTTAGTGAAATAAATCTTTCTAATTTACTGTCTGTTGGAGGAGCTTTTATCATTGATAATTGTCCAAAACTTTTGAATTTAAAGTTGGATAAATTAGAAAAAGTTACAGAACTCCCTCAGACTGACTTAGGTTCATTTGAGATAATGAGGACTGGTCTTAAAGAGCTGAATCTAAAAAGTCTTTTAACTTTAGGGGGCTTATATACGGAGAATAATGATAGTTTGTCAATAATTAATTTACCCCTGCTTGTTGGTAGCAAGTATACATCCCTATCTATCTTTAATAAAAACTTAAAGAAAATAACTTTACCTAGTTTGAAAATGGGATCAATCAGTATCAATTATACTAATATCGATTCAATAATTTTACCAAAATATAAAGGATATGATGATCAAAGAATTAGCATAAGCTCAAATAATAAACTTGTCTCAATAAGTTTTCCTGAGTATGACTCTGCCTATAATCAAGGGATTTATATCAATGGAAATTCAGTTCTAAAGAATCTTTCTCTGCCAAAACTTATCTCAATTTCTCAAGTTTCTATAGTTAATAATGATTCGTTGCGTTCATTGTCTTTCCCGTCACTAAGTCTGATTGGAGGTAAAGAATTCTCTGCTGTTGAGGTAGTTGAAAATGATAATTTAAATGAATTTAAGTTTGATGTTTTAAGCAAATTTGAAGGAAGTACAATGAGACTCGATAATAATAAATTATCAAGTACAGTTATCAATAGTTTGCTTTCGAAGTTTGTATCTATTTTCCCACAAACCTCTGCAACTGTATCACAAAAACAAATTCAATTGAGACAAAAAGTAGCCGCAAAACCTACCGGTCAAGGACTCACTGATAAACAAACCTTAATAAATCGAGGGCATAGTGTTTCTACTGACTAAAAATATATGAGAAATTTCTTCTCTGTTATTTAGCACTCTTACAAATTATGAATGTGGCTCTCTTTTGTGAGAACCCCTTTAATATCTATTATGAGTTGTTTATTGGGATGTCTGAAATATGCCCCTAGCTCGTAATTATTTATTAGAATATGGTGAGGTACAGCCAGGATGATTGCATCAAAGGATGCGTGGGGAGGATTTGTTTTGAATCCTTCGATCAGTGGATCGTGTACAAAAACATTTGCTCCGTTGTTTTTTAGGTGTTCAGCAATTATCGGCACTTTTGAATTCCTTGTATCGGGTGTATTTTCTTTGAAAG
>Ga0169931_10015860_pt1 | contig 10048 bp, 9 predicted proteins | sample Kivu_15m_20L_FD_129675 | JGI IMG/M metagenome (GOLD analysis project Ga0169931, IMG submission 129675) | Freshwater microbial communities from Lake Kivu, Western Province, Rwanda to study Microbial Dark Matter (Phase II) - Kivu_15m_20L... | ecosystem: Environmental > Aquatic > Freshwater > Lake ... | reverse complement strand
TTATAGTTACAGTGTTTTTATAGAAAACGATGAACTATATTCTGACTTGGTAGATAAGTTTGATGAAGAATTAGAAAACAGAAGACAAGAATTGGAAAACGAAATCAAGAATAATATTCAACATTCCTTAGAAACAATTCTAAAGAAGTTAAATTGACTCCCTGATAATTTTTTTGATAATCTCCTTCAGACTTTCATTTTTTGGTTTGTAAGAAGTCATGACAGGTTTTTGTCCTTTTCCCGTCTGTTGGTCTTTTTTTTCCGCCCTTCTTTTTTGGGTACAAGCCGACTTTTTCTGTGAGTCACTCATTCTTCTTGCCACACCCATTGCTCTACACTTTGGATACGCTTTGTCTTCCGCCTCTGATCTTCCACAAGGTGGATGTTTTCCCTTTTTATCTCTTCTACAAATGTTTACCCATGGACCCTGTGGTTGTTTACTTCCTTTAGGTTTCTTTTTTGTTCCAAACCAAACAGCTAAATCTTCTTTCAAAATCTTCTCTATATCATTTTCCTCTTTCATAGTGAATTTTTTTTTGTATTTTTTAACGATATCAGGATGATAACCGTGTATGTCATTCCCTTTATTATCTTTTCTATTTGATGCTTGTTTCAATAATTTCTTTACCTTTTTATAAAATTTTTCGTCTTTAGAAATTTCTTTTTTTTCTCTACTCATCTCTTTGTCATATGAATCGTAGGCATTCTGTGGACTTGTATAATGAGAAACGGAATCCACGAATGGTTGGAGACTACTTCTGTTCCAATCTTCAGGTCCCATTACCAATGGGATTTCATATCTTCCTGATCCTTTAGTCCTCGTTGTCTCATTTATTTTTACTCTCATAATTCTATATTATAAATACTAAAAAAAACTTTATATGACGGGATCGACAACTCAAACTTTATTTGAATCAATTCAATATCAAGACATGAATTCTCTAAACATTTTTTTGGATAATCTAAAAAAAGAACAGGCACTATTCATTTTGGAGGAAGCTTTGTCAATGGCTCATCGAAATGGTTTTTACAATCTCAGAGAAGCTGAAGCAATATCCAAATCTCTTAGAATTCTTAATATCAAAGTATAAAAAAAGGGTCCCGAGGGACCCTTTTATATTTTGGTTAGACCATATTATCTCAACTCTCTCAAATCGAATGTTCTAACTCCATCAACTGTGATTCTACCATAGAAACGGTTGTTAACCATTTTCTTAGCGTATCTAGTCATGATACCCTTGATAGGTGTGAAGTTGAATGGGTTATACATTGTTGGAGTGAGTTGTAAAGGTACATATGGTGCGTAGATATAACCTGTGTCAAGTAAAGATGTTCCTTTGTGACCCAACAACACTTGGTTTGCTGGGAAGTAAGGATCTCTATAAACTTGATATCTACCAGCAAGAGTACCAACTCTTTCAATACCCATGTTGTATTGATCTTGCTCAGGAGCTGCGTTTGATACGTGGAAATATTCCAAATCATCAAAAATTGCACTGATTTCAGAAGATACAACGATCCAGTTAGCACCACCTCTTAGAGTTGATTTGTGGATCTGAGCTGAAATTTGGTTAATCGCTGTGATAAGCGTTTGGTTCCAGTCCTTTTGTGTGTAAGGTACTGCGTTGTTACCTAATTGCTTCCATCCGTTGTAGTTCCATCTCAAGTCCCAAGCCGCACCTTTTCTGAGGTCACGGAGGATTTCTCTGTCGATTTCAGCTGCAACTTGCTCTGATAACAAAGCAGTTAATTCAGCTTCAGCATCGATATTGTGGAATGCTGCAACGTCTTGAGCCAATTCAGGAGACCACTGAGCTCTTAATTTTCTTTCAGTTACAGAAACTGTTACAGCTTGTAAATCGAAAGAAACCTCACCCAATCTGTCTTCGAATTCCATCTCTTTGTATACTCTATACTTAGCGTAGAATGCTGCGTTGAAAGCAGTGTTCGCCTCTGTTGTATAACCTGAGTAACCGTCCAATGAATTAGCTGTAACCTCACAAGCAACTTGGAGGTCAGCCTCAAGATAAATAACACCGTTAGCATCACATACGTTGTTGTAAGATCCACCATTACCTGTTGAAGGGAATGAAGTAGATGCTAGTCCACCGTATTGTACGATACCTTGTCCATAAACCTGAGTTACAACTCTGAATAATACAGGTGAGTTAACACCAGAGAATCCGTTTGGTAAAGATGCACCACCATTAGATGGAAGAGCGTAAAGTTGCAATGAAGCCAAGAAAGCTTCTGTATCTTGTTCGTTACCATCAGGCCCGATCAATTGACCTTGACCTGCACTGTTGAAACCAGATAATGCAACAATTACTTTTCTGTAAGTACCTGCAACATATCCTGATTGGATAAGAGCAGACCCCGCAGAATTCCATACTTGTGTTGATGTTGATGCTGTTACAGCTGAAAACGTACCTTTCGAATAATCAAAAAGACCTGGAGGATCCAAATCTGGTTCGTTACCCTCATAGAAAAGATCATAAAGATCTTTATCATTTGCGTTATAGCCATCGTTTTGGTTCGTAGGTCCGTTTGGTGCCCCAAAAGGTGCGTAGTGATCACCACCATCCGTAGGTAGTAATTGGTTCGGAGATTGATATCTCTGAATGTGAGGTACGAAGTAGAACAACTTACCGATTGGTAGGTTCATAGCTTGTACTGAAACGATATCATTAGCAAGAAGTTTAGAGAAAACTCTTCTAACGATTGGGAAAACTACAGTCTCGAAAGAACCCGATGAGTCAGTTGTAGCTGCCTCATTGATCAAATATGATGCTTGGTTTTCGAAAAGCTGAGCAACGTTTTCCTTTTGGTGACCTCTAAGACCCTCTAAGAATCCTAGTTTGTCCCATTTGTTGATAGTATCTTCTTTGATAACTTTAAGGTGCTTAAGACCAATGTTACCAACAAGACCTGATTCTAATAATGCTCCCATTGTTTTTTATTTTTTTTTGTTTAATTTATTTATCCAATCTTACTCATCAAATCCTTAATTCTGAGGAATTGAGGTGCTTCGTAAGTCTTGTTTTCTATCAAATTTGTTGATGAACCTGTAGACACAACTTTTTCAATTTTTTGAACTGATTCATTAATTGATTTTGTAGGTGTGGTTTCAGTTTGATTCAACTCATCTTTTAGAATTTTGTATAGGTTTTTAGACTCTTTGAGGGATTCAACACTGTCGAATCTTCTGAGAATATTAATTTTCTCTTTCTTCGTTGTTGAATGTTCAGTAAATAGTCTTGTAGCGTAAGCCAAATTTGAATTGAAAATAGCAACTTCATTTAGTTTCGATCTAAAGATGTTAAGAGCTTTTCTATATTCTTCGTTTTTCTCTCTCAACATTTTAACTTCGATTTGAAGAGCTTCGAATGTCAAGTTTCTGTTAGGAGTAATTCCTTTTCTCAAACCTCTTGATCCGTCTTTTGACCCGAATCCATAAGTACGAGAAGCTTCCTTTGCTTCAACTTTTTTCTTCGCACCTTTCACCATTTTCATTTTACCGTCAGTGTTTTCACCTTCTTTATATTCAAATTTAGGTTTACCCATACCAACGCCTTTTGTTCCTTGCTTCATTTTCTTCGGAGATTTGTATGTTGTTTCTCCATCATATTTGAAGTCAGGTTTACCGATGCCCTTGCCAACTGGCTTTGTGGTCATCTTCGCCTCTTTTACTCCAACCTTTTCGTGGTCGTAAGATTCTTCGAAATCGGGGTCAACCATAGACTCTTCCATTTCTTCCATGTTTTCATCCATTTCTTCCATGTTTTCATCCATTTCTTCCATCTCGAGAGTGTGATTTCCTTCTTCCATTTCTTCTGTCTCTTCTTCATCCATATTAATTTCGTAAACAATTTCGTCCATACCCTCTTCAGTTTCATCTTCTTCTTCAAGACTATGATCACCGTCGAAAAGTTTTGCCACGATACTGTCTACATCTTGATCGTCCATACCAGCGTTGTCCATATCCATTCCCATTGTGTCGTCTTCTTCGAGAGATTCGTCAGCATATTCCATGCTGAGTTCACCATCGTTTTCATACTGTTCACCCAATTTGACTAGATACTCCGCATCCTGATTGTTATCAGTGATATGAATATCATCACCGTCTTTTTTTACGATGATGCCATCTTCTTCACCCATAGCCTTGAAGATTTTCAAAATTTCTTCGTCAGATGCACCTGTAAGGTCGATTGGTGCTGAGTCAGATTCCATGTCCATTTCGATGTCCATTTCATCTTCGTTATCATCTTCGGTGTCGCCCATCTCAACTTCTGTGTCTTCCATTTCACTGTCTTCCACATCTGTATCCATGTTATCAACTTCAGTTTCTGAGTCCATGTCCATCTCATCTTCCTCTTCTTGTTCGGAAAGAGATTCTTTTACTAATTGACCGATTTCTTCTTTCATAGTAGAACGAAGTATTCCTTTTGCATTTTCGGCGATTGCTTGTTCAACATTTTTCATTTGAATCAACGCCTCTTCAACAATTGATTTATTTTCTTGCATAATAAATTGTTATTATTTTAACTTATAAATAGTGTCAAAATAGAAAAAATTGATTCTCAGTAATAAAAATTATCGCTGAGGTCTTTCGTCTTTAAAATCAAAATTAGTTTGAACTACACCCCTCATATTTTTATCACCGTATATGTTCACAACAATATTATAGGCACTTTTGAAGTTATCTGCGAAAATATATTCTCTTCTCCGAGTTCCATCACCATCTACGTAAGACACAAAAAAAGCAGGTCCGTTGAGATCTCCTTTAATGATAGCAATGTCTCACGTTCTGAAGAGTGAATCCATCGTCCTTGTACATGTTCTCTAATTTTTGACAAACCGCCCATGAATCAGATTCGATTATGGATTGTTTGTTTCCACCCTTTCCATCTGACCAAATTCCTTGTAGATACATAAAATATTTTCTTAATAAATTTATCCCAAAAAAAAAAGAGTGGGATTACCACTCTTTTACTTTTCAATTACTTCGTCAATTTTACTTTCCGATACTGCGGTTATTCTCCAATCATGGGAGAATCCCTCGTATCGTTTGGTAACTTTGGCTTCTACATCGGTGACTGAGAAACCCTTAACTAATTTTTCTTCTCTAATTTTCTTAATTTTACCCGTGTTTTCATCGGGCAAGTCATAGGTGATTTTTGCAACAAAAAATTTTTCGTCCATAATATAAATTTATCTACCTAAATAATCGGTAAGTTTTTTCATCAAATCAATAGATTTATTTGAACCTTGTACATGTGCAATTTTTTCCTCTTCAAGGTTTTCTTCGTATTTGTCCCTATCTTCAGCATTAGGAAAAAGATATGCACCAGGTGTGGATGGCGATGATACCAAATCGAAACATATCAATTCGAAATCATCTTGAACTTCATTCCTTTCACCAATTTTCTTCAGTGATCCTACACCTCTCGATGATATACCTAAAGTGACTCCTTGTCTCATTAAATTTGCTGCAACATCTCCTTTACAAGAAACAATTCCCGACTCATGAAAACCTGGACTAGTTAGTAATTTCAATTTACCCATAAGAATATTTTTGTCCCACCAAATGTCCGTGATGATGTGTGAAACTCTATCCAAATCAATCAATGAAGATTCAGGGTGATTTAATTCTGAGGTTGAAAGCCCCTTTTGAATATTTGATTTGTATTTCTCAGCTTCTCTTTTGAGAATATTCTCGGGATAGAATCTTCCATTTCTATTTGCTGTATTGTATTTCTGTAATACAGCAAAAAACTCAAATGGTTTTTTGTGATCCACTAAGTTGACTTCTTTCAATATTGATTCATTGAGTTTGTCATTTGGTGAAACGTATCCTGCATCTTCTTCAATCAAGATTCCTTTTCCAACTTCATTAGGCCCGAGTATTCTATATTGTTTCATTAAAGATTTTATTATAAATATACTTTGGACTTAGATTTTGTTGGAACTTCATTTTTGGTTAATGTAAATTCAAAATAATTGTTACGTTTGAAATTTTCATAATTTATGAAATAGACTAATTTTTTAATTGATTCTTTGATTTGATATGATTTGAAATCATACTCTCCGTTCGTGAACAGATTGATTTCTAAATTTAAAAATGATTTTTTCCCGAAGACAATTCCACTGGTTCTTAGGTCTAAGTCAACTATTGATTTATCTTGAAAAAGTTGTCTGTCTAAATTGTTGAATACTGTATGTTTAATTTCCCTACTCAGGTTACAAACTATTCTGTTCCAATTTTCTGTTACTATTGTCGGATTGACCCATGATTGTATGTTTATGTAAATTGATTTTAAGTTTTTTGAGTCGACTGTACCATAATTTACTTTTATACATTCGAAACTATTAATTTTGGAGGTTTTTCCTTTTTTCATTTGTATTCATATACTAAAGTTTATTGTTTTGGAAAAAGTAGAAAAAAGTTAACCGAATGTCAAAATTGACTTTTCGAAATATATGTTAGTATGTTAATTATCGAAATTAATAAACAAGAAAACATTGAAAAAGCGTTGAAGACTTTGAAATCCAAGGTCATCAAAACTAAGCAACAAAAGTTGTTGTTCGACAAAAAAGAGTACGTAAAACCCTCAGTAAAAAAAAGGTCGCAACTACTCAAAGCAATTTATTCACAGAAGAAAAAAGGGAACTAAATAGACTTTTCTAAAGAGCTGATTTTCAAGAAATTCATCTGATTGAACTCTTCCAACTTCAACCTATCAATTGTTTCAGAAATCTTGGTTTTCAATTCGAATTCTTTTTGGTTTTCTAAAAGTGTTTCAAGTTTTTTGATTGTATTTTCTTTCAACGTTGTAAACTCTTTTTCAAGATCGTTTTGATCAGATTTCAAAACTTTAAAAAATTCTTTTTTTGTTCCTTCATCCATGGTTTCTACAAAAGATTTCATGGTCTGATTTGCAATCGACACCATAGAAGTTAAAGGTAAATTTATAGATTCAACAGAATTACTTGATGATTTCATCAAATTTTCTAAAAGATTTTTTTTGGCTGTGATTCTTTCTGAGATATTAATGTTTTTGTTGTAAACTAAGGTATCTAAGTTTTTATATTTGTTGTCTGTTTTTTTTGCAGAAAACTTCGGTAGTTTGGATTCTTTGAGAATAGATTTTATTGTTGAGATACCCTCTTCTAAATATTCCTTGGCTTCGCTTTCAGAAAACCCTTTTTCTGTTGTCAAATCATCATACAATGAATACAATTTTGACAGACCTTTATTTGTCAAAATGTTATGATGAAATTCTTTCAAAACATTTTTGAAATTTTTTGAGTCTTTATAAGACTGAATCAAGCTTTCTTCTATTACGGATTTTACTTCGCCGAATGTCATTGGGGCAATTTTGTAATAAATATTAGGAGTTGAGTAAGTTGTCTAATTCTTTTTCAATTTCTCCTAAAAATTGTTGCCCTTGGCTAAGATCCAAAATCGTTTTACCCTTAATCATATCTGAGTCAATTAAGATATTCATATTTTCAAATCTCGATTCGGGAACTGTTCCGGCTTCTGCTCCTGCCGGTTCTTCAGTTGGCGGTGTTTCAGGTGGAGCGGTTTCTGCTGGTAGCGCTTCCGTCGGTGGTAATTCAGTAGGTTCTGTAACTTCTCCTTCAGGAGTTGCACCGGCAGTCGCAGTTGAGCCCGTTACACTTCCGTACAGTTTGTCTATATTATTAAAAATACCTGTTTTTTGAATAACGGCCGGAGTATTTTTCAATTCTTCACCGACAGCTTTTTCAATTCTTTGTTGTTGTAGGTCGAGTTTAATTTCGTCGTCGGAGAATCCAAGTATATGTTTCTTAGCCCAAGTGCTCGAGACAGGTTGTATACCATTTCCAGGATCAGAAACCGCATCTTTGTAAAGTAAAACCTTTTCTTTCCAAACATCAATTTTGAGTAAGTCTGCTTGTGTGGAAGGATTGGTGAGTCCTAATGTGAAGTTCCCAATTTCTTCTTCGAATCCATTCAAAAACAAATGCACAATAGCAATCTTGTTCAATTCTGCCAACATACTTTTTTGAATTCTATTGATTGTTCTTGCAAAACGTATGTCCTGTAACGAAAGGTTCTTTCCATCGCCAACAACTTCTTCAAATCCCAAAAAAGCTTTTGGTACTCTAAGTGCAGTTAATAATTTTTTCTGAATATATTCTATATCGGCTATCTCTGATAAGTTTGTTGCACCTGGTAACGTCTCAATCGGGCTTGGTTGAGCTGGATCACGAACGGGTACGAAGTAGTCTTGGTCAACCGCCATTTGATTGAATCTCAAGTCAACGTTACCTGTTTTCTGATCTGTAACCTGACTACGTTTGAATTTATTAGCCACACGTTGTACGTATGCCTCAACATCTTCATCGTTCATATTACCAACAAATACTTTGAAAATTCTTCTTTCTGGTGCTCTTGATGTACGATAAATTAACATCGCATCTTCAGATAAGAGCAATTGTTTCCAAATTCTTCTGGCTTTCTCCAACATGGAAGTACCATAGGGAAGTTTCCTATCGTCGCCCAATAATCTGAAGTGAGCAATTTCCCATGACTGAAACTCCATATTTTTATTTTTCCATTTGAAGTGTAAAGCTCTTTGTGCTGTAGGGTCTTCCAATGATTGTGCACGTTTTTCGTGCATACCCGCTTCAACTCTTTCGATTTCAATGTTAGGTAATTGTTGACAACCAACCACTCCTTTTTCAGGGTCTAGTTTCAGATAAATAAAATTATCACCATACTTACAAGTGTTCCTTGTCCACATGGGTAGGTTTGTGTTGATATCCAAGTTGTTGTTGAAAAGATCGGCTAAAACGCCTTTGATTCTTTTCGATTCGGAATAAATCTGAAGAATAAATCCATCCTCATTCGTTGTGGTGGATTCCTCAGCGTAGATATCAAGTGCCGCAGATATTTCAGGGGTATATTCCATCGATTCATAGTCGTAGGTCGAAGCAAGTCGAGTTGGTTCGTAATATACCGCCTGAGAATAAAGATTGTTTTCAATCTTTGCCCATTGGTTTGACAAATAGAAGGTTTGCTGAGCTTGAAGTTTTTCTTTTTCAAATTCAGCCTTATCCTGAGTTTTCAATAGAACTTCCTTATCAAATTGAAATGTTGGATAATCTTGATTTAATAAGGAATTTGGTCCGAAAGCCGCGGATAGACGTTGCCAAACCGTTAGGTTTTTATTGTTCATTTTACAATTTTACTTAATACCTTGATAATATAAATAGTTATCGTCCCTTGAATAACCAAGAGTATTTTTGGTAGTCTTCCTTGGTTGGGTCGTTCATCCATCCTACTCTCGCATTGGTTCCAACTGATGGAACCATCGGGTTAAAAAAGTCTGACTTTACCGCATTTTCATTTACATTTGTTTGCCAAGCGTCCAACATAACTTTAGTCTGACTTACAACTTTTTGAAGGCTTTGGAATGCGGTATCACCGACGTAAATAGCCATTGCTATCGCCATAATTGTATCATCATGATGCCCTTTTTGATGATCGGGTCTACCATTAACATATATGAATTTACCCATTTCATTTAACAATCTTTGGGATTTTACTTTGAATCCATGACGGATCGCTTCCTCCAAAGAAGCGATAATTTGTACCCTTTTGGAATTGAAGTTTATTCCAGGTATTTTTTCTTCCCTTTTAGGATCCCACTTGAATCTATTCCTATCATTTACTCCTTCAACATATAAGTTTTTGTATCCCAATTCTTGTAATTTTCTTGCGGTTGCAACACCCATACCACCAGTCAGATCGGTAACAATCAAAGCATTATAAAGCTTACCCCACTTGAATGCTATTTCTGCCAATACATCAGGAGGAATTTTTCCAACGTATTCAAAGACTTGTTCTCTTTCATCGAAATCTATAACTTCAATGCATGAAAAATCTTCAGAGTCACCTCTTGATACGTCAACACCCATAATATATCTGTGGGTCATTGCAGGTTCTTTCCATATCCACAAAGCACCACCCATCATTTGACCTTCGGGATCTCTTACA
>Ga0169931_10015859_pt1 | contig 10049 bp, 14 predicted proteins | sample Kivu_15m_20L_FD_129675 | JGI IMG/M metagenome (GOLD analysis project Ga0169931, IMG submission 129675) | Freshwater microbial communities from Lake Kivu, Western Province, Rwanda to study Microbial Dark Matter (Phase II) - Kivu_15m_20L... | ecosystem: Environmental > Aquatic > Freshwater > Lake... | reverse complement strand
TTCCCAGTATGAAGGGAAAGTTAAACTATTGGGAATTGATAATGTTTGTGAAGCAAAGGACGTAAATTCGTATTCCTTTGATCCCAATATTCATTATGTGATGGTGTTTGGTCAGGAGCAAATTGGTGTTCCTGAAAACGTTCTAAGTATGTGTGATGATATTCTTTATATTCCTCAGTATGGCTCTGTTCGTAGCATCAATGTTGGCACGGCGTCGGGAATCATAATGAATAATTATTGTTCTGCAGTTCACTCCTTCGTGGTGTAACGGTAGCACCAAAGACTTTGGATCTTTTTGTCTAGGTTCGAATCCTAGCGAAGGAATTAGGAGATTATTATGAAACCAGTAGGAAAATGGATTCTCGCAAAGCCACTCATCGGAGGTCAAAAGACCACAGAAGCGGGAATCATTTATAATGAAAAGTCAACATCAAGAATAATTCCGGCAAAGGTTGAGGCCATCGGAAATAAACTAACCGAAGACATTCAGATTGGTGATACCATCTGGTGGGATGTTGGAAAGATCAAAGACGGTTATGCTGGCGCACACGTGGTTCACCAAGATTGGGTTGAATTCGTAGAGCGGTAAAAGAAACAACCCCGAACTTCTCGGAGTTGTCGAACCTAACATTCTATCTTAAGTGGGGTTAGTATTGTCTGATATCTTGCGCGTCTTGGAATCTAGCAGCCAAATCACCAATGTGCAGGGCTGCAGGGTGATTTCCGTGTCCAGAATCATTTAAAATTCCCAAAGCCGTTGTTAGATCATCGATATGCTTTGGATAATTTAAACCTCTTGGAATTTCTGCAGACTGACCAATTTCTAATTCGTCCTCAATCAAATCAGCAACAGCTGAATGCACATCTGCTGGCAATAAAGGATATTGTTCTGCGTCTTCTGGATCGTATCCTTCGTGACTATTAGAACGGATTAAATCCACAATCATTTCATTTGGCAATCCGCCCTTGGCCTCATTGAGTTTTCTTGGAAATCCTCCATAGATAAAGCCTCCGCCAATAACTTCTCTTCCCTCTTTGAGTGACTTTTTCTTTTCCATTCTATTAGTTGTTGGGCGTCCAAATACTCCTGTTTGTGTAGTTGTTGGGCGTCCAAATACTCCTGTTTGTGCTCTATTTGCTGCATCGATTTGCTCTGGTGTCATAAAAGTAATGTCTCCCGGTAGAGGATTTACCATATCATCTGTAATACCACCCATGCTGGCTGCTTTTTTACGTAGTGCCATAACTTCGTCATCTCTGATTCTGCGCTGCATTTCCTTGATAGATTCTTCATCAAATTCTTCATCTTTTTCTGGTTGGCCAGTATAATCCGGATCTTGCCTTCTTGTATATTCCTTTAACTCTTTTGCTTCGCGCTTTGCAATTGCCTTCTTGATTGCATTGCTGCGAGAACCAAGATATTCATCGCTACCAGACTCAACTTCACCATCTCCATCATAATCTTTATTTGCTTTTTTTGTCTTTTTAGCTTTCTTCTTTTTTGCTTCATTTAAAGCAATAAGACTCATCTTGTAAAGGTTGTCGGCCAAGTTTGGTGAAAGATTCAAATAGTCTTTAAAGTTATTCATAAAATTATTTAGTTTTTTATAAACTCAAATTTTGATCTTCTTTAGATTTTAAATAATTATTCATTTTCTCAAAATAACCCAAATTTCTAAGTTCTTTAAAAATTAAATTTTCTCTAGAAAATTCTCCAGCCTTTTTAAGACCAGATTTTCTCATATCTTGAAATTTTTGTTTTAATTTGTCAAAAGAACTGTCATCAGCGTTTGTTGTAATTAAATGATCGATTTTGTCTGTGTATTCTTGAACTTTTCTACGAATCGTAGGATCTTCTAAATTTACTTTTTGTCTTGTTGGGGGAATTAACCAATTATCTTGTGTTAAACTGTAAACTCCTTGATTATTTGGAAAATCAAGTTCTATATCTTGAGCATACAATTCGACATCATGGCCATAAATTTTATTGTTATGAGTCAAAGACCACAATTTTTTCTTATCTTTGAGATAATCGTCTAATAATTCATCACAATCGGGCATTTCATTCATATCAATTAACAAATGAACATCAATGTCTGAAAATTGTGTATAATTATAGTTTGCATTTCCTCCAACTAAAATTATATCTTTGATAGCTTCTATGGGAATGTTTGCATAATCACCCCATATTGTACCTATCTCAATTAATTTTTCTCTGACTTCGGGTTTTAATTTATCACCCTCCCAAAGTTTTGGATTTAATTCATTATGATATTGTAAAGTTAAATTCATAAATTAACCCAACATTCTTTGTTGGCGCATAAGTTGATTTACTTGATCACCAACATAATTTGAGACGGCTGTATTTACATTTTGCCAATTTGTTTCATCAGCCTGTTCTATTTCTGGGGTTTCTGGATTATCATAATACTTTTGTAGAATGTCTTGTTGTGCTAATGCACCTTTGCCGTGTGACGCTAAACCGTGAAAAGGTTTGGCTTCAAGATATCTTTCGGCTGGTGGAAGATTTTCTTCTACTTTTTTAATTCTATATCTTCCCTTAGAATTTATTGGATTTTGATTTGGAATATTATCCGACCCCATTTGCTCCAATATATTCAAAATTTCTCTCATCAAATTGTTTTTCTTTTCTATTAATTTGATGTTTTCTTCTAAATTCTTTTTCTTTGAAATTTCAATCGCTGCCAATTGTTTTCTGGCTTTTTCTTTTGTTTTGTGACGACCTAAAACTTTTTTTCCAGAAGAATCTTTAACGATCCAATCATTTCCTTGTTTGATAATCATACAAATATTTATCCAATAAAAAACCCGGTTTTTCAGATGCAAAAAATTAAAAAACTTGATTGTTTTAGGCAAGACCAGTTGATTGGGTAGAAGTAGTAGAAGGCTTATTTACCTTTGCTGTTCTTCTAAAAAGTTCTTCACCTTCTGGGGTATCAAGAAGTTGCATGGTATCATCAAAATATGGAGATCTTACTCCAGATTTGGGATCTTGATACCAATTTTTAAAAGAATCGCTTTGTTCTGGTGCCATATCAGCTTTTAAGAGATTACCAGTTTCTTTAAAATACATATGTTTCAATTCAGAGAATCTAGCTGCCGGTTCAAAAGCATTTTGAGTGTATTCTTTTCTTTTTGTATCTTCTGCACCAGATTGTTTTCCGGTCATATACTCTGTTTTTTCTGGTGTAGCAGGTTGCCATGTAAAATTGGGTTGGACTGTATGTGTCAATTCGTGACCCAAAATATCGTTATTTGGTATATGACGTGAGCGAACAGTAATTGGCAGACCGGTTATTGGATGTGGCGGTCCTTGTTCGATCTCCATCGAATAATCCTTCCATCCACCAGCCAATTTCTTTGAATAATATAATGGGTCTTTAATTAAGTCTTTTAATGTCCAATCTTCTTCATCTTTATTAACATTTATAACTGGATTTATGCCATAATGTCCACTTAAATTGTTGGGTTCTGTTTCGCCTCTAGGAGTTGCATCTGCTGCAGCTGTAAAATTATATTGTGGGTAAAACATCTCTTTAGAATCTGTGGCAACAATAGAAACAGGTTTATCCAAATTTTTATCTGAATAAATTGGAATAGCAAACCTATTTCCAGTTTTTACTGTATCAGGGTCAAGGTTATGTCTACTATGAAAATCTTTAACGTTAAAATATTGAGCTGAAAGTTCAGCAAGATCAGGATTTAAACCAGCTTTAGAAAATCTTTGTCTTTCTTTTTCTATAGTAACATCTCTATCTTCACGTGCTTTTCCCCATTGTTGAACAAAATCAGCATATTGTTTAGCACTTCCTTTTTCAGCTTCTCTTTGTCTTATGGAATCAATCATCTCAGCGGCTTTTTCTTTTCCGTATACTCCATCTAAATGTTTGCGCATGGTAATTGTAGCATCTTCCATTAGTAAAAATTGTTTAAATCGCAGCATACAAATATTTATCCAATAAAAAACCCGGTTTTTCAGTCGCGGGAAAACCGGGAAACCCCACTGCTTTAAGCAGCCATTGCCATAGGTGCGGCAATTATATTTGCAACTGTTTATTTACGACACTTGTTACCCGTGTCGGGTATCTCCTTCTTTCTTACTTTGCTCCAGTCGATGCCTTTCGGTCCCGTAAATGCCTCGCTGCAACGAGGACTTGTCTCGCCATTGCCAGAGGTTGCAGAGATTCTGGGTTAGGCTAATGGAACCGAGGGGATTCGAACCCCTGTGCTGTAAGCATTTCTGTCCGAGATCAACAATACCGAAAGCGCAACGAGGGGCCTGCACCCATGCTCAATCACCGTTTGCAACCAATGATCCTAGTCAGCATCACACACTGAATTGCGCATATGAATTATTTATCAATCATTCTTTCATACTTTATTCGAAGATCGTTTAACTCTTCTTCTGACATTTCTCCCATTTGTCTGCATTTCTCAGGCGGTCCTTTGCGCCAATCTCTTAGTAGTCCGCTTATCATACCATACACCATTACCGGAATCAAGAATAAAACACAAAGAAACAAAACAATTGGATCGTGCCATTTACCACTCCGAATAGTTTCCAATTTTTAACTCTCCGTTTTTATTTTCATAAAGGAATGTGCAGTTGTCTTTTTCTGTCCAGCAACCACAGTTTGCATAAATCGTTCCATCTACATTCTTAATCTTTGGATCATGCAAGTGGCCACATATAACACCATTATAGCCTCTATCTTTGGCATATCTAGTAATTACTGTCTCAAAACTTTCAATGAATTGTGTGGCTTTCTTTACCTTGATCTTCATGTATTTGGAAATGGACCAATATTTCATTCCCAACATTCTTCTGCAAAAATTAAATACGTCATTTACATTCAAAAGAATTTCATATGCCCAATCACCAGTGATGTACATCCAAGATGTCATTGGATATTTTGTAAGCAAATCAAATTGATGGCCGTGCATGATAAGATATTTGGTTCCATTGGAAGAAACAAAATCAATTCTTTCGTGTAGTTGAACTGAACCAAAAATTTCATGGCCTTTGAATTTAGCCATGAACTCATCGTGGTTTCCCCAGATATAGTGTATGATTGTTCCTTTACGAGCATTTTTGAGCAATCTTTCTACCACTTCAAGATGTTCATTTTGCTTTTTATTTGGCATGGAGAATGCTTGTTTAAATCTCCAAATATCAATAATATCTCCAACAAGAAATATTGTATCGAATGTATTGTTCTTTAAAAAATCAATAAGAGGTTTAGTTTTTGATTTTTTAGAGGCCAAATGCAAGTCTGAAATGAATACAGTCTTGTAATGCATCAAAATTATTTAGTGGGTTTTATATCATAGTAATAATTGTCATCGTGACCATCGATAACCCACCGGTCGCTCTCACCCTCACATTTCCATGCCTTGTTGTCTACCTTGAAATCAGGCTTTTCCGGAAATGGTTTGGTGACAAACGACATGTTTTTCCAAAAAATTCTGTTGTTTGGTTGTAGAGTGTAATTTCCATTGTCCAAAGCAATCATATGCAGGCACTTGTACTGCGTTGGCTCTTCCGAATATGCATTCCGATACCAATCAAATGTCATTACATAGTCTCCCCAATGCTCACTTTTGTCTTTGAGCACAACCTTGGCTCTGCAATCAAACAAAGCATCATATTCTACTGTGGATACATTCTCATGAAAGCAATCCCATAACTGAAGATGGTCCAAAGGCATCAAAGGAGCGTCTTCTTTCCAACATAGCATATGCACTGGCACACGACTACGAAGAATTCCATAGTCAGTCATGACATGGAAAGTCATTGCATAGCCGGAACAAGATTGGGCACCAAATACCAAAACTTTGTCAAACTCTCCCACATGATCTTGATGTTGATACATGTGTTCTTTTCTTAAGTAGCAGTAAAAGTGAGGAATGTTTATGTTATGCATAATGCGAGCAGAGAGATTCGAACTCCCGTAGGCGCTGCCATCTGATTTACAGTCAGACCTCGTTGACCGCTTGAGTATACTCGCAAAAGCCACCTACTGGATTCGAACCAGCAACATCTGCTTTACAAAAGCAGGGCTCTACCGTTGAGCTAAAGTGGCGCAGCAATATTATATATCAACACAACCGCGTGTCAATTAATTGACTTGGCTTTTTTAAAGGATATATTGTTGTCATGGCTAAAAAGAAAAGAATCAAAACCGTACCATACATTCTCAACGATTTTGACATGGTTGAACATCTTCTTTCAGAAAATGATGAGACTTTTAAAAAGTCTTTGGTTGAAATGCCGTTTTCTTTGCTTTTGCAAAATTATGCAGATTACTGTGAGGCCATTGGCTCACATGCTGGCAAAGGAAAGAAAGATGCCAAAGATAATCCTATGGATAAACTCTATGAACGAAAGCATATTCTTAAAGACGAACTGAATAAGATGATGTTTGAGGCAAGAGAACAGTCAAATAGATCGGATTATTATTACGATAAGATTGCTGATGAAATGTGGGTTATAAAAAATAATAAAAGGTAATATTATTATTCTTCTGGCTCAGGTTCAGGTATATTTACGTTACCTATTTTTCTATAAAAAATTTGTTTTGCGGTCAGGGTTCCCTCACCGCTTCTTATTTCATGAGCAAAAGTTAAACCAACAATTGCTTCTGCAGTATTTCCTCCAAGATCAGTCAAAAAACTTTGTTTATTAAAATCAATGTAAAAAACTTCAAATCTATCCCCTGAATTTCCGCTAATACTTGGACTATTAAAATTTAAAGAATTTGAAGCTCTTCTCCAAGAGGATAAAATATTATTGTTTTTATCTATTAAAAAGTCAGAACCAAAACAAGATATTACAGGATCTCCAGTTATCTGTAAAGAATGCTCATTTGGTAAATATATAAAAGATTGACCCAATGATGATGTTGCTCCGGTAAGAAGAAATGGTGTTTTTATAAAAATTTCTCCAGATAAAGCCTGTGTAAACCATGATGCTGATGCATCCTGTCCAGTTGCGCCTATTTGTGGTAAAATGTTTATGTTAGATGTTTGTCTTGGAATAATTCCTGCTCTTATACTTGTCATATTAATTTAACTCGCTTTTCTTTTGTTCTAACAAATTATTAGTATTGTTTAATAGTTGTGTTATTTTTTTAAATTGAATTTTTGTTGCAATTCTTTTAGAAGTTTTATTTGAAAAAAAATAATTCAGTGAAATATTTATGTCTTGTAAAAAATATTTTAAATTTGGTAAAAATGAACTATTATGCGCGGGCCCCGATACTACTCCGTAATTTTCACCAGTTTTTTCATCCACTACATGTGAAGCAGTGGTAGCGTTACCCAAAGAATATAATTTATTTTCTTTCTTATAAAGAATCAATCCAGATGAATCACCCGGCCAAAATCTTGCATTTTTAACATGTGCAGAAATTTGAGTAATTAAAGGTAAATCGTCGTTATAGTTAAAATTGCTGTAAAGACTAAAAGCCATAATACTTGGCGGCGTTACTCGGATAAAATCTACAGGCACTATAGTATCATTGCCTCCCCAAAAATATACATTTTCTACTGGTATTTTTAAAAAATAAAAGTAAAGTGATGAACTTGGTTTTTTTTCAACATATTGTGTTGAATATAATTCTTTTAAAGTATCAAAAGAAAATAATGAAAATGGGTGGATTGATTTTAAAAATTCTCCAGTTAATCCATTTGAACCATTAAAATTATTTTTTTTCATTACTCCATGATCGTTATTTAAAATTTTATAATATGTTTGTCCATTCTCCTCTCTGTAATAAGAAAATGTTATTCCTCCGGGTTGTTGTGTTGTTAACCAATTATATGGTAGTTGAAAATCTGTAGTCGTTACAAATCCAGTAAAATCATTATTCCAGAATGAAACTGATGCAATTCCCAAAGGTATTTCTGTTTCATATATTGTGTCTTGTTTAATTATATCAGTAATTACTTGATAAGGTAAAATATTGATTGCAGGAGTTCTACAAAAAAATACAGTAAAATGTGTACTGCATCCGAGTATTTCTTCTGACAGTTTTGTGTATATTGGCTCGTTGTTATTATAATAATTTGGATACAAAGAAATTGGAGTTCCCGGTGGTACTATTGGGGATCCCTCTGCACCATTTCCTCTATCCCAATCTCTATATCTTCTTGAAATTGCTCTATAACTTTCTCTAGCATCATAAAGCAAACAATTTGGATTTAATGCAATGGGATGCCCCGTATTTCCAGCTCCATAAATGTATGGATCATGTAATGTTGGATTATATTCTGAAAAATACATTCAAAGATAACCCCAAGTTGTGCCAGCTACGTATGTTACCGTAGCCAAGGCATCTGGAATATTTTGCCCATTTAATTCTGCAATATTATTATTAATATCTTGTATAGCGGAATATATTTCCAATACAGATGCTTCTCTGGGAAAATCTGCAGAAGTGTCTATTGAACTTGAAATATAAACTTCAACATCTTTTCCCTTTCTTTGTACATCAACACCGGGTCCTTTGAATATTAAATTGCTAACAGATCTTAACAATCGAACATCATTTCCTTCAGAATCTTGTGCTACAATTCCAACAGCTCCTCCTCCTCCTCCTCCACCATCTAATGTTTTAACTTTCATCAAATCTAAAGTTTTTTGAACAACAGAAGCATTTTCTTTGGAAAGAAAATCAGTTAAACTATTAAAATCTAATTGTATTTTATTGTCTTTTATTACAAGTGGGGATTGAACTTGTATTTCTGATGTTTGAACTTGTTCATTAAGTTGTGAATAAACTTTTAATTTTGACTGGGGTGCTTTATTTGTGGTTGTAGCAGATATTACCTGTTCTAAAGCTTCTTTGGTTGCTTCTGTTAAAGATAATTTTTTATTTTTATTTTCCTCATGAAGTTTTTTAAAAGCTTCCATTTCAGCTTTTTTTCTTTCTTCAATTTGTTCTTTTGTTGGTTTTATTATAAAATTTTTTATAAAATTTGCATTGGGATGCTTCATAAAGTTATTTATATCTCTTGACAATACTGAACTATGCATTATATTTGCACATATGCCAAATAAAGAGTTAGAAGAAAAAATTTATGAATTTGGTCAGGTTATGTACCGTCTGGGACGAATGGAAACTGACGACAAAGAATCTACCAAAGAGTACAATAAATTTTGTAAAATGAGAGAAGAACTCACAAAAGAGTTTAATGAATATTTTAAAACTTCCAAGATAAATAAAAAAGCAGCACACACTTTAGGAATTATTTAATTTTAGCGGCTGTAGTATAATGGCCATTACTCTAGCCTTCCAAGCTTGATATGAGAGTTCGATTCTCTCCAGCCGCATTATGCCAAGACAAAGAAAAACATCAACACAACCAAAAAGAAAAATTAAAAAAACTGTTAATAAACCAAAACCAGTTTATCCTGAATATTTGCAAAACTTTATTAATGAAGTTGAAACTAAAACTCCATTTACAGTAAAGGTATATACTGATAAAGATTCTAATTTTTATGATATTGGAATCTTAAAAAAAGAAGGAAAAGTTTATAGATGTATTTGGATGGTTGGTTCTGTTGATAAACCTGATTATCTAAATGTTTTTTGGAACTCACAAAGTTACAAAGATTATTTTGGAAAATAAAAACTCGGCATTTCTGCCGAGTCTTTAAATTGGTTTAATTGTATTATTAACTTTGTCCTAAGAATATTCCCAAATCGGCACCGTCAACGATGCCATCTCCATTATAATCAAATTCTGGATTATTTGTACCCCAAGCTGACATAAACATTGCTAGTCCTGCTTGGTTATTTCTTCCACTTGATGGATTCATTGGATCGAATCCTCGGCTAACATTTCCACCAACACCAACTTGTGGCCCACCGGGTTGTCCACCACCAGAGGATGTTCCGAACCCTGCTCCCGGTTGAACTGGGCGATCATTGGTTCCAAATCCACCTTGAGGGGGTCTTGGTTGTCCACCACCAGAGGAAGTGCCAAATCCTGCTCCCGGTTGAACTGGGCGATCATTGGTTCCA
>Ga0169931_10015857_pt1 | contig 10049 bp, 10 predicted proteins | sample Kivu_15m_20L_FD_129675 | JGI IMG/M metagenome (GOLD analysis project Ga0169931, IMG submission 129675) | Freshwater microbial communities from Lake Kivu, Western Province, Rwanda to study Microbial Dark Matter (Phase II) - Kivu_15m_20L... | ecosystem: Environmental > Aquatic > Freshwater > Lake... | reverse complement strand
TTGAAAGCGGAATAAACGCCCAGCGCATCCAGCATGAGGCCCCCTCCTTCCGGCGGGGGCTTCGTCGTTCCAAAGCTCAACCGATCGAGGTGCGGTCGGGGTCCAGCGGAAAGGAGGTTGGATCGTCCGCCGCTTGGGGAGCGCTGTATCGCACGATGGTGATACCGGGATGTGCCGACAACGCCTCCTCCGGCTCGTCCTCGAGCACGGGCTCCCGGTCCTTCACCGGGGATGGCTCGGTGCGGTGGACCCAGGCCAGGATCAAGCCTGCCACGGCGCCCCACAGATGGCTCTCCCAGCTCATCCGCGGCACGATGGGGAAGATGCCCCAGAACATGCTGCCGTAGAGGAATACGATCAACATCGAAAGGCCCATCTGGGTGCGCTGCCGGCGCAGCAGTCCGCTCAGGAACAGGAACGCCGCCAGCGCATAGACCAGTCCGCTGGCGCCGATGTGGATGGAGGAGCGCCCCGCCAGCCACACGCCAAGTCCGGTCGCCAGCCATGCGATGGCCGTTACACGCAGGGCGATCGTGGGAAAGAAATAGATGAGCGCCGTTCCGAGCACCAGCAGGGGGACCGAATTGCCGATGAGGTGCTCCAGATCCGCATGGATGAATGGGGCAGTGAGGATCCCGATGAGCCCCGCTGCGGTCCGCGGCATCAGGCCATGGCGGGCGATCCCCATCCCAAGGCCGTGGTCCAACACGAACACCGCCCACATCAACAGCACCAGGAAAGCGGGCAGGACCGCTGCCAGCTTCAGTCGATCGGTGCGGGGGGGCAACAGGGGATCCTGCTCCATGGGGACACCATGGCAATGACCGGGCCACCGCCCCTACGCGCCATTGTGTCAGTCCGGCAGGCCCTGCTACCTTCGTGGAATGAAGCGTCGGAGCTTGTTCCTTGTGCCTGTGGCGGTCGTTGCGATCATGGGGTGCTTTGCCGCGCCGGGAGAACTGCGGCCCTCGCCGGCGCCGCTGGTGATCGCTGAAGCGCAGGACCTGAAGCCGGCGAGCGAATTGGCGCTGTTGATGCGGACGATGTCCGTGCACGCGGACAGCGTAAAGGCTGCACTGCTACGTGGCGACAGGCGCCTCCCTCCTGTTCCGGCCGGCATCGACCGTCTGCTTCAGGCCACACCCACCGAGGGTATGCACATCGACCCCATCACGTTCCCCACCTTCGGCAAGGACTACCAGGACAAGGTGGATGCGCTGTACAAAGCGGCCCGCAAGGACCGGGTTCAGGCATACAACGCCTTGGTGCAAAGCTGCGCGAACTGCCATGGGAGCCATTGCCCGGGCCCGTTGATGCGCATCCGGAAAATGTACTTGAAGGGCAGTTAGGCGTTCATCTGTGGATGACCTTGCCGGAGGGGGTACGATGTCCACCGGGATGGAAGGCGCCGATCCGGATGCGGCTGGAGTGGAGGAACTGCGTGATGTCGAACCACGGGTGCCGGCCCATGGCGCGCAGCACCAGTTCGGCGGTCGCAGCAGCGTCGTTCCCTGCGCGGTGGTGCTGCAGCGGGATACCATGTGCGCCACACATGGCGGCGAGCCCATAGGAACGATGACCGGGCCAGATCTTTCGTGCCATGCTCACACTGCAGAAATATTCAAAGGGGGTGAATGGGAAGGCGTGTGCATCCAAGGTGCTCCGGAGCACGGTCATATCGAACGCCGCGTTGTGTGCCACCACCATGCGATCGCGCAGCAGTTCGGACACCTCGGGCCATATCTCGGACCACCGTGGCGCTTTGGAAACGGCCTGCGGGGTGATGCCGTGCACGGCAATGTTGTGCGGACTGAACAGTGGCCACTGCGGTGGTTTGATGAGCCAGTTGTGAACGGCATGCACCGCGCCGTTCCGCACTTCGGCGATGCCCAGTTCGCAGGGGCTGTCCGGCTGTGATGTGGCCGTCTCGAAGTCGAGTGCGAGGAATTCCATGGAAGACATGCCGAAGGTAGTCGTGGGAGGCTAACCGGAAACGGGATCAATTAGACGGAATTTCGCCACTCCATGGCGAATATCCCACCATATGATGACCATTTACCATCCGTTCATCGGCTATATTCGCACTATGGAAAAGAGCAGGAACCTCAGGCACGCCGTGGATATCGCATTGAAGGACACGCCGGTGGTACTGCTGCACGGTGCGCGTCAGACCGGAAAGACCACGTTGGTGAAGGCCATCGCGCGGAAGAGGGGTGCCCGGTACGTGACGCTGGATGACCACTCCACACTGGAGGCCGCCCTTGCCGACCCCCCGGCCTTCATCCAGGGAATGGGCAGGCTTGCGGTGATCGACGAGGTGCAGAACGCCCCGAATATCTTCCGTGCCATCAAGGCTTCGGTGGACCGCGACCGCAAGCCGGGCAGGTTCCTGTTGACCGGAAGTGCCAATGTGCTGGTACTACCCAAGCTCGGCGACTCGCTGGCGGGTCGCATGGAGATCATTCCTCTGCACCCCTTCGCCCAGGATGAACTGGCTGGCCGGAAGAGTGGTTTCGTGGACCAGGTGTTCGCAGCGCGGCCACGGATGCAGGAGCCCACCCCGTTGGAGCGGAAGTACATCGCCGCGCGTGTGATCGCCGGAGGCTATCCCGAGGTGATGACCCGAAAGGAGCGGGCGCGCCGCGATGCCTGGTATGGTGCGTACATCACCAGCATCCTGCAACGGGACGTGCGCGACATCAGCAACATCACCGGCCTCACCGACCTGCCGCGGCTTCTGCAGGCATTGGCGGCGCGGAGCAGCGGGTTGCTGAACCTGGCCGACCTGTCGCGCACACTGGACATTCCGCATACCACCCTGCGGCGCTACATGGCCCTGTTGGAAGCCACCTTCCTGAGCACACCGGTGGAGGCCTGGCATGCGCACCGGGGAAGACGGTTGGTGAGATCGCCCAAGTTGCACCTGGCGGACAGTGGCTTCGCAGCACATCTGGCGGGCATCGACAAGCCGGCGGACATCCTTGGCAGTCCCTCCTTCGGACCACTGCTGGAGACATTCGTGCTCAATGAGCTCAGGAAGATGTCTGGCTGGAGCAAGGTGCGTGTGAAGCCCTTCCACTTCCGCACGGAAGCCGGTCGCGAGGTGGACATCGTGCTGGAGGACAACAGGGGCCGGATCGTGGGTATCGAAGTGAAGGCCGCCATGGCCGTTGGCAGCAACGATGTGGCCGGCCTGAAGCACCTTCGGGAAGTGGCCGGGGACAAGTGGTTGAGGGGGGTACTGCTTCACCCTGGGTTGAGCATAACGCCCTTCGCGAAGGACATACACGCCGTTCCGTTGAGCGCACTTTGGGAGTGGTAAGTGGTCGGAAATTCGCCACGTGGTGGCGAATTTCCGACCACCAAGTGAAATGATCCCGTACGATCTTGAAGGTTGATGAAGGGACCTACAACTTCACCACCTCGGCGTCCGCCAGGGCCTGGTAAAGTTTCCTTGCCGTCCCTTCCCCCACGTTGACCAGCGGCAGCCGGAGCGTGTCCCCACAGATGCCGAGGATCTTCAACGCCTCCTTGATCCCGCCCGGGTTGCCTTCCACGAAGAGCAGGTCGATGACCTCGATCAACCGCAGGTGCTCGCGCCGTGCGGTGTCGAGATCGCCCTTCAGCGCCGCGTGCACAAGGGTGCTGAACTCCTGCGGCAGCGCGTTGCCCACCACGCTGATGACACCGCCCCCCCCCATGGCGATGATGGGCAGGGTGAGCGCATCGTCGCCGCTGATGAGCATGAAATCCTTCGGCTTGTGCTTCAATATGCGCCCCATCTGGTCCAGGTTGGCGCTGGCCTCCTTGATGGCGATGATATTGTTGAAGTCCCTGGCGAGCCGAAGGGTGGTCTCGGGGGCCATGTTGCTGCCTGTGCGGCCGGGAACATTGTACAGGATGATGGGCCGCAGGGCCATCTGGGCAATGGCCTTGTAATGCTGGTAGATCCCCTCCTGGGTGGGTTTGTTGTAGTAGGGGCTCACGCTGAGGATGGCGTCAACACCATCCATATCGAACGACGCAAGCATGTCAACGACCTCCACCGTGTTGTTGCCCCCCACCCCCAGCACTACGGGAACACGATTGCGGACAAAACCGATGGTCTGTGCAAGCAGCTCCTTCTTTTCAGCCGATGTGAGCGTGACGCTTTCGCCGGTGGTGCCCATGCTCACCACATAATCCACGCCACCGGAGATCTGGTGTTCGATGAGCTTTTCAAGTCCGGCATAGTCGATCTGGCCATTGCTGCGGAACGGGGTGACGAGGGCGACACCGAGGCCGCGAAAGGATGCGTTCATGATGCGTTCGACGTTAATTCAGTGATGGTTCTTTGCGGGCATTGACCATGAGCAGGTAATGGTGGACCTGCTGGATCAGCTGCGGCAGACTGCTGGAGCCAGCCATGTCGATCATCATGTCCAGGATGCGTTTGTTGTCCTCACTCCACCGACCGACCTTGAAACGGGCGCGGCTCCTGGCCATGATGTACTGGATCGGCAGGCGGTCCTGGAGTGTGAGGTCGATGAGCACCTCGTACTCCTCAGCCATGAAATTGGCGACGGTATTGCCGATCGGGATCCGGTACCAGGTGAGATCCTTCTGGCAGATCGCATCGAAATTGAGCTTGGCATGGAGGTAGTGGGGCAGGGCCTTCTCCTCGCTGTATCCGAGCGCCATCACGTTGCTGATGCCGAGTTCCTCCTTGAGCCGTTTGACATAGTTGCGCACCTGGTTGTGTGCCGCCTCATCCTCCACGAGGTATACGATGCCCACCTTCCGGGCGGCCGCGATGTTGCGCGCGATGGGCCGGCGGTCCGCCGGAAGCTCGCGCAGCAGGCGGCGCGATCCCATCCACTCCTTCAGTCGGTCGAACAGTCTCATTCCTCGATCATGCGCATGAATCCGTCCTCATCCAGCACCTGTACCCCGAGCGCTTCAGCCTTCGTCCGCTTGGCAGGCCCCATATCCGCACCGGCCAGCAGGTAACTGGTCTTGCTTGAGATGGAGCCGGACACCTTGCCCCCGTTCCGCTCGATGGCCTCCTTGATGCCGTCGCGGCTGAAGTTCCGGAAAACACCTGAAACAACGAACGTAAGGCCCCGCAACCGATCTCCCGAAGCAGGTCCATGCGACACCTCCATGGCGAAGCAAAGTCCCTGCTGCCGCAACCGTTCGAGCACCTCCCTGTTGCCCTGTGCCGCGAAGAAATCAAGGATGCTGCGCGCAATAACGGGTCCGACCTCATCCAGCCGGACAAGATCCTGCTCGCTCATGGAGGCGAGCGTGTCCATGCTGCCCACGGCCCGGGCGATCTTGCGCGCCACGGTCTCTCCAACATGGCGGATACCGATGGCGAAAAGGACCCGCTCAAAGGGTCGCTCGCGGCTTGCCGCAATGCCATCCAGCACCTGCTGCACACTGCGCTCGCCCCACCCCGCCCCCAACGCCAGCAGGCGCTCGCGGTCCAGCGTATACAGGTCGGCCACCGTGTGCACCAGCCCGTTGCGGTACAGTTCTTCCACGGTCTCACCACCCAGCCCCTCGATATCCATGGCCCTTCGGCCCACGAAATGCTCGATGCGGCGCATGATCTGGGGCGGGCAGCCATGCTCATTGGGACAGTAGTGCTGGGCCTCACCTTCGTACCGGACGAGGGTGGCGCCACATTCCGGGCACCGGTCCGGAAATTGGACCGGCGATGCACCGGGTTGTCGCAGGCCCACCTCCACACCCACGATCTTGGGGATGATCTCCCCACCTTTCTCCACTTGCACGCGATCTCCCATGTGCAGGTCCAGCTTGGCGACCTGGTCCGCGTTGTGCAGGCTGGCGCGCTTCACCGTGGTACCCGCGAGCAGGACCGGTTCCAGATCGGCGACAGGCGTGACCGCACCGGTGCGCCCCACCTGGAAGGAAATACCATTGAGGCGCGTCACCGCCCGCTCCGCGGCGAACTTGTAGGCGATCGCCCAACGGGGGCTCTTGGCCGTCATGCCCAGCTCCGCCTGGATGGCGAGATCATCCACCTTGATGACGATGCCGTCTATCGCCACCTCGAATTCACTGCGGGCCTTGTCCCAATGGTCAATGAAGGCCATGATGCCATCGACATCCATGGCCCGTTCGATCAGCCGTCGCCCCGGTTGGGGAACACGAAAGCCCCAAGCACCCGCCGAAAGGATGTTGTCGTGGCGGCTGCGGGTGGGCAGGTCATCACCATTGATCCCGTAGATGTAACAGTCCAACACTCGCCGGGCCACCTCGCGCGGGTCCTGCAGCTTGAGCGTCCCTGCTGCGGTATTGCGCGGGTTGGCATAGAGCTCCTCTCCTGCCCGCCTGCGTTGTTCATTGAGCTGGTCGAACCGGGTACGGGTGAAGACCACCTCGCCGCGCACATCGAAGAGGGTTGGATACCCTTCCCCGTGCAGCCTCAGCGGGATGGAGCGCACCGTACGGATGTTGGCGGTGACCTCCTCTCCCCACTCACCATCGCCCCTTGTGAGCGCACGCACAAGCACGCCCTGCTCATAAGTGATGCTGATGGCCACACCGTCATACTTCAGTTCCATGACGAACCTGACCTCCCCGATCTCGCGCCGGATGCGGTCCACGAATTCACTCACCTCCTCCCGGCTGTACGAGTTGGACAGCGATAACATCGGCTGCCGGTGCGCCACGGTCGGAAAGTTCCTTGTGATGTCGCCACCCACGCGCTGCGTGGGACTGTCCGCACGCTGAAGGTCGGGGAAGGCCCGCTCCAACGCCTCCAGCTCCTTCACCAGCATATCGTACTCCAGGTCTGTGATGACCGGGGCGGCGAGCACATAGTACCGGTGATCATGTTCGTTGATCTCGCTGCACAAGGCAGCCATCCGGCGCATGGCCTCAGTTCGTTCCATGTGGCTTGCGTAAAGAATCCCGGGTACGCTTGACGATCTGGCCGAATCGTATCCCGAATTTTAAATAATAGGTGAGATCGCTCAAGGCCGTGCTAACGACGGGGTCCTCTGCAAGCACATAGCGGTACCCACCACCCACGCCCACAAAGGACCACCAGAAGAGCTTGTAGTCCACCTGCACCCCTGCCTCCACCGGCACCAGTTCATTGCTGCTGTATGGGCGCCAGACCGCCATGGAGCTGTCCCGGTAACTGGTACGGTAATTCCCGATACCGATGTTGACAGGAACGCCGATCTCCCATCGTTCACTGTCGAAAAGGATGCGCTCATAACCGAAGGAAAAGAAATCGAAGCGCGTCTGGACATCCCGAACGCCGACATCGTCCAGGAGGACATCCTCGCGCTCGAAGGGATCACCGAGTCCATACAGGCCTACGGTGAGCACATCACGCCCGCGACGGGCCCCGATCCGCAACCCGTAGAAGCGCACTGGCGCCGCATCCACGAACGTGCGACGGGCATCGAGGTTGAGCAGCAGCTTATAGGGTGCGGCCGGCGGAGTGGCTTGGAGGGTGTCCGCATGCGCCTGAACATCGGCGTCCAGGAGCAGCAGCAGGAGGACTGAAGTGGACCACCTCATCGTGTTGCCGTGATGAACCTGTCAGCACCGCTGATATCCTTCAGGACCCGGGTATCCTTCCATCCCATTACGCCAAGCAGGTCGGCGGCCTGAACGGCATGGTCGCGATGTGTTTCGAACCAAAGGGTCCGGCGACCTTCCGATGCCTTCGCGGCAATGACGCGATGGAACAGGACCGGATCATCATCCGGCACGAACAAGGCCTGCATGGGCTCATGGTCCTTGACATGCTCCTCCAGCGTATCGCGCTCTGAAATGGGGATGTAAGGTGGATTGCTCACCACCAGGTCGCATTCCGCGGGCAGGACGAACCCATCGGAGAGGACATCCGCCTGCATCCATTCCACGTCGATCCCCAGAGCAGCAGCGTTGGCCGTGGCTTGTTGAAGTGCGATCGGGGACACATCAACGCCCACCACGCGCGCAGAACCGAAGTGACGTTTCAGCGCGAGCGCGATGGCGCCGCTGCCGGTTCCGATGTCCACGATGCAGGCCGGTTGGATACCCGACTTCAGGATATGCTCTACAAGCTCTTCCGTTTCCGGCCGGGGAATAAGAACGCCGGGTGCCACGGAAAGGTCCAATCCATGGAAGCGCACGCGGCCCAGCACATATTGCAACGGTTCACCCGATGCGAGCCGGCTGATCGGCAGGTAGACCTTGAGGAGCTCCGACTCACTGAGCGCATGCTCCCGGTGCAGGTCCAACCGTGCACGGTCCCATCCGAGGCGTTCATCGAACACGATACGTGCCATCGCCATGGCCTCCTGCCGCCCATAGCGGGGTGAAAGGCGATCGACATAGGCCTCCAACACGGAGTGTACCCGATTGTCCACGATGCGCATCGTACAAAAGTAGGTCCCGTGCCTTCGCCCTGCGGAAGCCCGGCGATCACCGGTGATCGGGATCGGCCACCTTTGCAGCGTGCCATGGAGAACGGTATGAACCATGAGCGCTGGATGGCGCGTTGCCTGCAATTGGCCCGGAAGGGCGCCTCCAGTGCTGCCCCGAACCCGCTAGTGGGATCCCTTCTTGTGCAGGGGGACCGCGTGCTGGCCGAGGGCTGGCATGCACATCCCGGTTCGGGCCACGCTGAGGTGAACTGCCTGCATGCGTTCGGAAGCGGGCCGGTCCCGGGGGATGCCGTTCTCCATGTGAACCTGGAACCCTGTGCGCACCATGGTCGCACTCCTCCCTGCGCGGACCTGATCATTGCGCGGGGCATCCGCACCGTTGTAGTGGGCCACGAGGACCCGTTCCCGGCCGTCGCAGGAAGGGGCATCTCCCGTCTGCGTGCCGCCGGCATTGATGTGCACCTCGGTGTCCTCGAGGCGGAGGCCCGCTGGATGAACCGGCGTTTCCTCACCAGTGTGTCCGAACACAGGCCCTATGTGATCCTGAAATGGGCACGTTCAGCCGACGGTTTCATTGACCGCAGCGGCCGCACAGCGCGGGCAGGCACGCCGATCAGCTGCGGAGCCAGCAATGTGCTGGTGCATCGGTGGCGGAGCGAGGAGCAGGCCATCATGGTGGGCGGCATCACGGTGCTGCGTGATGACCCGAGCCTCACCGTGCGGCATGTGGCAGGCCGTTCACCACTGCGGGTGGTGCTGGACCGGTCGGGCGTCGCCCCCTCCGACTCCAGGCTGTTCACGGACGGCGGGCCCACCCTGTTGTTCACCAACGTACGCAGGTCTGATGTGGCCGTCGAACAGGTCCTACTGCCCACCGGGACCGACCCACTGCCGCAGGTGCTGCATGAACTGCATGAAAGAGGACTGCGCTCCCTGCTGGTGGAGGGGGGTGCACGACTGCACGAGGCGTTCTTCGAGAGCGGCTTATGGGATGAGACGCGGGTGATGGAGGCCCCCCTGACGTTGGGATCAGGCACATCGGCCCCGGCTGCCCGTGGCATCCTTGCTGGTTCTTCGTTCATGGAGTCCGATCGCATTTCCACCTTCGTCCGTTCCACTGAACTTCGCCGACCCGAAAAGGCGACCCTACCCGACCCATGGTGCTGATCCTGGCCGCCGCCTTCTGCATGGCGCTGCTCTTCCTCCTCTTCAAGATGTTCCACCGACGCGGTGTGCCCTTGCTTCCCACAATCGTCATCAACTATTTCGTTGCACTTGCCTGCGGAACGATCGTGGCACCGGCGTGGGAGGCCGGAACGCTTGACCACCTGGTGACGCCTGTACTGGTGCTGGGCGTCCTGTTCATCACGCTCTTCTACCTCACCGGGCTCAGCACGCAACTGGCGGGGGTGGCTGCGACATCAGTGGCGAGCAAGATGAGCCTCGTGCTCACGGTGGCCGCATCCGTTGTGTTCTATGATGAAACGCCGGGCCCGCTCGGCTGGGCCGGTATCGCGCTTGCACTGGTGGGTGTGGTGCTTTCATCCTGGCCCCGTGGCACGGAGGGGGCACGTGGAACCTGGCTGCTGCCGCTTTTGCTGTTCCTGGGCAATGCTGCCATCGATATCGTGCTGAACCATACCCAGCGCATGC
>Ga0169931_10015856_pt1 | contig 10049 bp, 11 predicted proteins | sample Kivu_15m_20L_FD_129675 | JGI IMG/M metagenome (GOLD analysis project Ga0169931, IMG submission 129675) | Freshwater microbial communities from Lake Kivu, Western Province, Rwanda to study Microbial Dark Matter (Phase II) - Kivu_15m_20L... | ecosystem: Environmental > Aquatic > Freshwater > Lake... | reverse complement strand
GTCCACCAGAGGTCCGTCGCCGTCGATTTCCAGCATCCCGCCGGCAGCGCGTGTGATGCGGCATACAGACAGGTACAGCCGTGGCGCGTTGACCCGATTCAGGTCGAATTCCCGCTGACACGCGTGCAGTCGAGCTTCGGGAGTCGAGAAATCCAGGTACGGCAGCCGGACGGGACGCTTCAGCTTGAACGCATACGGGCCGGCCAGCAATACGCGTGAGATGTGCGTCTCCAGCACCGTGGGCGGCCTGCCGTCAATAGCCGCCGGCGCGCGACTGGCGAGCAGCGCGAGCGTTTCTTTCAGTACCCTATCGGCAGATGAGGACATGGATTTCGGAAGGATTCAGGACACGTTGTGTCTGGTTGCCCCACAGCGCCTCGCTGAAAGCAATGACGTCCAGGCGACGACAGGACGATTAGGTTGCATCCCATTACAATGCCGTATCGGTGCAGCAACGTACAGACCTGCAGTTAACAGAGGCATTGTTGCGCTACTCTAGCAAACCATGCAAGTAAAGCATACGTCTTGCATATCGAGGCCTGTGGCCGTTGGGCCGGCGATGCCGTAACGGCCATGACACAGTCGGCAGTGTGTAGGCGTATGCTGATCGCTTGGCGCAATTCGCCTCGTAATCAAGGCAACTCGTTTTTCCATGCTGATCTCTCACTCGAGATATTCCATCGACCTTAGAAGAAAAGTTTGCGCAGATCGATTTTTTCTTGTTGATCGACATCAATCGATCGCGAAGCGAGGAAAGGACACCGGGAAATCATGTTCTGCTTTAGTGCGTTTGTTAGGTGGATTGGGACGTTAGCTTTTCACTATCAACGATTCATCGTGTACTAACAGCGGCTGGCGCGCCCCTGCTGATGCGGTCGTTATTGTTTCCTGAACCCCCGAATTTAACTTGTTGATCTGTATCAATAATTACATGACATTCATGACTTAATGTGTTTACCTGCCCAGCCTTTCGTCATAGAACGCCCCATGAATTGAACGCCCCATGAAACCCAAACACTCTTGGCATCGTGCATCCGGCCTCGACTTGCCGTCCCCCTCGCAAAACGCGGGTGCATCACCCAAGACTTTACCGCTTGGCTTGCTCACGGCTTTAGTCATTGGCTCGATGCTTGGCAGTGGAATTTTTTCTCTGCCGCAAAATAGCGCGGCACACTCAGCTCCCGGTGCAGTGCTGCTGGCATGGCTGGTTACGGGTGCGGGCATGCTAATGCTTACGCTGGTCTATCAAACGCTGGCGCTACGAAAACCGGATTTGAATAACGGGATTTATGCGTATACGCGCGCGGCTGCTGGAGATTTCATCGGATTTAATGCAGCATGGGGATACTGGACCAGTGCCTGGATTGGCAATGTCGGTTACCTAGTAATTTTTTTCAGCACGTTAGGATTTTTTTTCCCGATCTTTGGCAACGGCAGTACAGGGGCTGCCATCGGCGGCGCTTCGCTCATGTTATGGGCAATTCATTGGATGATTCTACGCGGCATGCGCGGTGCGGCAAAGCTGAATGCGCTGGCTACCATTGTTAAAGTCGCTGTGCTGCTGATTTACACAGTCGTTGTCGCGTACGCTTTCAAGCGCCAAATATTCGTGGCGGATTTTTGGGGACACGCACCCTTGGGGTCAGTGTACCAACAAGTAAAAAGCACGCTGCTCATCACCGTATGGGTGTTTATTGGCATCGAGGGTGCAAGTGTACTGTCGGCACGGGCTCGCTGCCGTGCAGACATTGGCCGTGCCACTGTAATGGGCTTTATCAGCGTACTGCTGTTACTGATGGCGGTATCGCTGCTCTCTTTTGGAGTGCTAACGCAAACTCAATTAGCTGCCTTGAGGCATCCTTCAATGGCAGGCGTATTGGAACATGTCGTAGGACGCTGGGGAGCAGTCTTTATCAATCTGGGATTATTGGCTTGCGTCGGCGGTTCACTGTTCGCTTGGACCCTGCTTGCCGCAGAAACCTTGTTTACCCCGGCTCGTGATGGGATTATGCCGCGCTTTCTGACGCAGGAAAATCCGCAGGGAATGCCAACGAATGCCCTTTGGCTGACCAGCGGCTTCACTCAGCTTTTGTTACTGTTCACGCTGGCTACCAGCGCGACCTATCTCACATTGATTTCACTGGCTACTTCAATGATTCTCGTGCCTTACCTGTTCTCGGCTGTCTACGCATGCCGCATTGCTGTGCGCGGCGAAGGCTATGCTGCGCATGAGGGCGCGCGCTGGCGCGATATGTTGATCGGCGGCGTCGCCACATTGTATTGTGTTTGGCTGCTCTACGGGGCTGGCCCAAAGTACCTATTGTTGAGCGCTTTGCTGTACGCGCCGAGCGCATTCCTTTATGGATGGGCTAAACGTGAACGTCAGCTGCGCTTATCCACTTTCGAAATTGTCCTGCTGGCAGGCCAGTTCAGCCTGGCAGCGTTGGCAGTTTGGCTGCTGGCGACAGGTACGCTCCATTTATAAACCCATGCAAGGAGCACAAAGTGGCTTTTGCCGTTTTTTCCGAAGCCGGCATACTGCGTAAGGTATTGGTTTGCAGACCAGGTTTGGCGCAGACCCGTCTGACCCCTTTCAACTGTCATCAGTTGCTGTTTGATGATGTGCTTTGGGTCGCGCAGGCAAAAAGCGATCACTACGCATTTACTAATGTCATGCAGGAACGCGGTATCGCTGTCTATGATTTGCATGACCTGTTGGTCGATATACTGTCCGACCCGAAAGCACGGACCTGGGTACTTGACCGTAAGTTATCTCCGAATCTACTCGATCAAGAGTTATCTGCACAATTGCGCCCGTGGCTCGAGGAAATGCCCGCCGATAAGCTCGCTGTACAATTGATTGGCGGCATTGTGTGCCGAGAGTTGCCATTCACGCCCGCTGGTCTGCTTGCTAGCTGCCTTGACCCGACAGGTTTTGTACTTGCGCCGTTGCCTAACAGCTTATTCACGCGCGACAGCAGCGTCTGGATCAACGATGGCGTAGTGTTAGGTTCAATGTATTGGCCGGCACGCCAGCAAGAAACCCTCCTCATTACAGCAGTCTATCGTTTTCATCCGATGTTCGACGCTGCCGCACCCGTCTGGTGGGGAGACCCAGATATCGATCATCGCTGCGCCACCTTGGAAGGCGGCGACGTTATGTCCCTTTCGCGCGAGGTGGTCATCCTAGGCATAGGAGAGCGCACGTCGCCGCAAGGGGTTGCGCAATTGACACGCACGTTATTTTCTCGTGCCGGTGTACAGCATGTCATCGTCGCACGATTGCCCAATTCGCGCGGCGCGATGCATCTCGATACCGTTTTCACGTTTTGCGATCGTGATCTTGTCACGGTTTTTCCCGACATCGTCGAACAAATTCGATGTATTAGCCTGCGACCTGGCAAAAAGGTAGGAACGCTTGATGCGCGCAGCGAAACCCGTCCCTTTCTTGAGGTGGTCGCGCAAGCCATGGGTTTAAAAACCTTGCGCACGGTCATGACAGGCGGCGATGAGTGGGCTGCTGAGCGCGAACAATGGGACGATGGGAATAACGTGCTTGCGCTGGCTCCAGGAGTCGTGGTGGCCTATAACCGCAATGTCTATACCAATACGTTGCTGCGCAAGGCGGGGATCGAGGTGATTACCATCCCGAGCAGCGAACTGGGCCGTGGCCGCGGCGGTGGCCATTGCATGGCCTGCCCGCTTGAACGTGATGCGCTATGACGGCGGCGATTTTTTCTAACCAACGAATCCTTGAAACTGAAACGGCACGGCAGGTACACACCAAGTTTGGCTTATCAGAACTTGAAGTGATTGACGAAGTGTTCGAGTCGGAAGCATCGATTGTGTTCTCTCAAGCAGAAAACCGGATGCACGCCATTAAGGTCTGTTAATGATTACCCTAGTCTAGGAAAAATCATGCGCCTTTTGATTGCGTTGGGCGGCAATGCGTTATTGCAACGTGGCGAGCCATTAACGGCGTTTAACCAAATTACCAACATTCGCCGCGCAACGGCTCAAATCGCTCGTCTCGCTGAACGCAATAAGTTATTAATTACGCATGGAAATGGCCCGCAGGTCGGGCTGCTCGCGCTACAGGCTGCTGCCAGTGGACTGGGCGAAAAGGCGGCTAAAAAACAGGGTTTACCATCAAGCCCGCCAATGCCGCTAGATATTCTCGGCGCCGAATCCGCGGGCATGATTGGTTATTTACTTGAGCAAGAGTTAGCGAATGTATTGCCAGCTCAGCAGGCAATAACCACGGTGTTAACACGCGTTGTGGTCGATGCGGACGACCCTGCTTTCAAGCATCCCACCAAACCCATCGGCCCACTTTATTCGAAAAGTGAGGCCAAGCGGTTAGCAGCCCGGCATCACTGGTCAATTACCATTGATGGTACAGGATACAGGCCTTATCGACGTGTTGTTGCTTCCCCCAAACCGCAGCGTCTCGTCGACTCAAAGCCCATCCTCTGGCTATTTGAACATAACGCAATTGTCATCGCTGTGGGGGGTGGCGGCATTCCGGTCGTAGTGAGCGCTGACGGTAAAACCTATTCGGGCATTGAAGCGGTTATCGACAAAGATTTGAGCAGCGTATTGCTAGCCAAAGATGCCGCTGTCGATTTGCTTATGATTGCCACTGACGTGGACGCGGTTTATACAGATTGGAACACACCGCACGCGCAGCCTTTACGCGAGGTACCCGTCACGCATCTGCGTACAATGCAATTCCCGGCAGGTTCGATGGGTCCAAAGATAGAAGCAGCCTGCCAGTTTGTCGAACAAACCGACAGCCCAGCGGTAATCGGCTCGCTACAGCAGATAGAAGCAATGTTAGAAGGCTGTGCTGGAACACGGGTGATTCCAGCACACAACCGCTAAGCGGACTGACAGTGAGATGCCCAACAACGGTATACGCCACCAAGCCGTTTTTTCTAGCGTATTTGCAGCCGCTTTTGCGCAGAAGGCGATTTTTTTGGCAAAACCAGTGTCAGTAAACCGTTCTGGAACTGGGCGCTAGCGTTGTTTTCATTAACTTCATGGGGCAACGAAAACAAGCGGTTGACAGCACCTGCATAACGTTCCCGGCATACCACCCGTTCCCCTTCCTTCAATTCCTTGCCGCCTTCAGTCCTGGCGCAAATGGACACGCTGTTTCCTTCGATTTGTACGTCAATCTTGTCTTTTTCGACACCGGGCAATTCAGCTTTGACGGTATAGGCCGCATCGTCTTCAGTGATATCCAGCTTGATATCCGCAGGTGACCCTTCTTCATCCACTGCCAGCCCGCGCGAAGTGCGGAATAATTTATGCAAAAGATCAGATACAGGCTCGATTGAAAATGGTTCATAACGCATTAAATGATTCATTGCCATTACTCCTTCTAGGAAAAGTGGGGAAAATTCTTTCTTTGGTGTGCCCCCAACCGACTGGTAAAGGCGCCGGTCGGCCTCCGCATAAAAAAAGCCGTGCACATATTTATTTTAGATTGTTGCGTCCTATTCTTTATTGACTTGCGTCAATTTTTCTTACGAGAGAATTTTACTTAAATTTAAATTTTGAATTTTTTTGCGCGTTAGACTTGATCTAGATCAATAAATTATCAAAGAAAATATGTTCTATTGAAAATAGAGACGCTCAGGCGTTTCTAACCTACCTTATCGTGAGAGGCGAATCATGAAAACTAATGCAGAGTTGTATCAAGATATCATCGATAAACTTGAATTCGAACCTAGCTTGGAGGCGTCTGAGATCGCTGTCAGGATTGAGGACGATATCGTGACGCTCAGCGGCACAGTCGGTAACTTTTGGGAGAAACATGCGGCCGAACGGGCAGTCAAAAACGTTTCAGGTGTAAAAGGTATCGCCAATGATTTGCAGGTTAAACTGCGTAGTTATTGGGAAAAGAGTGATACAGATATTGCGCAGGCTGTGGTCAATGCATTGAAATGGAACGTGGTAGTACCTAAAGATTGTATCCAAGTCAGCGTAGAAAACGGGGCAGTCAAGCTGACGGGGAGTGTGGCCTGGAATTTTCAACGAGAGGCTGCTGAAAAGGCTGTCAGAGGGTTATTAGGCGTAAAGAGCTTGAATAACCAGATCACCCTGCAAACCCATGTTGAGCCTAAAGATGTCAAAGACCGAATTAACCGGGAATTTCACCGTCATGCGCAGTTGGACGCAGATAAAGTTCAGGTAGAGGTCGCTGGCGGCAAAGTGAAATTAAAAGGAAATGTCAAGTCTTGGGCAGAAATTGGTGAGGCCAAGCATGCTGCCTGGTCAGTACCCGGCGTCACAGCGGTAGATAGCCAGTTGCTGATCCAATATTAGGATTAATAGCCGGCCAAACCCCAGCGGAAATAGTGAGTAATCCGCTGGTTCGACATTATGCACTTTTTAATTAAGGATGAGTGGTATGAAAGTGGCTATCTTTAGCAGTCATCGTTTCGAGCGCTCCTTTCTTGAAAAGTCCAATCAAGCCCATCGACATACATTGCATTTGTTTGAAGCGCGCTTAAACACTCAGACGGCTCCGCTGGCTGCGGGGTTTCCCGCAGTCAGCTGTTTTGTGACCGATGATTTAACGCAAGCGGTGCTTGAGCAATTAAAGCAGGAGGGAACACGCCTCATTGCGCTACGCTCAGCAGGATTCGATCATGTTGACCTCGAGGCAGCCCATCGCCTGGGGCTGACGGTAACTCGAGTGCCGACATATTCTCCGTATGCCGTTGCCGAATTTGCCGTTGGATTGCTTTTGTCGTTAAACCGCAAGATTCACCGTGCTCATGCGCGGGTGCGCGAACAGAACTTTTCTCTAGAGGGGTTGATGGGTTTCGACTTGCATGGCTGCACGGTAGGTATTGTCGGCACAGGTAACATCGGCTCTGTGTTCGCGCGGATTATGCTGGAGTTCGGCTGCCATGTGCTCGCGAACGACCCCGTACCTAACGAAAATTGCAAGCAACTGGGCGTGCGCTATGTTTCGCCTGTCGAGCTATATGAACAAAGCGATATCGTTAGCCTACACTGTCCGTTGACAAAACAAACGCGGCACCTAGTCGATGACACAGCCTTGGCTGCAATGAAAAAAGACGTCATGCTGATCAACACGCGGGCCGCGGGGGGCTCATCGATACGGCTGCGGTCATCCGTGCGCTGAAAAGCAACAAAATTGGCTATCTGGGTATCGATGTGTACGAGCGTGAGGACCTGCCTTTTTTTCGGGACCTGGAAGGCACCATTATTAATGATGATATGTTCACACGTCTGCAAACTTTTCCAAATGTTCTCATCACAGGTCATCAAGGCTTTTTTACCCGCGAAGGCCTCACCCGCATTGCCAGCATAACATTGGATAACATCTCCGCTTTTGAGCGTGGCCAAAACGCGGTGAATGTGGTGTAGAAATTGCATATAGTATTTTTTATGTAAATTTTCAGCATAAGGGGCACCGACAATCTCCTCGCAAAGGTGTGCAACGCGCCTTCTTCAATGGACTGGAGTGGAACATGTCACTGCTTACGCTTATCTCCAAAAGCGGTCTTACCCGCACGCCTTGCCACCCTCGTCCGGCTCAAGGTTTGAGCAACATTCATCCCGCGTGTCCATCTGCCGTTACGCCGTGCGCAAACTGTCTTACTTTTTCGCATTGTTTCTCGCAAGAACTAACGCCGTTTGCGCTTGAGCTGGCGCAGTATGTCACAATAATTCGCCCTCCCCGTATAATCAAAAAAGGCATTTTTCTCTATCGTCCAAATGATACGTTCCATAATATTTATATGGTTCGCTCTGGATCATTCAAAACTTGCGTTTCACACCGCAACGGCAAAGAGCAGATTACTGGGCTTTATTTTTCGGGTGAACTGCTCGGACTTGATGGAATCTGCACTCAGCAGCACAGTTGTTATGCGAGAGCCCTTGAAAATAGCAGCGTATGCGCGATCCCATTCCATTTACTGGAAACCCTATGTCAGCGGAATAAAACCTTGCAGCACTATATGTATCATGTCATGAGCAATAAAATTGTCCGCGACGCTAGCTTGCTACTGTTGCTGGGCACCATGTCCGCCGAACAGCGCGTTGCGGCATTTTTACTCGATATTTCCCAGCGCTACAAAGCGCATGGTTATTCAGGAACTGAATTCACTTTGTGCATGTCGCGCGAGGAAATAGGCAGTTATCTTGGATTGAAGCTTGAAACCGTAAGCCGCGTTTTGTCAAGTTTTCAAAAGAATAGGCTTGTGGAGACGCACAGTAAACATATTCGGATTTTGAACATCATGGTGCTCGGCAGCATTTAAGCTTTTAGCGTCTAATCTCCCTGTTTTCTTTATTTTCCTCATTTTCGCAAGATCAAAAACACGCTCAATCACCTATCAAACTTTTGTCGATTCCACTCATTTTTACTTAGTTTTCTATTATTAAGCTACCATATAACTCAACGCCCTATTGCGCGCTCGTATTCTTGCCTGAAAGTAGTAAGGGAGCTTGCCAGCACCGTTGCGGCGCCGTCGACTAACCCACAATCAGAGCCCCCGTGGCTAGACGCGAGTCACAGGCGCGCACGCTTTCGGAATCCAACGCAACGTCTAGATCGTTGGCCGTTAACAACGTATTGGATGGACCGCCCGTGAAAACCGCTTTGAAGGCGCGGCCTGCCAGCATGCCGTGGGCGTAGTTGTTCCATTCGGCTTGATTGCCTTGACCATCGGGAAGGATCGATGACGCCAACCAGCTAGCATCGTATACCTAGTGCATTTCCGCAAACGGCGACCAATTTTCAGTACGGTTGTCAAACGGGTTTAGGATCAGTCTTGATCAGGCCGGTAAATACGACTCACAAATTCACCGCCCTTATCCGCCACTACGGCGGGATGGCTCCGATCTCTCGCGCTGTTCAAAAGCTGGGGATGAAAGCTAGCGACTTGCCCATACCCTGCGCGCCGGAAAAGAGAAACCCTCGATTCTCAATCTTGAAAAAATCCCAAAAATGAACACCAGCATGGCAATCCTGATCGCAATTTTCACCTGCTGCTTTGCGTGTCGAGTTCCTGCTTATTGAGCATCTTTCCACTATGCTTTTTGAAGCAATTGCTTGATTTCAACTATAGCGTTGATTGGCCTCTCGTTGTCTAGGACTAAAAGCGCTGGGAAGCCAAATTCGCTACCAGACTTGCCAATGTAGGGAGTCAGCTATGTTACTATGTATGTTATAATTCATTAACCATTAACGATTTCCGTCGCAAGATTTCATAAGCCCTTTGCAGCTTTTCCAATTCCATCGTCTGAATGATCTTCTCGGCCTTTGTTTTCTCGATGGGCTACGAAAAAACCGGCTTGGGAAAACGCCTTTCGCTGACACTGATGTCCCGCCTAGGGGGCCGTAGTCTGACCATTGGACTACGCCGTAATGGTGGCTAATCTGTTGCTTGCGCCGTTCACACCGTCCAACACGGCGCGCAGCGGCGGCGCCATCTTTCCGATCATCAAGAACATTCCTACTTTCTACCAATCGCTTCCCAACGACCCTTCGTCGCGGCGCATTGGTGGGTATCTGATGTGGACGGCAATCGCCTCGACTTGCATCACCAATTCAATGTTTCTCACTGCTTTTGCACCGAACCTACTGGCCGTGGAGCTGGTGCGCAAGACGGTGCAGGTGGTGGATCTGAATTGAATGCACTGGTCTCTCACTTTCCTTCCAGTCGGCGTGCTTCTGCTCCTAGCAACAACTCTGTTGGTCTATATCGTCTATCCGCCCAAGGTGCGCACTTGTCCCGAAGTGCCGGACTGGGCAAGCCAGGAACTACGCGCCCTGGGCCCTTTATCAGGCCACGAAGTGGTTCTGCTGGGGCTGATCGCGCTGGGGTTGTGGATTTTCGGCGGCTCGTTGACGGATCCCACCACGGCGGCGCTTTTGGTGATTGGCCTGCTGGTGGTGACCCGCACGATCGACTGGGCGGACGTGCTAGCGCACAAGCCAGCGTTCAATACACTGATCTGGTTCGGCAGTGTCGAATGTTAACCTCCCTGTCGCCAATGACCGG
>Ga0169931_10015855_pt1 | contig 10050 bp, 6 predicted proteins | sample Kivu_15m_20L_FD_129675 | JGI IMG/M metagenome (GOLD analysis project Ga0169931, IMG submission 129675) | Freshwater microbial communities from Lake Kivu, Western Province, Rwanda to study Microbial Dark Matter (Phase II) - Kivu_15m_20L... | ecosystem: Environmental > Aquatic > Freshwater > Lake ... | reverse complement strand
CGAACCTCCGAGGGCTTCTACTACGTCCGAAACGGTATCGAACAAGGCATTGACCGTGGCCTTTCATACGCTCCATATTCTGATCTTATCTGGATGGAGACAAGTAACCCTGATCTCGGTTACGCCCGCGAATTCGCCCAGGCCATCCATGCTAAGTTCCCCGGAAAGATGCTCGCTTATAACTGTTCGCCATCTTTCAATTGGGCTGCCCACCTTAGCAAGCCGCAGATGGAGACATTCCGCGAGGATTTGGCCGCTATGGGTTATCGGTTCCAATTCATCACGCTTGCAGGCTTCCACGCCCTCAATACGAGCATGTTCGAGCTCTCAGTGGCTTACAAGCGGAAGGGAATGGCAGGATACTCTGAACTCCAGGAGCGCGAATTCGCTCTTCAGAAAGAAGGATTCAAAGCCGTTAAGCACCAGTCATTTGTTGGCACCGGGTGCTTCGATGCTGTGCAGGATGCAGTACAACAAGGTTCGGCCTCCACTACAGCAATGGCGGGAAGTACAGAGGCTGAGCAGTTCCACTGATTCCAAGTTTCTCCAGATGATTCGAAAGGGCCGCAGTTTGCGGCCCTTTTTTATAATCGTCTCTTCGGTTATCGCATTCCGATTGCATTGTGTTGAAGCAAAAAAAGGCCTGAATCACTTGATTCAGGCCCTTCCTTAGATTCTAGACAATCAGAACTCCCAGAGGTCGTGTTCCAAATGGAAAATCTCTCCTTTGATTTTCTCCGCTTCCAGTAGCATATCAAGGCCATTGGGAAGATAATCTGAAATCTGACGGTCATACACGTTCTTTTCCTTGTATATGTAACTACCGAACATCCGCTTCCAAAAGATGTCCTCTAAGGTTCTCCTTTCAGCATCGTTGCTGCGATTGAAAACCTCGGCACTCGCAAAGATGTTTCTGGCCTCTGGGAAATAGACCCAGAACATCGCCTCAGTTCCTCGAAATTCCCCATTAGAATCAAAATTCTCCTTAACCGGGCAAAGTCCAATTATTCGAACATCGAGAACAGATCTCTGCTTATCAAAGAACCAATCCTCTTTAACCCTATACTCCTTGACATCTCCAGGATTGAATTCCTTCGGAATAACGACCATCTGCATGTCGTAGGGCGGATCTGGACTCTCCATATACTGAGTATCAATCTTCATCAACATCTTCTCAATTTCTGCCTTCGTCAAAGTCTGAGTAAACTCATCATCATTAGAACTATACGCTGTCAAACTACCCTCTTTCACTGCTTCCACAATGACTTGAGTAAGACTCCTCCTATTCTTAATTGGCTGAATGGGAAAATAAAGCGGTTGATTAATCTTCTCACGAAGATCTATTTTCCTCCAAATACGAGTTGCCCACATCACATCTGCTTCGCGAAGGTGTGTGTAAGGCACAACTCTCCTTGTCGGATAGTGTTCCTTCACATAGACACCATCAAGCACGTTCTGCGCAACTGCCTCAAATGAGAGGAAGGCGGACATTGCTATGAGAATCACTCTAGTGTTCATGACCAATGACTTTAGTTCTTCCTTGACAATCAACTCAATTTCAAGCTAATTGTACCTAACCTACGTGGAGGTACAGTAGTGACCGGTGCCTTATTCTCATCAAGCATTTGTGCATCAATCTCCTCAATCCAAACACGCGAACCCTTCTTTAACCTCTTTATTGCCTCAAGTTCTGTGCTTGGGATCGCTTTTCCGGTAACATTAACTTCTTTCACATCAGTCCCTCCCATAGAATAAACTAACTTGAACTTGGTAACTTGATAGTACAGCTCAAAGTCAAAGTTCTCAAGTTTTGGAATAATTGTAGGCGCTGCCATAAGAGTGGCAGTGGGAACAAGCCCATCCTTTACCCCTGCAATATAGCCAACAGGTGTTGGAACATCTTTCACTCTGAACTTAAACTCACCCATAGGGCGATCCTTACCACCAACTGTAGCACTAACCTTGACAACTGCTTCACCAGTTGCAGTTACTTCTGCTATATAATTCCCTTTAGGCTGACCAGCAGCTGGACTGAGAGAACCGCTTGAAATGGTGGCCTTCACATTCTCTGGAGGCACACCAGGCACAGAAACCGAAATCGGATTCTTTACGCCACGATAGAGCACATTCATTTTTGTAGGAGACACTACAACCCCAGTCTTCATGACCATATACTCGGTCTTGAATGGATAATAGTTGTATGCTCCGCTCGGGGCCTTAACACGGATTGCCCCGCCCCATTTCTTCACTCCTTCACCAGATGCTCGCATCTTATAAGTCCCAACCCCTTTAGCAACCTCCACAGAGTTACTATCAATAGAACCGCGGAATTTTTGAGCCACAGAGTCAAAGTCCCCTAACCAAACATCAGGATTCTGCGTGGTGCTAAAAGCAGCCACAAACATCTCTGCGCTGTATTCATCTCCTTCAAACACAACTGAAGGAGCAATCAGCTTAGCCGCCAAGGTATCAAACTTGAAGTCAGATGCATCCACTTTGCCAAGAAGGTACTTCACCACATCCGCTTCAGCATTCCTCACATCGGTCTGTAGCTTACTCAGGTTGGTCACCACAGCAGCCAAAGGAATGTGATAGAAGTTAGCTAAGGGCCAAGGCTCCGAAGCAGCATCGCTGATCTTGAGTTTCTTCTCAGTATCAAAATTGGCTTTAAGACCATCAGTAATAGAAGACCCTGAGGAATCCAGAAGCCCAATCAGGGTTTCTTTGAAGGTGCCGATCTTCGTTACCAACTCAGAAGCGGTCCAAGGGCCCTCTTTCAACTTACCCTCCTCTCCACCAATCATGATATTGGTAGGAATATCATAATTATCCTTGGAGTTCACATTTCGCAAACTGAACAACGAATCTGCCATGACTTTGGCTTCCTTACGTGCAGCCTCGGTGGCATTCGGGTCCAAGGAGGTACGGATATAGCCCATAACCTTGGCCGTGTCCTCCATCTTATCTGTGTTGGCAATAAGAACTCCTTTCAAAAGCTCAATGTGCCTTACCAAATCATCAGCATTCTTGCGAACTTCCTTGGCCTTGTCATGCCAAGGTTTCACTTTGGCTTTATCGTTCGACTCAGCAATTGCGAATGCCTGATACAACGCATCGTTCTTCCCTTGGAAATTCTCATTTGTAGTCTTCAGGCTCTCATTGATGAGAACGAACGAATTAAGAATCTCCTTGGACACGTTAAGCGCCAGAAGAGCCGTGAGCACGAGGTACATCATGCCTATCATCTTCTGCCGTGGTGTCTCCTTACCACCTGCCATCTTGGGTCAGATTAGGTTGTTGATTATTCTGTGAATGATTCAGAAATGCCAAAGGCTCAACCTTGTGGCAGATTCATGGCAGATAGCATGTTGCCATACACTGTGTTCAGGCTCGAGATGTTGCGCGCTAACTTAGAGACCTCATCCTTGTACCTGCGTGCGTCATCGGTGCTCTGATTGAGGGTACTCATCAGGTCATTCATACCAGAATACAGCGTATTTGATGAGTCAATGAACTGCTTGGTACCTTGAAGTTGAAGCTCGTACTGAGCATTCAACTGAGCCAGATTCTGACCCATTTTACGCACCTCATCTGCATAATTGACAGATCCGCCATCAACAATGAGTGAGCCAAGAGACTCAGAGGCACGTACATAAGAGTCAGACAATGACCCTACGGTATTGGCTGCTTTCTTAACATTCGAGACATACTCTTCTGTTGCCACCGAGGCCTCGGTTATGTTAGACATCTTAGAGACGTTGTCGCCCAAGCTGCGAAGATTATCTCCAAGGCTCTCAATCAACTCAGGGCCCACTTTGGCTTCTTCAAGCAACTTATCTAGTTCCTGAGATACTGAGGCATGACCTCCAGCACCGACACCTTTCTTGCCATCTCCACCATCACCAGGCATACCTGCAAGTTCAGGGTACACTAGACTCCAATCTGGCTCTTCATGTGGCTTTTCGAAGGCAGAGAAAAAGAAAATTACAGCCTCGGTTGAAAGGCCAACAACCAGCATCGGACCAGCTCCTGGCCAGTGCTGAATCTTGAACATGGCCCCCACGATTACAATCGCTGCTCCGAAGCCATAAAGCTTCGCCATAAAACTCTTCCACTTTTTCCCGTGCATGGTTCTGGTTTTCTTAAGGTTAGTTGATGTTGTTGGTCTTATTCAGGTTTTAGAAATCGGCCTTGTCGCGTCCGAGGAATGTCATTACACAACGGAAACCGATGTAGCACTTCGCGGTATCCTGATACTCGTAGGAGCGGGTGCTTGTCTGAATGTAGTAAGCAACGTCCTTCCAGGATCCGCCACGTATCACCTTACGCTTCAAGGCAGGTGCATCAGAATCCTTGGCTTCGTAGAGGTAATCCGGATTCAAATCATGAGTGAAGCTGTAAGCCGACTCATCAAATGCATTGCTAGTCCATTCTGCAACGTTACCAGCCATGCAATAGAGGCCACGCTCATTTGGTGAATAACTGTTCGCTTTGACTGAGTGGAAGCCACCGTCAGCTACGTAATTGCCACGCATCGGCTTGAAATTGGCCAAGAAACATCCGCGACTATTCCGAGTGTAGGGACCACCCCAAGGATAAGGTGATAGTGCAAGACCACCACGCGAGGCGTATTCCCATTCAGACTCCGTTGGAAGGCGGAAGTCCTGAACAAAAGTCTCGTCATTGCTGGCTAAGAAGCTGTTCATCAACTGAGTCCTCCATATGCAGAACGCACGTGCCTGTTTCCAAGAAACACCTACAACAGGATAATCATCATAAGCCGGATGCCAGTAATAGGCATTCGTCATAGGCTCATTGAATGCGTAAGTGAAATCATGTATCCAAGCAAGCGTATCAGGATATACATTTATAATATCCTTCTTGATGAATACAGAACGATCCTTCATTCCCTGTTCGCGGTTCTCTTTTCTTGCGGCTTCACGCAAGTCTATCCAGAAGTACTCGAAATTGAGTTTACGCGTGTCAATCTCGCGTCTGCGATAAAAACGCTCATGCTCAGGGAGGTACATTTCCTCCAATGTTTCCATCACCTCCTCATCATCATACTCAATCTCCTCGTCCCAATTGATCCTTTCACCATATTCACCTTCTTCTAGAATATGGTCTTCCCCGAGCAGTCGATGTGCTAAGGAATCGCGAACCCAGAACGTGAACTGGCGATACTCATTATTGGTGATCTCCGTCTCATCCATATAGAACGCTTGCACCGAAACTGTCTTCGACTGTTGGGTCAAAGAATAAGGAACATCCGGTTCGCTGGTCCCCATATTGAAGCTACCCATCGGGATGTACAACATCCCAAATGGGTCCTCCATGTACCATTCGCCCCGTTTCGGAACCCCAGTTAGCTGGCCATTGCTTGCGCCACCGCAACCCGACAGCCCATATAGGGCCGCAAGTAGGAGTGACAGGTTCAACAGCTTATTCATGGTCTGTATGTTATGATGGTAATGACCCTGCTAACAGAGGCACCCAACTCTTTATTGTGTAGAATGGATGTAAATGTGGCACTGCTCACAACAGAGTCCTGTTTTGAAAGGCCGTGCTCGTACGTCAGCAATTGAGAAAAGTTGCACCCCCCGATAGCAAGTTTCTCACAGGAAACGAACGTTCCCGTAACGTTGATTGACAGTCGGTGTCTTGAACTTGTAGCAGTAGCCGAGCATTACTTCGTGAGAACCGCTGCTGTAAGAGTTCAGTTTAGACGTGGTGATATCATAGGAGTAACCTACGCGGAACTCTCCGAACTGCACACCGGCCATGATGGCCACTGCATCATCGATGCGGTACGAAACCCCACCCCAAACCATCTGATTCCACATCACGCTCACATTAAGATCGAACTGAGTAGCCGCGCCATCAGTCTTGAGGAACACTGATGGCTTCAATGCTAAAGTGGGAGTCATATCATATGTATAACCCGCCATAGCGAAATAGTGGCGCGCGTACTTATAATTAGTAGTCGTGCTTCCCGACTCGTAGGCAACATTGCTTGCGAGAAGGTGGTTAGCAGATACCCCGAAATAAAGTTTATCTGTATGGTAGTAAACACCAGCACCCAAATCGGGAGCAAGTCCTGTCGATGACTGATTAACAATGTTCGGGTCATTCTGCTGCACCGGAGTCAGCAACGAACCATCAAGAGTTGAGAACAGAATACCACCTTCGAGACCGATTCCCAATGTTCCAGGACCAAGATCGAGTCGGAAAGCGTAGGCCAATTTGACCCCACCTGAATACTGAGCACCGAGTTTATCACTGAGGAAAGACAGGCCAAGACCGCCATGGAGCGCCTTGACAGTCCCATCAACTGACACCACAGTTGTCATAGGTCGGCCAGCAAAGCCCACCCACTGCTGGCGGTGCAATGCATTGGCACAAATGCCATTGTTGCTACCAGCATAGGCCGGGTTGACGTATAGTCTATTGAACATGTTCATCGTGAACTGCGGGTCCTGCTGGGCAAAACCTGCATTGGCGGTGAACAAAAGAAGGGCAGCACTTACAAGCGTAAAGGTCCTTTTCATGGTTGTTGTCTGTACTTGTGACCGGACAGATTTGAAGAGGGGCTAAAGTAGTTATTTTTTCTTTCCACGAACGGTCGCTGGTCGGAAAGTTGGTCGGAAAGTGGATTTCGTCATTCGATGCGCAGTTTTCATCGAATCTTCAGATGAGTTTCTGATAGGTCTGCCACCATCGATCGGGCACTTCATCGTTGCATGCCGACTGGTAATCACGATATGAGCAAGGCACGGCCACGTGCCTCGTGTAGCGGCTATCCTTCCGCGATGGATACGGCACTTCCATCCACCATCGGTCGCTGACCATGCTCTTATAGAAGACGGTCGGATACTCGCCATCCTGCATGGCCACGGTGTACCGAGTAAGGGAAGTGTCTTCTCTTATAGGTGTGTCCCCTACCCGAGATGCATGACCTTGCATGAAGTACCAGATCATCTGAGAAACCAAATGAGCCGATTGGCCAGTCAGGTCCATAGCTGTGGTGAGTTCAAACAATCCGAGGACTGAGACTTTATCGCTGAGTCCTGCATAGCGGCAGATTCGACACGCCTCTTCGCCATAGAGTCCGTTTGCACTCACCCTGTAATTACCTGGAAGATCGGAGAACCTTATTGAAGCGAGATCGATCGAAACGATATCCGCATTGCGAACAGTGGGTTCCAATTCCTCAAGATCGGCCTGCACATCGCCCAACCTGATCGCTTCGAAGTAGAGCTTCTTCATGAGATCGACCTCAGATGTGCTGACGTGGTAAGACTGATGGCCGATGTGGCTCAGGTTGAAAAGGTGATTCGGCTGCTCGAGCACCATCCTGCTCAGGAAATTTGCCGAGTCGAGCGGTTGCTCAGAATCACCTAGATCGAATGAAGAATCGACCACGGCAACGTTCGCTACTTGCTCCAACTCCGCATACGCCATATAGCAGGCATGGGTAAGATCGTGACTGCCACCGATCACAATGACCGTCTGGCCAGCACGAATAAACTCCGCCACCGCCATGCGTACAGCGAAGTATGTGTCCTCAATAGTGGCCCCGGGTCTGATGTCACCAACATCGAGAATGCCTTGACAACCTTCAGGAACCCTCAACTGACCAAGCCAGTGCCTCACTTCATATGCTGCGGCCGAACAACTCGGATTCGAAGGATTGCCGCGCGACTCAGTCACACCAAGAATCACAATTCCTCCTTCATTGAATTCAGGGAAATCAGAATTCTCTCCAAGTGTTGAGATGAAAGCGCCCAAGAGGCGTTCATCATCATTCTGCCAGGTCCAAGCATCGCTCGGGGCGAGCAGGTACCGGATGTCGTCAAGTGCCATGTCAGCGTTTGCCTCTATTGAAGCCCCCTTTCTTAGCCCCGCCAGTAGGTCCGGCCTCCATCAACTTCCGGCATTCCTCAAGTGTAAGTCTGCCTGGCTGGGTGCCCTTAGGAATCTTATAATTACTGCCATTTGCAGCGATATAAGGGCCGAAGCGGCCTTCGAGCACACGAATCAGGTCCTTTCCATCTTGAAACTCTTGGATAACCTGCTTCTCTTTCCTTTCCTTATTGGCAAGGATCAGTCCCACGGCTTCTTCGAGGGTGATGCTCATCGGGTCGGTCTTACCGATGGAGACGAATTCCTTACCGAATTTGACATAAGGACCGAACCGACCGACATTGACAACGAGCTTCTCGCCTTCGTAGGTCCCTATCTCGCGAGGTAGCTTGAACAAGTCGAGTGCCTCTTCGATGGTGACCGTATCGATGCGCTGATCCTTGCGCATGCTAGCGAACAGCGGCTTGGCTTCCTCATCGGCATCACCGATCTGGATCATGGGGCCAAACCTGCCTATGCGGGCATAGATATTCCTGCCCGAAGCAGGGTCTTTGCCCAACAGCCGTTCACCTTTTACCTTTTCACTTGTCTTGAGGGTGTTCTCGGCATTCGCATGGAATGGCTTATAGAATGAGTCGATCATTCCCACCCATTCCATCTTTCCTTGAGCAATCTCATCAAATTCCTTTTCAACCTGCGCGGTGAAATTGTAATCGAGTATGTCGGAGAAATTGGAGACGAGGAAATCAGTCACCACGCCACCGATATCGGTTGGGAAGAGTTTTGACTTCTCGGTTCCTACCGTCTCTTTCTTGGTCTCGCGGGTCAACCTGCCATCTTTAAGGGCAACTGTCTTGTAAGGCCGTTCTGAGCCGGTCCTATCCTCCTTCACCACATAATTCCTATTAAGAATGGTAGAGATAGTGGGTGCATAGGTCGATGGTCGGCCTATGCCTAGCTCCTCGAGCTTACGCACCAAGCTAGCCTCAGTGTATCTGTACGGTGCTTGCGCGAACCTTTCGGTGGCATCCATGCGCTCGAGGCCAAGTCTCTCCCCTACCGTCAGTGCCGGCAACTGAGAGCTGCCTTCCTCCCCGTCCTCATCATCCTTCCCCTCAGAATACACCTTGAGAAATCCGTCAAACCGAATCACTTCGCCATTGGCTTGAAGCACAGCCTTATTGCTTGAAACAAGAATATCGGCAGTGGTCTTTTCAATCATGGCATCGCTCATCTGCGAGGCCAGAGTCCGTTTCCAGATCAGCTCATAAAGCTTCTGGTGGGCCGGTGTGCCATCAACCTGCTGCGCATTCATGTATGTCGGTCTGATGGCTTCGTGTGCCTCTTGTGCGCCTTTCGCTTTTGAGGTGTATTGCCGTGTCTGGGAATATTTCTCACCATAAAGCCCGATGATTGCCTCGCGAGCCGTATTAAGAGCGAGTTCCGAAAGGTTGACACTATCGGTTCGCATATAGGTGATCTTTCCTTGCTCGTACAAGTCCTGCGCCAACTTCATGGTGCGTGATACACTCATGCTCAATTTGCGGCTGGCCTCCTGTTGAAGTGTACTGGTCGTGAAAGGAGGTGCGGGTGTTCGTTTTGATGGGCGAGTCTGAATGTCATTGACCGTGAACCCTGCACCGATGCACGATTCAAGGAACTTAGTGGCCTCGGCCTCTGTGGCGAAGCGCTGCGGCAACTCGGCTTTGAAGGCACGTCCACCTTTCTCGGGAGTAAGTACCGCAACGATGCGGAACTGTGAGGTGGCCTTGAATGAGTCGACCTCCCGCTCGCGCTCAACAATAAGACGAACAGCCACACTCTGAACACGACCAGCCGAAAGGCTCGGTTTCACCTTCTTCCAGAGAATGGGCGAAAGCTCATAACCCACCAAACGATCGAGCACCCTTCGCGCCTGTTGGGCATTCACCAAGTTGCGGTCTATCTGCCTCGGATTCTCGATAGCGCGGGTAATAGCAGACTTGGTGATCTCGTGGAAAACGATACGCCTCGTCTTGTCCTCCTTCAGTCCCAAAGTCTCAAAAAGGTGCCATGAGATAGCTTCTCCCTCGCGGTCTTCATCGGAAGCGAGCCAAACCAGATCAGCCTCATTGCTTATCTTCTTTAATTCATCGACAAGCTTCTTCTTATCAGTCGGAACCACATAATTGGGGCGGTAGCCGTTGG